>Ga0208992_1000001_pt1 | contig 63625 bp, 61 predicted proteins | sample MedBloCAOM1_O1_FD_187842 | JGI IMG/M metagenome (GOLD analysis project Ga0208992, IMG submission 187842) | Forest soil microbial communities from El Dorado National Forest, California, USA - Mediterranean Blodgett CA OM1_O1 (SPAdes) (version 2) | ecosystem: Environmental > Terrestrial > Soil >...
GAAGGCGCTGACATCCTAATCGCATACCTCAATGAGACCGACGAGGCGAACGACGTCAAGAAACTGGTCGAGAAGGAAGGCCGGAAGGCCGTGTTGGTCGCGGGCGACCTGCAAGAAGCAAAGCACTGCCGCGACGTGATTAAGAAGGCAATCGATAATCTCGGCGGCATCGACATCCTCGTCAACAATGCGGCCCACCAGGCCACTTTCAAGGACATCGGCGACATCTCGGACGAGGAGTGGGAGAAGACGTTCCGCACCAACATCCATTCGATGTTCTACCTTACGAAGGCGGCTGTGCCGCACATGAAACCCGGCAGTGCCATCATCAACACGGCGTCGGTCAACTCGGACATGCCGAACCCGATGCTGCTGGCTTACGCGACCACCAAGGGCGCGATCCAGAACTTTACGGGCGGTCTCGCGCAGATGCTGGCCGAAAAGGGCATCCGCGCTAACGCGGTCGCGCCCGGACCTATCTGGACGCCACTGATCCCGTCGACGATGCCCGACGACGCCGTAAAGAACTTCGGCAAGCAGGTGCCGATGAAGCGGCCGGGTCAGCCGGCCGAACTTGCGACGGCCTACGTGATGCTCGCCGACCCGCTTTCCAGTTACGTGTCGGGGACCACCATCGCGGTGACCGGCGGGAAGCCTTTCATCTAATGGCCGGTCTCAAGCATCCCGTGACGCCGGATGGACGCTATTTCGTCGTCCGCGACAGGCTTTGGCGGTTGGCCAATCCGGATCTCTCGTCAGCGGATCGGACTGCCCTAGTGAACCAATTGATGGCAGCGCGGCGCGCGGTCAGATCGGCCAAAATCGCCGGCGATCGGCCAGCGGAAGATGCAGCCCACCAAGCCGTCGACGACGCTAAACGGAAGCTCGGCGAACGAGGACCCGTCTGGTGGACGGATGGATCGCCCGACCTCAATCGGCATATGGTCAAGAACACCCCGTACTTGTCTTGGTATTCGGGTTTAAGAAGGGCCGGCCGGAGTGAGCAGCGAGCTCAATCGCTCGAAGTACGCGGCCAAATGCCGTAGCCGATTCGACTACGAAATTTGTTGTTAGACTACCGTTTTTGTGAGTTGCGTAACTCCAAAGCGCACCCAAACCCGCTTTATCGCGCGGACGATCAATGGCGCTCTGCCCGCGGCGTCCATGCCGGGATGCATCAGCCAGCCCCCAGCTCGCCACCCTGAAATCAAAAGCTCGCCGCTGGCGACCAGTGGATTCATGAAATCAGATTCGACGGTTAACGGCTGCAGATCCATCTCAACAATGGCAGCGCCGTTTCAGGCAGGGGGCCCAGGGCTCCGAGTTGATCGACTATTTTGCTGCAAACTTTTCGGGGCCGCGTAAAGGTTGAGCCGATCGGGACGAGCCTGTCCGGCTATTGCCGGGGGAAAGCCGAGGACAAGGTTCGTTCGTTGATGGCTAGACCGAGGGAACATCCGCTCCCTCTGCGCCCACCTGCGGTCGCTGCGGCCCGTCTCGAATCCGCTTGTCGCGCTTCCAGGTCGCAACAAGGAAGGTTGCCATGTCACCGACCAGATTGACAGCAAGCTCGGCATGCCGGGCCTGCGGTCGGGCGCGCTTCGGTCCAAGGTCGCGTCGCGAGAGGTCGGAGCGAGTTACAATGCCCTACTCAACGATGCGAGCGACTCCGACAAACCAAGCAATGCAGGATGGACGGCTTTTGGCGGCTACCGGCTGCAATTTCGCGAGAACGAAAGCGAAAGAATAGTAGAACGAGCGTGCACAGTATTTGGTCAAGTCACAGATAAATCTCAGCTACACAAGAACACCAATTAGTACCGCAAGGTCGATCGCGACAACGACGAGAAAGAACTTGGACATCAGGCAGTGGTCGATGCGAGTGGCACCTGCGCAACCTCTTTTCCGTCCTCGTTCGTGGCAGAGATGTAATTACCCTCTCTTATCATTGAGGGCTTTTCCGTTCCGACTCGATGAGCGATGAAACTGGCGTGGTCACGCGCTTCTTTGTCATTGGCGCATTCGTGGCCAAGAACGTCATGGGCCGGAAGTTCGCCCATCAGATGGAAGAAATACTTCACGTGAGCTTATCGAGGTTGCCGAACGGATTTACAACAGGCTCTCTCTCAGCCTTGCGAGCCTGCTCCTTACCTTCCTCGGCCAATCTGCCATCGCCCGTCACCTCGGCGACGATTTCCTTGGTCTTCCCAACGACCTTGTCCTTGACCTTACTCATGACCCACCGCCAGGGGGCTTTCAGCCCATTTTAGCGCCTCAGTTTTCATGGGATCGACTCGGTCGCACTTGAGACAACGCAACTCGGTCCTGCCGGTCCGGTTGGTCATCGCCATCAAGAGCTTTTTGCACTTCGGGCAGCGATGGTCGTCCATAACCTTCCTCCAATCATGATGCCGAAAATATAAAAAGCGCGGGTCAGATTTCAAGAAGTCGCTGGTACCATTGATTTTGTCGGGTTCCAGACTTTGGAACGCCTTCCTGCTGATTTCGTTTTAATGGCGGCGGTTATTTCCCTCCAGGGGCCGTCATGGCGCGCGGTATACCTGCGGCGTATCGGAGCAGGGCCCGCGCGCTTTTTTAATGGATGGGATCAAGTGGCGCCCGGCCAACCTCTTCGCCGTCCCCGTTGGAGACCAGAATCGCGTAGTGGCGATCCTTCAGCTCGGGCCGCTCCTTGACCAGCCGGCGCGCGAGTTCCTGGGCAATATCCATTGCCCCGATGTCGCTGCAGACCTCGGCCCCGCCTTCATCCGCTATCGTTTTTGAATCCACTAGATCGAAATGATATTTCGGCATTACTTTTCGCGGCGGACGCCCTTAAATTTCTTTGCGGTTTTCTTGACCGCCATGAACCGACCGCCCTCTTTGTTACGCTTGGTCGAAGTCCTGGTCAGCGGGTTTTCAGCTGGCTCCGCTTCTTCACCGCGCCGTTACGGGCGTTGTCACCAATAGGTTTGTTTACTGCCATCTCAGCCTCCCAGTCGCCTTTTGAGCGACAATGCATGAATCAGAAATATGGTTCCAAAATGCAGGAACCATCGGGCTACGGGAGTGTTGAGGATTTTTTAACGTGGGAGGTGGCTGATGCCCGGACAGTCGAAAACGCTCGAGGACCTTTTCGAGGAGAATTTGAAAGACATCTATTACGCGGAGCGCAAAATCCTCGTGGCGCTGCCCAAGATGGCCAAGGCGGCGAAGTCGAGTGAGCTGAAAGCGGCGTTCGAAAAACACATCGCCGAAACCGAAGGTCAGGTTGATCGAATTCAGCAGGTTTTCAAGATGCTCAAGAGGCCTGCGAAGGGCAAGACCTGTCCCGCCATTCTCGGTTTGACCGAAGAAGCCGACGAGGTCATGGAAGATTTCGGAGATTCCTCGGCCCTCGATGCCGGTCTGCTTTCCGGTGCCCAGGCGGTCGAACACTACGAGATGGCCCGCTACGGCACCCTTATCGCGTGGGCGAACCAGCTGGGCATGAAGGACGCCGCCAACCTCCTGAACCAGACCCTCGAGGAGGAAAAGAAAACCGACGCGGCGCTTTCCAAACTCGCGCCTGCGGTCAATCAATCTGCGGTATAGGGACGGATGTACTCCCCAGACGCAGAAAGGCCCCGATTAACGTCGGGGCCTTTTTTCTGTTTAGAGGGCTTCGCCTTCCAAGCAATCTATCTCGATGCTGGGCGATCCGGTCGCGGTGCGTCATACGGGCGGCCTCTTCGCATCTGTCCTCGAGAGACGATGGCTCAGGCGGGGGGCCTATCAGCCTGATATATTCTCCTATTCAGTCCTCCTTGCTCAGTACACGGTTCGGCTGTCGATGCTACGTCTTCGGATGCAACTTTCAAAGCGGTCTTGATGACGTTTGCATTGCGACATCTACGGCGGTATCGGATTTAGCGAAATTTCTGACCGTTCAAGCGGTCCGCCGCGTTTGCAGGCCCCAACAACCGGGCAGCCTGTTATTATTGCTGCTGAATAAATCTCTTGCTAAGCTGCTGGGATACCGCTGAGGCCTCATTATGTCCTTGTTGAAGCTTGACATACCGATCCAGGCGCCGCTCCTCGAATCCTTTCTGGAGTTGGACCAAGCAATCCTCGACGCGTTACCGATGGGCGTTTACGCGTGCGACGTCGATGGCCAGATCCTCCGGGTTAACCGACGCGCCACCGAGCTTTGGGGACAAACCCCGAGACTCCTCGATTCTACTCAGCGGTTTTGCGGCTCGTTCCGGCTTGAGACGCTGGATGGTGAATTCATCCCGCCCGGCGAGACGCCAATGGCGCGCGCGGTCCTGGCGGGCGAAAGCTTTGAGGGCGTCGAGGCAGTGGTTCAAAACCCGGACGGCAAGCGATGGGTGGCTCGTGTCAATGTAGCTCCCCTGCGTGGCGATCACGGCTTGATCATTGGGGCGATCAATTGCTTTCGAGACGTCTCGCACGAGCACGAAACGCGGCTGGCGTTGGAGCATCAGCAACGCACTTTCGACTTGGCCATGATTGCTTCCAAGATGGGCACTTGGCGCTATACGTTGGCCGACAACGTTTGCACTTACGATAAGAACGCCCAAGAGCTTTATGGACTAACGGAGGCGAGGTTTCTCCACGACAAGGATGGCGTGGAGGCCAAGTTCCATCCAGACGATAGGGACGTCATGTGGACTCGGGTGTCCAAGGCGCTCGATCCCGAGGGTGACGGACGATATGATGTGGAGTACCGAGTCAAACAGCTTGACGGGAATTGGCGGTGGCTGAGCGCCTGGGGCCTCGTGGAGTTCGAGGGTCAAGGCGCCAAACGCAAGCCAGTCGCCATCGCCGGCGCAAGCCGCGATCTCTCCGAGCGGAAGCAAGTTGAAGAATTGCAGCGGTTGCTTGCCAACGAGCTGAATCATCGCGTCAAGAATACTTTGACCATTGTGCAATCCATCGTCAATCAAACGCTTCGCAGCGCGGCAGATATCGAGTCGGCACGCGCGACGGTGAACGCGCGGATCGTGGCTCTCGCCGGAGCCCACGACCTCCTCACCGACCGCAGTTGGGTGGGCGCCGATCTTGCCGATCTGGTTGCCCGTGCAGTCGCGCCATTTGTAACCGGTCAGGTGACGCTCGATGGTCCTTCCGTGAACGTTTTGCCGAGCCAGGCGCTAGCGCTTTCACTTGCGCTACACGAACTCGCCACCAATGCAGCGAAGTACGGGGCCCTCTCGCGTCCGGAGGGACGGATCGCACTTCGCTGGAAAGTGGAAGACGATCGACTCGATCTGAATTGGCAGGAAAGCGGTGGCCCGCATGTCGATCCGCCGGCCCGCCGGGGATTCGGCAGTCGCCTGATAGAGAATGCATTGTCTCGTGATCTAGACGGCCAAACCCGGTTGGAATTCGCTCCAGAAGGAGTTCGCTGCTGGATTACGGTTGCGCTCGCTCGAAAGCCGCAAGCTTCGATCGCGCAATAATGTTCCTGTGCGAGCCGAGGAAGACTCTGCCCGACTCGCGCAGACGGCAATGACATCCGCAAGCTCCCGGGAAGGGATCGCCACGCCGAAGAGCTGCTTCGTCGTCCATTTTTTACTTAAGGTCCGTCAATTCATTGGGCGCGCGCCAAACGGGTCAACGAGCTTCGAGCGACAAACGTATTCTCATCATCGGGTAGCCAATCCTGCCGAGGCTAGCGACCAAGTGAATGCAGGATTTTTTAACGTCAGGTCCAAGCTCCGCACGTCGGGTGACGACGGCACACGCCCTTATCGTTTGCCAGTTTTTTGCGGTCATATGGAACCTCTCTATCCGAGCGAAGTTATCTTTGCCGCATTTTATTTCCTCACGTTTTGCCGCCGGCGTCGACGCTTGAAAAACCGGATTCTTGATCGGCAGGGTTGATCGATTATACTTGTAAACTCTTTGCACGGGTGATGATTTCCGAATGAGCAGAATAGCATGACAGGACATCGCGGCCCGGCCGCCGAAGCTTCGCTCCTTTCGGCGGCGCAGTTGCGCCAAATCATCAACGGCGCAACCGACACAGCCATAATCAGCACGGACAGAACAGGGCTCGTAACGAGCTGGAGTTTCGGCGCGCAACGTCTTTTCGGTTGGAGTGAAGAGGAGATGTTGGGACAGAAGCTCGACCGCCTTTTCACCGAAGAAGATCAGAAGCTCGGCCAACTGGCACGTGAGATGACCGACGCCGTCGCACATGGTCGTGGGGGTGGCGAGGACGGTTGGCGCATCCGCAAAGACCGCACCCGAATGTGGGCGACTGGCGAGATGACGCCGGTTCGCGGCGAGGCGGGAGCCGTAATCGGTTTCACAAAGGTGGTGAGGGACCGAACAGCGCAGCGGCGCGCCGAAGATATCGCCGAGCAGGAACGACGCTCTCTCCAAATTCTTAATCGCGCAGGCTCCGCACTTGCGATCGAGACTGACCTTGGCCGTCTCGTCCAAATCGTCACGGATGCCGGCGTCGAACTCACTGGCGCCGAGTTCGGCGCGTTCTTTTACAACCTGATCAATGAGGCCGGCGAAAGCTACATGCTGTACACGCTATCCGGCGTACCACTGGAAGCTTTCTCCAAATTTCCGATGCCGCGCAATACCCAGGTTTTTGCGCCGACCTTTAATGGCGAGGGCATCGTGCGTTCAGACGACATCACGCGCGATCCGCGCTACGGACACAATAAACCGCGAAAGGGAATGCCCGAGGGCCACCTCCCCGTTCGGAGTTACCTTGCGGTTCCAGTTAAGTCACGTTCCGGCGAAGTATTAGGCGGGTTATTTTTCGGCCACGCGAATATCGCGGTGTTCTCCGAGCGGTCGGAAAGCGGTCTTGCGGGACTTGCCGCCGAGGCAGCGGTCGCGATCGACAATGCGCGTCTGACCCAGGCTGCGCACCGCGAGATCGCCGAGCGGAAGCGCGCTGAGGATGCCTTGCGAGATCTTAATGCGACCCTTGAACAGCAAGTCACAGAACGAACCCTACAGCTCCAGGAGAAAGAGCAGGCTTTGCGTCAGTCGCAAAAAATGGAGGCTGTCGGCCAATTGACCGGTGGCATCGCCCATGATTTCAATAACCTTTTGCAGGTCATTCTCGGAAATCTGGAGTCTTTGCAGCGACATCTGCCGCAGGATTCAGGCCGGCTGCAACGGGCGGCACATCAGGCGATGAACGGCGCGCGCCGTGCGGCTGCGCTGACGCAACGGCTCCTCGCGTTCTCCCGACGCCAGCCGCTTGATCCGAAGCCGATCGACGTGAACGCTCTTGTCCAAGGAGCCTCTGATCTGATGCATCGGACGCTAGGTGAAACGATTGCGATCGAGACAGTGCTGGGTGCCGGTCTATGGCGCGTGGAGGTGGACCCTAACGAACTTGAGGCCGCCTTGCTGAACCTCGCCGTCAACGCGCGTGACGCAATGCCGGAGGGTGGCAAACTTACCATCGAAACCGTAAACGCCCATATCGATCAAGCTTATGCAGCAAACCATGCCGAGGTTCTGACGGGACAGTATGTTGCTGTGTGTATTTCAGATACTGGCGTCGGGATGAGTGCCGCCACGGTCAACCAGGCCTTCGAGCCTTTCTTCACCACCAAGCCGGTGGGAAAGGGCACGGGACTTGGCCTGAGTCAGGTTTACGGTTTCGTCAAGCAAAGTGGCGGCCACGTGAAAATTTACTCGGAAGTCGGGCAAGGCACGACGGTAAAACTTTATCTTCCTCGGCTGGTTGCTGAGGTGGCCGTGGAAGAGAGGCTCGAAAACACATTGCCCGCCGAGGGCTCGAACGAAGAGACCATCCTCGTCCTTGAAGACGACGATGACGTTCGGATCACCTCTGTTGAAAGCCTCCGTGAAATTGGCTATCGCGTTATCGAAGCACATGATGGTCCGTCGGCCTTGCGCCTTCTAGAGCGGCAAATGCGGGTGGACCTGCTGTTTTCCGATGTCGTCCTGCCCGGTGGCTTGACGGGAGCCCAGGTCGCTGCCCAGGCACGCGCGATGCGCCCCGGTCTTAGGGTTCTGTTCACGACCGGCTACGCCCGGAACGCGATTATCCACCAAGGTCGTTTGGATAAGGGCGTGCACCTGATCACCAAGCCCTTCAGTCTCAATGATCTTGCAGCCAAAGTCCGCGATGTTCTGGATGTTCCTGTTCCGGACGTCGATGGAAAAAAGGCGACTTAATAATGCGTTAGGTATAATTCTGCTGTATTGAATCAATTGCTGGAACGTTCAGGATCGATGCCGGTTGGACCGCGAACGAAAGCGACCCCAAATGAATATTTCGCTCGCCGCGGCTGAAGGCATTCTCGCTCGTGCGCTTGACGTCCTAAACACCGGCGACCGTTCGCTGCTTGCCGCTCTCGACGAGCTGCCCGCTGCCATTTACGTCACCGACGCCCACGGTGTCATTACCTATTATAATCCTGCGTGCCTCGCCTTCGCCGGCAGAGTGCCAGCGCTGGGCCAGGATCGATGGTGCGTGACTTGGAAGCTGTTTACTGAAGACGGCACGTTTCTTCCACACGACCAGTGTCCAATGGCGGACGCCATTCTCACCCAAACACCCGTTCGGGGCGTGTCGGCCGTCGCCGAGCGTCCCGATGGCACACGAGTAAACTTCCTGCCGTTTCCGACACCTCTTTTCGATTCCCAGGGCCAGTTCAATGGCGCCGTTAATATGTTGATCGACGTGACCGCGGGCAAACGCGCTGCGGCGCTTCGCGAGCAAGCGCGACGGTGCCGCCGACTTGCTATTTCGGTCGATGACCAGCAGACCGCTTCTACCCTCTATGGATTGGCGGCTGGTTATGAGGAAGAGGCGCGGAAGCTTTCTTCCAACTAGTTCACCCATCGGTAAAAAAGCGTGATGACCGGACCGATGGCGCGTAGGCTTTGAGAGCGGCCAGTTCCGCCACGCTCCGAAAATGAAGCGATTGCCAGCTCGGTGGCCAATTTAATCACGGTGGCACTTCCAAAAAAAATTGTTCGCCCCCTTGAAACCAAAACCGATTTTGCTAATTCATTTGTCGCCACCTCGGGAGGTGGCTTCCGGGGCGCCTTATGGGCCCGGGATTGAGACGGGCACCGGTCGTGTCCGGTGCCTCATACCCATCTTGCTCTTTGGAGGATTTGGCTATGCGCACTTATGACTTCTCGCCTCTGTTCCGATCGACCATCGGTTTCGATCGTCTGTTCGACCTCGCCGAAACGGCCCAGCGCGCCACCGAGGAATCGTATCCCCCGTACAACATCGAACGTCTGGCCGACGACCGGTACCAGATATCTTTGGCGATTGCCGGTTTCTCGCCTGACGAGGTTTCGGTCACCGCCGAGCAGAATGTCGTCACCATCGAGGGCAGCAAGGCCGAAAAGACCGAGCGCGAGTTCCTTTACAGGGGTATCTCGACCCGGCAATTCAAACGGCAATTCAGCTTGGCGGATTATGTCCAGGTGAAGGGTGCGACGTTCGACAGTGGCTTGCTCAAGATCGAACTCGTCCGCGAGATTCCTGAGGCCATGAAGCCGCGGCGGATCGCAATCAACGGCGCCTCCCCCGCCAACGTCCACCAGATCGAGGCCAAGGCGGCCTAACCCAAAAGATTGCCGCGCGTCGCTCGACGCGCGGCGCTGGATTTCGTCTAAGAATGGAGGAGACCATGCGGCCGACGACCGCTTCCGACAACAATATTTTCGACCTCAACGCATTGCTCCATCCGGGTACGATCTTCGATCACCCAGAGGATGTGCTGGCGCATCCCTCGCTTTCGATTGCGGAGAAACGCGCCATCCTAGCATCTTGGGCATCTGATGCATCGGCGATCGCTTCCTGCCCCGCGCTGAGGGCGCCGGCTGGCCTCAAGGCGCCGGTCACCATCGATGAAATCCTCGAAGCCCTGTGCGAACTGGACGGCGGGCCTCGCCATCCGCCAGGCGGCAAGCCAAACCGCCTGAAATCAACATCAAGGGCTCTGGCGGCTTAACAAGGAGCTTGACCATGGAAGGGAAATCAGATTTCCGCAGCATGTTATGAAGCAGGTCGACACCGCCCCGTGGGTGGCCCAGATTTTGCGCATAGGTCGCGGCGACTTTTGGACCGCCTGCTTACCCGCGCACGATCCGCTGCAATCGCCGCAGGTTCGGCGGCTGCGGGGACGGGATCTTTAAGGCCGCCTACATGGACCGCAGACCTGACGTTTCGTCACGCTGAACAAGCCAGTCTGTCTGCGGGCTTTACCAAGCATTTGCTGTTTCGCTAGGCGATTGCCGGCCACGACCTCGTTGGGTCCAGCCGGCGGGTCGTCAGTGAGCAACGAGCATCTGGCTCCTGCGATTTCGCAGTTTCAATCGCTGGCCGCTCGCAGCGTTCTGCACTGGATCGACATCAGGTCGGACAGCCCCGCTGGGACGCTCCGCCCTACTGACACGAGCCTTCGAAAACGAAACCCTGCTCCTAAAACCGCAGCCAAGCCCCGCGCTCGACAGCCGTAGTTATCTACCTACGCAACCTTGGGTTCCCGTCTGAAGCGCTGATAGGCGGTGATAGCTCTGTTCGAAAGAATCAGCCGGCGTCGCTCGCCGCTGCGGATCATATGTTCAATAGTGCCCGCCAGAAACTGGCTGGCGACGGCCCCATCATCGATCTCGCCGGTTCGCTCAAGGTAATCCCAGGCGATCTGAATTGAATTTTCCAAAAGGATCGGCAAAGAGTCGCTCATGGAAGGAAAATGCGCTTAGGCCAGCCGTGTTCCTTCGGTTTGAACCTTGCAGCCGAACCGAAAAACGAGCTCCGTTTCCGAGTCAACGCCGACCGGTTGACCGCTCCCATTTTTCGATAATAATAAATCTTCGCTAAATGGGGCTTTCCCGCGCTTTAGATCCCGACCACCGGTGCAAAATTTTAAGCGGACTTCTGCTCAGACAGTTCGGAAAGAGCGCGGCTGGCTACATTGCGCAAACCGTCCAGAGTAACATTTCCCTTCCTTGCGCTTTGCAGAAGTTTTTGCGCAATGCGCTTTCGTCTTTCATGGTCACCGCCATGAGGCAGCTCTCGGCAAACCTGTTCGAGTACAACGTCCATGTTTGCGGCCGTGCGTTCGTCAATCTTGGTCATTCCACATCCCCTCACTGCCACTGAGTTGATATTATTGATTCGAATCTACTAGGTGTGAACCGCAAACGCCGCCGCTTGATTTCATTACGGAGTTTTTTCAGCAAGTTGCTGTACCCCGTCGCGAGCAAACGGGAGCGTCCACCGCGGCGCCTTTCCATTTCATTACGTAGAAAGCGTTGTCATAGAATGCCAACAACCATTGGTCTTTCGATTGCGCGAAGCTCATCCATCCCACGCCGGATTTACGGTTCGGCCTATTTTAACGCAGCCTAGCCGGTCGTCTAGGCCTTTTTCATTGTCGGAAATCGAACATAGGAACCAGTGGCGGAAATGGGCTGCGGTAGTCATTCCTTTTTTGGCTCCCGCCTTACCCGGCCGCTGCGACGAGGTGGGAGGGTCCGTTTTCAAGGCAAGCCAGAAGATCTTGCATATCTCTTGCAACGACGAAACAACCAGCGTCCGACAATGCTTTTCTGGAGAAGCCGCCTGTAAGGACGCCAGCCGCACGGGCCCCCGCACCGAGCGCGGCTTCAGAATCGTACGGCGTGTCGCCGACCATCACAGCTTGGTCAGCGGGAACGCGAAGCTTTCGCAGCGCAAGACCGACAAGCCGTGGATCCGGTTTGCCATGATCAACATCGTCGCCGCACGCCATCGCATCGATCAGATCGTCGACGTTCAACAAAGAACGATAGTGCTTGAGTTCCGGCCCCTTACAGTCGGTCGCAAGCGCAATCCTGCCACCACGCGCAGTTAGCTCCTTGAATACGTCGCGCACCCCAATGAAGGGTTTCACGCTTTTCAGGTACTTTTCTTCGTAAATCATTCCCCGGACTTCCAGGACCTTCTTGCGCTCCTCGGCCGGCAAGTCGGGGGCCACGAGTTGAAGGGTTTGGTCTCCATCAAGTCCGGAATAGAGCTGCAGCAGCTCGTAAGGGACGGTGATCTCAAATCTGCTCAACGATTCCTGAAGGCTGAGTATATCCTGCGGTACACTGTCGACCAGTGTCCCCTCAACATCAAAAATATAGCCCGAGAGCACCATGCTGCCTCCTGTTCAGACGAACGCGCGGCGACGGCCATCGTTTCACCGATGGGCTGGTTAAGTTGTTAGAAGGCCGGACGTTGGTCTCTCTACGTGACGGGAACCGGTTTCCAAGAACTACGTTGATTTCGAGAACAATGTGAGTGAGAGGGATTCCTCATGGCGACCAATAAACCCACTGGTGATAATGCCCGGAAGGGCGCCGTCCGGAAGCGCACCCAGCTTCGCAGCCAGGCGATGGGCGAAAGCACCTGGACCAAGCGCAATAAGAGCACCGGAAAATTCATGGAGCAGAAGAAGGCGCCGGCCAAGAAGAAATTCAAGGGCATCCGCCGCGAAAATAAGGCGGGCTGAGCGCAAGGGTTGGGAGAGGCGTCGTGCCCAAGGCGGATGCGAGAATCGTCGCCAACCTGTTGAGAGAATACGCGCGGCGGACCGCGCTACGCGGCGGTAATCCCTACCGGGCGAAGGCCTACTCTCGCGCAGCCGATAGTCTCGCCGGACTTGCCGAACCCCTCGAGCGGCTGATCGAGGAGGGGCGGCTCACCGAACTTCCCGGCGTGGGAGAGGCCATCGCAGACATCATCACCAAGCTTCATCATACAGGCACTCATCCCAGCCTGGAGAAGCTACGCGAGGAGATTCCCGCCGGCGTCCTCGAGATGCTGAGCGTCCCCGGACTGCGTCCCGAAAAAGTCCTGAGGCTCTATAGGGACTTGGGCATCGCCTCACTTGCGGATCTGGAAGCGGCGGCGAAGGCGGACCGCATCAAGAAGGCGAAGGGCCTAGGTGCGGCATTGCAGACCAAGATCCTGCAAAATCTTGCGATCGCAAGGAGCGGCGAAGGCCTACTTCACATCCATCGTGCCTCCACACTGCTGCTGCATGCGAAAGCAACGTTAGAAAGGACGCGTCCGGAACTCAAGAACGTGACTATCGCCGGTGATTTCAGGCGGGGCTGCGAACTGGTTGCCAATCTCGCCCTGGTGGCCGCGAAGCCGGATCGGGAAAAAAGGCCTCAGATTCCCTCGTCGTCCGGTCTCCAGGTTTACATCGTCAACCGCAAGCGCTTCGGAGCTGCCCTTCTCCAAGCGACCGGCTCGCCCGAACATCTCGAACAGCTTCGGGCCCTCGCGGCGAAGAAAGGAATGCGGCTTGCCTCCGACGGACTCCATAGGGGCCGCACTGTGGTAGGCGCCGAGGAAGCGGATATCTATCGGGCCCTTGGCCTGCCCTTCATCGAGCCAGAATTGCGCGAAGGACGCGGCGAGATCGAACGCGCAATGACCGACAAGCTACCGGAGCTCGTCGACGATGACGACCTGCAGGGCATCCTGCATTGTCATACCGATGCCTCAGACGGCACCGAGACCCTGGAAAGAATGGCCAAAGCTACCTTTGAGCGCGGCTTCGAATACTTCGGGGTGGCCGACCACTCCAAGTCCGCTCATTACGCCGGTGGGCTTTCCGTGGAGCAGATCGACGAACAGCATCGGGAAGCGGATCGGCTAAATAAGAAGTTCGGCAAAAGCTTCCGGATTCTGAAGGGCATCGAATCCGATATTCTGGCGGACGGGTCGCTGGATTATCCTGAGGAGGTGCTTGAGCGCTTCGATTTCGTCGTGGCGAGCATCCATGGACGGTTCAAGCTGGAGCGAAAGGCGCAGACCGACCGTCTGCTTCGAGCCATCTCCAACCCTCATACCACCATCCTGGGCCACATGACCGGGCGCCAACTGCTGCGCCGCCCAGGATACGAAATCGATGTCGAGCAGGTGCTGCGCGCCTGTGCGAGATACGGAGTGGCGGTGGAGATCAACGCGCATCCGTGGCGGCTCGACCTGGACTGGCGCTGGTATCAGACCGCGCTCGATTTCGGCTGCATGATGAGTATCAATCCCGACGCGCATTCGATTCCCGAACTCGATCACATGCACTGGGGCGTCAAGATGGCCCGAAAGGGCGGTGTGCCGGCGGACCGCGTTTTGAACGCGATGACGTTGTCGGAGATCCTGCAGCATTTCCGGCGCCGAAGACGGGCCTTGGCGAGCGCCGCCTAGATGCGCCGCTGCCGCGGCTGGAACACCGCCGGTGACCAGCAGTTATCCGACAGGTCATCTGCCACCGCGACCACCGGGAGCTCCTCATGAAAGTTGGCGATTTCGTCGTGGAACGGCTGCACGCCTGGGGGATCCGACGGATCTACGGATATCCGGGAGATGGCATCAATGGTGTAATCGGAGCGCTGCAACGAGCCGACAAGATCGAGTTCATCCAGGTCCGGCACGAAGAGATGGCGGCCTTCATGGCGGTGGCCCACGCCAAGTTCACCGGTGAGATCGGAGCATGCTTATCGACCGGCGGTCCCGGCGCTACTCACCTGATCACGGGCCTGTACGACGCTAAACTGGACCACGCGCCTGTTTTGGCGATTTGCGGACAGGCTGAGGCCACCGTTCGGGGCGCCAGCTACCAACAAGAGCTCAACCTCGACCGCATGTTCGCGGACGTGGCAGTCTTCGCACACGAAGCCTCCGCGCCGGCCCAGGTAAGGCATCTCATCGACAGATGCGTCCGGGTGGCAAAGGCGTCCAACGGCCCCTCTGTCCTGATCCTTCCAAAGGACATCCAGGACGAGCAATACGACGAACCGGCCGTGGCACACGGATTCACCCGTTCGGGCGTCGGCTATAGCAAGCCTAAGATCGTGCCGGAGGAAGCCGATCTTGCCAAGGCAGCGGAAATCCTGAACGCCGGCAGCAAGGTCGCGATTTTAGTAGGCGCTGGCGCGCGTGGCACGCTCCCGCAACTGACCGAGATGGCTAATCGCCTGGGCGCTGGCGTAGCGAAAGCTCTGCTGGGGAAGGACGTGTTGCCCGACGACCTTCCCTTCGTCACCGGCGCTATCGGGCTGCTGGGCACCGAGCCAAGTTGGGACCTGATGCAAAGCTGCGATACCCTCTTGATGGTCGGCACCGGCTTCCCGTGGTCCGAATTCCTGCCCAAGGACGGCAGCGCCCGCGCCGTGCAGATCGATATCGATCCTTCGATGCTTTCTTTACGATATCCAGCAGATGTCAATCTTCACGGCGATGCAGGCAATACGCTGAACGCATTGCTTCCCTTGATCCGGCGCAAGGAAGACAGGGATTGGTCCAACACGATCGAAAGCAACGTGGCTGCATGGTGGAAGAAGCTCGAGGGACGCGCAATGGCGGACGCCAGTCCGGTCAACCCGCAGCGGGTGATCTGGGAAATGTCGCCCTTGCTGCCGGCGAATGCGATCGTCACCAGCGACAGCGGATCCTGCGCCAACTGGTTCGCCCGGGACTACCGGGTGCAGCAGGGCCAGTCTGCATCGCTGTCGGGAGGCCTGGCGTCAATGGGGGCGGCCGTCCCGTACGCCATCGGCGCCAAGTTTGCCCATCCCGATCGTCCGGTGATCGCCCTCGTTGGCGATGGCGCGATGCAAATGAACAACATGGCCGAACTGATCACGGTACAAAAATACTGGAAGCGCTGGGCAGACCCGCGCTGGATCGTATGCGTGTTCAACAATCAGGATCTCAATGAGGTAACTTGGGAACAACGCGTCATGGAGGGCAATCCGAAATTCGATGCCTCACAGGATATCCCGGATTTTGCGTATGCCAGATTCGGAGAGATGCTCGGGTTCAAGGGCATCTTCGTGGACTCGCCCGATCGTCTGGCGTTCGCGTGGCAAGAAGCGCTGGCAAGCGATCGTCCGGTCGTTCTTGAGGTCAAGACCGATCCGGATGTCGTTCCGCTTCCGCCGCACGTCACGCTCAAGCAGGCCCGCGGCTTCATGTCGGCTATGGCTAAGGGCGACCGCGGAGCCGGCCGCATCATCGGTGAAACCGCAAAACAGGTTGTCGATGGGCTGTTCGGTAAGAAGGAATGATGGTCCGGTCAGGGCCGTCTTGAGGTTTGACTCCTTCGGCACACCCTTGTCGTCCAAGATGAACGAGCGGCGGCGCTCAACGGTCTTTTAAATCATGGCCCATATGACGATCAATATGGCCCTAGAGGGCACTGTCGTGGCCGTGGCGTCAAACCTGAAGCACGAATTCAGTAAATCCATCAAAGACACTATAAAGCTGGTTGAAGAGCACGGTGTGGAGGGGGACGCCCACGCTGGTCGCTTCGTCCAACATAGATACCTCGCGAAAAAGATGCCGGCGCTGCCCAATAGCCGCCAAGTGCACCTAATCGCCTCCGAGCTGTTCATGGAGTTGGCGTCGCGCGGTTTCAACGTGGCGCCCGGCGACCTCGGCGAAAACGTAACCACTGCAGGTCTGGATCTTACCAATCTCCCACTGGGCACGCGACTGCAAATCGGGAATTCGGCGATTGTCGAACTCACCGGGCTAAGGACCCCGTGTGCACTGATTGATCGCTTTCAGAAGGGATTGAAGCGAGCGGTGATCGCAAAACACCAAGAGCCCAGATTTAGGTGCGGCGTGCTCGGCGTCGTAACAGCAACCGGGCACATTGCGCCCGGCGATGCCGTGATTGTGGAATTGCCATCATTCGGCCGGCGGGCACTTCCCGAATTATAGCATCTCGATGCATTCAATGCGGAACATTGCGCTCAAGATCTTCCAGCCACGCCGCGGCATTGCCATCTGACGGAGCCCGCCAATCGCCCCTGGGTGACAACGAACCACCTGCAGAGACCTTGGGGCCATTCGGCATGGCGGACCGTTTGAACTGACTGAAGGCAAAGAAGCGCTTCAGAAACACCTCCAGCCATTTCCGGATATCGGTCAGTTCGTAGTGGCGTTGCTGCTCGGCCGGCAACCCGACCGGCCAATCGCCGCTGGAATCTTGCTTCCAAGCGTGCATCGCCAGAAATGCAATTTTGGAAGGGCGAAACCCATACCTCAGGGTATAAAACAGGTTGAAATCTTGCAGTGCGTAAGGGCCGACCATAGCCTCAGTGCTTTGCGGCCTCTGACCTTCCTGCACCGGCACAAGTTCCGGCGAAATCTCAGCGGTAACGATGGCGCTCAAGGTTTGCGAAACTTCCTCGCTGAATTGCTCTGATGAGATGACCCAACGTATCAGATGCTGGATCAACGTCTTCGGGACACCGGAATTCACGTTGTAGTGGGCCATCTGATCCCCCACCCCATACGTGCACCATCCGAGCGCCAATTCGGAAAGATCGCCCGTGCCAATCACAATCCCCCCGTAGTGGTTGGCCAGTCGGAAGAGATAATCGGTCCGCAAGCCGGCCTGCACGTTTTCAAACGTGACGTCGTAAACCGGTTTGCCTTGGCCGAACGGGTGGCCCAAGTCCTTCAGCATCTGAGTCGCGGCCGGCTTAATATCCAGTTCTTGGCAACTGACCTCCAGCGCTTGCATCAAGGCCCATGCCTGTTGCTTACTTTGCGTGCCCGTGGCGAAACCCGGCATCGTGTAGGCAAGTATATTCGCCCGCGGTAGACTGAGTAAATCCATCGCCTTGGCAGCGACGATCAGCGCGTGCGTTGAATCCAACCCGCCGGATACTCCAATCACGACCCTTTGTGATCCGATCGCCCGCAGTCTTTGTACAAGTCCGGCGACCTGAATGTTGTATGCTTCGTAACAATCCTGCTGGAGCCTGCTCGCCTCGCTGGGCACGAACGGAAAGCGTTCGACCATGCGATTGAATCCTATGTCCTCGTTTGGAGGTTCAACTGTGAACCGAATGTTTCGGTAGGAATTTCCGTCCCTTCTATTTGAACGGTTATCATGGAAAGTGCCCATGGAGGAGCGTTCCTGTCGCAATAGGTCGAGATCGATATCCGCAACGGTAATTTGTCCGTCCGGCTTAAAGCGCTGACCTTCAACCAGCAGGACGCCGTTCTCAAAGATGGAGGTCTGACCGTCCCATGCAAGGTCCGTGGTTGATTCCCCCGCACCGCCGGCAGCATAGACGTAGGCCGCGAGGCATCGGGCTGAAGTCGACTGGCACAAGAGCGCGCGCGATCGGGCGCGGCCAATCGTGATCGGACTGCCGGAAAGGTTCAGGAGCACGATCGCCCCTGCGAGAGCCAGTTCGGATCCCGGCGTTACCGGTATCCACATATCTTCACAGATTTCCACTCCGACGACGAGACCGGGCACGTCATCGGCTTCAAACAATAAATCAGTGCCGAAAGGCGCGCGCATCGAACCAATCGAGATTTCAAGACAGTCTGCATCTCTGCCCGACCCGAAGTGACGCGCTTCATAAAACTCCCTGTATGTCGGCAGATAGGTTTTGGGCACAACACCAAGAACGCGTCCGCGATGGACCACGATGGCGCAGTTGTAAATTCGAGAGCCGTTACGAAGGGGCGCGCCGAAGACCAGGACGGTCATAAAGCCGACCGAGGCCTCGATAATCGTCGCGACCGCCCGCTCGGTCGCGTCAAGAAGCGCATCCTGCAGCAAGAGATCCTCTATTGCGTATCCGGAAACGCACAGTTCGGGGAATAGTGCGACCGTCACCGATTTCTCGTGACACTCTTTTGCGGCATCCAGTATCGCGGCCACATTTGCGGTTGGATTGGCCACACTCGAAACAATCGTAGAGGCCGCAACGCGTGCGAAGCCATGACTGTAGATTGAATTAAAGTTCATTTGATGGCCCATCTCAGCAGTTTCGCTATTTGGGTTTGTAATTATACCGGACAGCTTGCCCTCACCGCTCATGCCAAAGATCGGATACCTGAGCCTGCGTCATCAATTCAATCTGTTCTGAAAATCGGTTGCGATATAGCGTCATCAGGGCATCATGGCCGTCATCGAAGGAGCTACATAAAGCATCTTCGACCACTATGGTTCGGAAGCCGAGATCCACGGCGTCAAGCACGGTGGCCAGCACGCACACGTCGGTCTCGGAACCGGTGATGATAAGCGTGTCGACGCTTTTATCGCGGAGAAACACTGCAAGAATGGATTCCGCAAACGCGGAGTAGGCCGGCTTATCTATGACCGATGCCGGAGGGATCAGGCGAGATAGCGGCGACACGATTTCAAGTTGTGAAGACGACAAGCGCGAGCGCGTCGCGCATTCCCATTTAGTGAAATATCGCTGCCAGCGCCCCGGTCTATCTTCGGCGTGCAGCGGCGTTACAAATCGGGTGAAAACAGTACGCGGTGGATTTAGCTCTGCTATCGCGACAATCGCCGGGAGCACACGCTCCATCCAAGGTGTTTCCCAGATTCCGCCCGGTGCGAATAGATTTTGCATGTCGATGGACAGATGAACCGCATTTGAAATCGGCTCGAATGATTGCGGCAGTGCCATAACCTTGCGTGTCTCCGTCTAGAATGACGACACCTGATTGATCCTAGAGCCACTCCTTCGACTTCAACTAAACCTTTCCCTGACCGGCCGCCGCGCATCCGGCCGTCGAAGGGATCTGCCCGCCCGGCGCGCTGTTATCCGCTCAACGGTCATCCCCATAAAGCGTTCCATCCTGGAACTGCGCCGTGCGGCTTCTTGGCCGCAGTCGGCAGCGATCGCTGGTCAGCTAATCCTCTGCCTCGACGCAGGCCGGACGAGGCTCTGGCAATGGTGCAAGCAGCAGGTCGCAGACGTGTTGGTAACCGGCAAGCGTCCCGGAACCGTCGATGGGTGACAAATCACCGAACGCTGTCGCGAGCATGATCCAAGGCTGCCGAAGATCTACGCGACCGGCATTCGCCGGTAGCGGCCCGTCCGGTGCCGGGGAGTATATCGCTACAGAAAACCTTATCATCCGGAAACGATGGTGTAGCCGTAAGGCGAAGTGACTCGGGCTCAGCCTTCATCGGGCGGAACGTACGCTAGCGCTCGCCCTTGCCGGTGCGGTTGGTGAAACGGGCGTTTCCAAGCCCGGTTCCGATCGTGAGCACGCCCCAACGATTCACGTCCTGCATGAAAGGTACCTCGGACAACCCCTGTACAACGCCATCGTTGTGCATGACGAGGGCCGTGTCGTGCTCTCCGATCTGCGGGATAGCTTCGACCAGACTTGCCGGCAGATTGAATTTGCTACTCTCCCAATTGCCGGGCAGGTTCTGCGCGCCCTTCTCGATCGAACCGTTGTTCTTGATGACACCGGGACAGGCGATGCCGATGAACGGCGCGAGCTTGAGTCCCTCTTTATCTGCTTTCGCAATTAGGTCTTTAAGCATCTTGACGAGACGCTTCACCGCCTCCTCGCGGCTCGGCTCGTCGTTGGCGTGGCGCCATAATTCTGACTTCCATATGCTTGCTTTGGACAAGTCCGGTGACTTCTTGCTGCGTGTTTCGACGACGCCGCAGCGGATATTGGTGCCGCCAATGTCTACGGAGAGAATGGAATCATGCCCCTCGAATATCCAGGAAGGAGCGAGTTGTAGGGCGCCGATCAGGCCCGCGTCGTCCGGATGGTGGCGGATCGGCAGCATCTCGATCTTGAAATTTTCGGCCTTCAGAATGATTTCGGTTCGTGCGATGGCGAGTTCGCCTAGCTGGCTGTCCCGGAAGCCGCCGCCCACCACAATGCGTTCGGTTTTCTCCCATGCCTTGGTCTTGAGAAAACGCCGCGTGACGTGCGCCATCTGCTGCGCGAAGTCTTCGATGGCGCTGTGCACGACCGCCGAGGCCTCGGCGTCGTCGCCGACCAGGATGGCGTCTAATACCTTTTTGCTGATATTTTCGGATGACTCCTTGCCAAAAGGATCCTCGCCGGATTTGCGCAGCGGCTTCCGCCACTTTTCCAGGATGTCCCGGAAGGCGCCTTTGCTGGCGCGGTCTCCCAGAAATCCTTCGTCATCCTTCAGTTCGATGTTGAAACTGTCGATCTCCACCGACGGCAGGCGAGAAGCGCCGTGAGCGGCAATACCGGTCGTCGTGATTTTTTGGTCGGCCATCCTGAAATTCCAGCCGCGGCGGCATGAATAAACTCGCGCGGCGAAATCCGGTTCCTCAGCCTGGCTTGGCGGGATGTAGGGTCCGGGGATGACGGTCGTGCAGCAGGCGTGCAAGGTTCGCGCGCTCCGCCTCATGCCCCTTCATCGCCCTTTCGAATAACGCTTCCTGGACGTCACGCGGCATATCGCCCCACACGTCCATTGCAGCACATCCCAGCAGGCTGGCGAAGCGTTCTTGATCCTTGGCCATTTGCCCTCCGTTTGCGCTTGTTCAAGAAATGGAACTGCGAACCGACATCGGCGTTCCATTGCTTTCACCGAAAAGGAGGCTGCAATGGGACTTTTTACCAAAGACATCAAATCGATGGAGGACCTGCTGCTCCATGGTCTTCAAGACATCTATTATGCCGAGCAGCAGATCCTCAAATCGCTTCCCAAGATGATCGAAAAAGCAACCAATCGCGATCTGGTCGCGGGGCTGAAGGGCCACCTCGAGGAGACCAACAAGCAGGTCGAGCGTTTGGAACGGGTTTTCGAGAAGCTCGCCAAGCAGCCCAGCGGGACCCAGTGCCCGGCGATCGACGGCATCATCAAGGAGGCCGACGAGACGGCCGGCGAGATCGAGGATAAGTCAGTGCTTGACGCCGCAATCGTTGCGAACGCCCAGGCGGTCGAGCACTACGAAATATGCCGTTACGGAACGCTGATCGCGTGGGCTGAAGAACTCGGTCACGACGAAATTGTCCGCTTTCTCACAACCAACCTGAATGAGGAGAAGGCGGCAAACACCAAGCTCAATACCGTGGCGCTACGCAAGGGCGTCAACGCCAAGGCTTCGACCGCGGCCTGATTCTGCCGGCTTCTTGAGTCGGGCGGCTTCGCTGGATCAAGGCCGCCCGGCCTCACGAATTGCGCTTCAGAGTACCACTTTGCTGCGCGTAACTATGGGTGATCTCCGCGCCCATCAATATGATCTGAGACGTGTAGTAGACCCAGATCAACACGACGACGATTGACGCGGCGGCTCCGTACGTCGACTCCAGCCCTTGTTTGCCAATGTAAATGCCGATCGCTGCCTTGCCGATTTCAAAGAACAGTGCGGTGAGAAACGCGCCCGGCCAGACGTCCCGCCAGCCGACGGCAACATCGGGCAGCCACTTGAACATCATGGCGAACAGGGCCATCACGACAACCAACGAAATCAGCGTACTGGCAACATGCAGCAATCCTTCGGGCACATAATTGGAGGCGTATTTGCCTGCTGCAGCCAGCCCCGCGCTCACCAACAGCGATACCAGCAGCAAGAAACCCAGGGTGAGAACGGCGGCAAACGACAGCACGTAATTGCGGGCGAAGTGCCAAAGCCCCGAGAGTTTAGCCTCTTCCACCTCCCAGACCACGTTGAGAGCGTCCTTCAGCTGCACCACCACCCCGATGGCGGCGAACAGAAGCGCTCCGATACTAAGGGTAGTGGCAATAAAACCGGCAGCAGGGCGACTTGCTCCCACCAACATCGCTTCCACAGCCTTCGCTCCGGTTTCGCCAAGCATATCTTTGATCGACGACATGACTTGCGCGGTGACGGCATCGTGGCCGAACAGCAGACCTGCCACCGCGATGGCGATGACGATAATGGGACCTAGCGAAAACACGGAATAGTACGCCAGGGCGGCGCCTTGCCTTGCGTCCTTATGGCTCGACCAGTTAGTCGCAGCCTCTTTCGCTACCGTCCACCACATATCCGATCCAATCCCGTCCCATGTCCACAATAAGGACCGCCCAAATAGATGGTTCCTTGTAAAGGCACCGGCGCATGCGGGCATGCCAGCTCAATGGTCTCGCTTGAGTCCCGCGGTACTTGCGGGATTTACGTTGTCGGAAAACATGTTTCGGAAAGCGAAGGAGACCGCACGTTCACCGTCCAAGCCGTGCATTAGCGCTATCTCCCCTTGTTGCTCATGACGGATCGCGTGCGCCATGATCCTCAGGCGCGGGTCACTCCCATCGCGAAATTGCGAATCCGCCATCGCCACTGCTCCCTTGTGATGCTTCGTCATGAGATCGACAAAGAGCCCATCAAAATTCGAGGCATCTGTCGATCGGAGGCGTGCCACCTCCGCCGGGTCGAGCAGGCCGGGCATTGAGGCGCGCTCTTCCGCCGAACAGATCTGCATGGGTTCATCGAACCAGCTTGCCCACCAATGCGCGAGAATGTCGGATTCCCCCCTCTGACTTGCGACCATGAGCTTCGAGAAGGCGCGAAGATGCGGGTCTGCCGCCCTTTCCCCGGCAATCGAGGCCAGCTGAATACCTTGCTCATGGTGGGTCGCCATGTGACGAATGAAGGTCTGGTCTACTGACGGATCCCGCCCGGCCCACGGCAGTTCGATATCGTGGACGGCGAACAACGCTGCGGCCCCAAGCAGGATTATTCCGCACACCGCGCCAAGGCTCCAAACCTTCAGGAATGTTCTGCCAGCGAATGCCGCGCGTTCAGAACGCGAGCGACGAAGCCAGGCGAATAGCGGGTATATAGATGCCGACGAAAGATGGACCAGGAAGCCAATCCAATACGGCTGTTGCAACGTGAAGATCGGCTGCCAAAACGGAAATAGCGGCACTAGCACGAACCATTCGAGTGAGGAGGTCAGGATGGCCCAAGGCAAAGCAGCGACGGCGAGCCATGCGGGACCCCGGCAGGCAGTCCACTTTCCTAGCACTCCGAAGAAGACCAGCGCCCAAGACAAGTCGGCCCATTGGTGAAATGCGATGCCGACCGCGATGGCTCCGATCGATGGTTCGGTGGTCAAAGCCCAATCGCGTGCCGGTATGGCGGCAACGGACATCCAATCCACAAGCGCATCGCGTCCGATTCTAGCGGCGGACAGCTGGCTGACAACCGTGGAGAATGTACTGCTGATGAGACCGAGATATGCTGCCGCGCGCCAGCGTTGGGCGATGCCAAGGTGGTCCTTCGACATCTCTCCCGGGATCAATGCATCGCCATATGCTCAGGAAAATCCGTCATTTCTTCGCGGTGCCGGGTTCAGCCATCTTGCGATGCTGGGTTGCCAGAACCCCCGCCGGCGTCACATTGGCGGCGGCAGACTGAACCTTGTTCTTGAATCCGCTGACAACATCGCCCTCGCCCTTTATCATGGCATCGAAGCCGTTATTGGCGACCTCAACGGGATCGTCCTTCTCGCCAGTTCCAACCGCGGTATCCATCATTTCAGCGCGCCGGAAGAACTCCGTCTCGGTGGCGCCCGGCATGAGACAGGTCACCGTCACCTTGGTGTCCTTGAGCTCCTCCCGCAGTGCAAATGAAAATGAATTCAGGAAGGCTTTGGTCCCATTGTAAACGGCTTGAAAGCTGCCGGGGGTGAAGCCAGCGATTGATCCGGTGATGAGTATTCTTCCGGAATTCCGGCGCCGCATATCGTTGCCAACCTTGTGGATCAGATAGATGGTACCGGTGATATTGGTATCGACGACCCGGCGTGCCTTTGCAAAGTCCTGATCCAGGAATGCATGGCCGAGACCGCGCCCGGCATTTGCCAAGAGGGCATCGACCTGGCGACCCTTCATGGCCGCATACAGCCGGTCCACACCTTCGGTGGTAGCGAGATCGGCCTGAAGGGCTTCGACATTGGTGCCGCCGCCGCGAAGGGAAGCCGCCGCTTTTTCGATCTCAGGTTCGTCCGCCGCGATCAGGAGATCATATCCCTCCTTGGTGCAGCGTTTGGCCAGTTCAAATCCGATACCGGTAGACGCGCCGGTGACAATGGCGAAGGGTCGGCTAGCGGACATATCAAGTCTCCTGTGGTGTCATCGTTCAAGTCCTAACCTCCGCTTTCGGTTGTCGTTCCCGCAAACCTAAGGAACCGATTTTCCTTCCGGAGTTTGTCTCTACACAGTTTGCAGAAAGGAGATTTTTGGATGAGAGCGCTGACCTGGCACGGCAAGAACGACATACGATGCGACACGGTGCCGGATCCCAAGATCCAGAACGGACGCGACGCCATCATCAAGGTCACCGCTTGCGCCATCTGCGGTTCTGACCTGCATTTGTTCGACGGCGTCATGCCCTCGATGGAAAAGGGCGATGTCCTCGGCCACGAGACCATGGGCGAGGTCGTCGAAGTCGGATCGGAAAACAAGACGCTCAAGGTTGGCGACCGCGTCGTGGTTCCATTCACGATCTCCTGCGGTGAATGCTTCTTCTGCACGAGGGGCTTTTTCTCTGGCTGCGAGCGTTCAAACCCCAATCACAAGATGGCCGAGAAGCTTTGGGGACACTCCCCCGCGGGCCTCTTCGGCTATTCCCATATGCTGGGCGGCTACGCCGGCGGCCAGGCCGAGTACCTCCGCGTGCCCTATGCCGACGTCGGCCCGATCAAGGTGCCGCAAGGACTGAGCGACGAACAAGTCCTCTTTCTTTCTGACATCTTCCCCACTGGCTTCATGGCCGCCGATTTCTGCAATCTAAAGGGCGGCGAGACGGTTGCGATCTGGGGCTGTGGCCCCGTCGGGCAGTTTGCGATCAAGAGCGCCTTCCTGTTGGGGGCCGAACGGGTGATCGCCATCGATACCGTCCCGGAACGTCTCGCCCTGGCCCAGACATCAGGCGCCGTTGCGCTGGATTTCAAGAAGGAGGATATCTACGACCGGATCCAGGAATTGACCAATGGCCGCGGTGCGGACGCCTGCATCGATGCCGTCGGCACCGAGCCGGACATCGGCTCCGGTTTTGATGCCGTCGTCGACCGCATCAAGGTTGCAACCTTCATGGGAACGGACCGTCCGCATGTCCTGCGGCAGGCGATCCATTGTTGCCGCAACTTTGGAACCGTCTCGATCGTCGGCGTCTACGGCGGCTTACTCGACAAGATTCCCATGGGATCCGCCATCAACCGCGGCTTGACATTCCGCATGGCGCAGACGCCGGTCCAGCATTACCTGCCTCAGCTGCTTGAACGCATCGAGAAGGGTGAAATCGACCCGTCGTTCGTGATCACCCATCGGGCGACACTCGAAGAAGGACCTGAACTGTACAAAACCTTCCGTGCCAAACAGGACGGTTGTATCAAAGTTATCATGAAGCCATGAAACGCCCTGCAATGGTTCGAATCCGACGAGCTAAGTTATGGCTTGCGTCCTGATCGGCACATCCGGGTGGCATTATAAGTCGTGGCGGGGTCCCTTCTATCCCGTCGGTCTTCCTGTAAAAGCGCAACTCCAATACTACGCCAGCCAGTTCGAAACTGCCGAACTCAATGGCGTGTTCTACCGAACACCGACAGTAAAAGCGGTGACTAGTTGGAAGGAACAGACTGGTAAGAATTTCGCCTTCACGTGGAAGGCGTCAAAGTTCATCACCCATTGGAAACGGCTCTCCGCAAACTCGGTTAACAGCCTCGCGTTGATGGAGGACCGTTTGTCGTTGCTCGGTAATAAGATCGGATCTGTTCTCTTTCAATTGCCACCCAACTTCCAAGCCGATGCAGACCGCCTTTCCGCCTTCCTTCGAATGCTTTCGCCGAAAAGGCGCTATAGTTTCGAATTCCGTCACGTCAGTTGGTATTCGCCGCGGATCCTGCGCCTCCTGTCGGAGAACAACATATCGCTTTGCATTTCCGATCACCATGACGCACCGGCGCCTTGGAGGCGCACTGCTGACTTCGTCTATGTTCGAGGTCATGGTCCGGGTGGACGATACAAAGGACACTACTCGAAGGATGCCTTGGCGGCCTGGGCCAAGCGCATCAAGTCCTGGAAGGCGCAAGGGTGCGACGTGTTCGTGTTCTTCGATAACGACCAAAAGAGCGCCGCCCCGATCGACGCCCTGAAGCTGAAGCAAATGCTGGCAGAGCGTTGAACCGAGGTCTTCTTCCATGCTGATCACCACCATTGGCCTGTTGGCAGCGGCTTTGACGTCGCTTTCCTACATTCCACAGGTGAAGAAGGCGCTGCCCGCGGGATCAACAAACGATCTATCGTCCAAAACGCTCGCAGTACTGGCAACCGGTCTCGCCTTGTGGATTGGGTATGGCGTTCTCAAAAGCGATTACGTGATTGTCGTCGCCAATGCCATCGGCTTTGCCTTGGTTGCCACGCTGATCGGGTTCAAGATCCGGGACGCACGTTAAAGCTTCTCGAATGCGGTGGCGCGCAACACGATCTCGTCCTGCTCAAAAGTTCTTTCGAGGCGCTCCCGATATTGCTTCCACCAGTGGCGATCGAGCTTGTCCGCCATGACCTCGAAGACGATGATGTCGTCATGAACCTTGACGCCGCCGGTCTTGGTCTCGCCTTCGCCGGGCGCACGGGTGAAAGCGGTCACGCCGCCATAGAGGTCGGTGAGTTCGTCGCGCAGATTTTGATAGGTCTTGGTGGCGAACGGGCGGCCCTCGTTATCGCGCAGCGGCAGCATAATTTCGATCAGATACATGGCGTCAAAACCTCCTCTGCCATCCTAGGCACAATTGAGCGGATTGGGAACCGACGACGGGCCGGGCCGTTTTCAAGCATTGGATCGAGGAACGCAAATGACCAGCAAATCCCTTTGGATGTCGATCGCCGTGGCGCCGCACGCTGTTCCGTTGCAAGGAGACGAACGGTGCGACGTCGTCGTCATCGGCAGCGGCATTGCCGGCCTGTCGACGGCTTATGAGCTGAGCCAGCGCGGACGGTCGGTCATCGTTATCGATCGCGGTCCGATAGCGGGCGGCATGACGGCACGCACATCAGCTCATTTGGCGCCACTATGTGACGACCTGATGAGCGAGATGCAGAAGATAAAGGGAGAAGAGCAGTCGAAGCTCTTCTATGAAAGCCAGGCCGCGGCGGTCGATCGTATTGAGGAAATCCAGAAGGCCGAAGGGATTGATTGCGACTTCCGGCGTCTGGACGGCTACCTGTTCCAAGGTGACGATATGCCGGCCGACGTAATCGACGAGGAGCTCGATGCCGTTCGGGCAGTAGGCGCGCCGGTCGAGCGTTTGGTCGGTGTCCCTCTCAGGGGATGCGACAGCCGCCATGTGTTGCGCTATCCCCGGCAAGCGACGTTTCACCCGCTCAAATATCTGGCGGGGGTGGCCGAAGCCTGTGCAAAGCGCAAGGTACTTTTCTTTGCCAATACCCCGGTAGAGGAGATCGTGGAGGAAAATGGCGCAGTGAGCGTTAAAACAGCGCGGGGTATTATTCGCGCCGGGCATGCCGTCGTCGCGACCAACTCGCCCATTGTTGATCGCACGGCGCTGCATTCCAAGATGTCGCCCTACCGAACCTATGTCGTTGGTTTCGCCATCGACCGCGGCGCCTTGCCGGATGCGCTCTATTGGGACACCGAAGATCCCTATCATTATGTGCGGCTTCAGCCCGGTGAAAACGACAAGGATTATGTTTTGGTCGGCGGTGAGGATCACAAGAGCGGCGAATCTGATGACGCCAACGACCGGTTCGGCCGTCTCGAACAGTGGGCCCGGGAAAAAATGCCGATGCTGAAAGACGTCACCCACCGCTGGTCGGGGCAGGTACTCGATACAATCGATTACGCCGGCTTCGTCGGCAAAAACCCCGGTTCGGAATACATCTATGTCGCGACCGGCGATTCTGGTCAGGGCCTGACCCACGGGGTGATGGGTGCAATGCTGAATGCCACGCTCGTTACCGGCGGCGAAAGCAGTTGGACAGAGCTCTATGCGCCCGAGCGCAAGCCACTCAAAGCCGCCAGGAATTGGGTGATGGAAAACAGTACCGCACTCAAGAATCTGGCAGGATATGTGGCCCCGGGTGAGATAAGCTCGTTGGATGAACTAGAGCCCGGCCAAGGTGCGATCATCCGCCAGGGATTGAAGAAGATTGCCGCCTACCGCGATGCCGAGGGGCATATTCACCAGCATTCCGCGGCATGCACCCACCTCGGTTGTCATCTGCACTGGAACAGCTTCGAGAATTGCTGGGACTGTCCGTGTCATGGCTCGATCTTTGGACCCGGCGGAGATGTGCTGAACGCCCCTGCGATATCGGGCCTCGATCCCGCTTGAGTCATCAGGAGGCCCGCGGGCGGCTGACAATTCCACAATGCCATACCCCAACGACGACCGCGGCAACCTTGGAAGACCGTTGCGCTAGGGGTTAAAGGAACGGACATCTCTGTCCTGCAGCGATTATTTACGATTGGCTATCTGGTTTTTCAGATCGTCAATAAAATGTTGAGCGCCTTCTCGGGTCAAGTTCTCGCCTGACTTGTCGGGCACGTCCGCTTTCCGACAGAGGGCCTTAAGTTCGTCCCGCTGCGCTTCAGTCATCGGTTCGTCCATCATCACTGCTCACACATTTGCTTTTTCACGCATTTCCTCGATCAACTTTGATGCCTGCGCCTTGGTGAGATCGTCTGCAAAAATCTCGGGAGTGCCTGCCTGTTCGCAGAGTGTTTTCAAATAGGATGCCTGGGCGCCGGTCATAGGATCATCGCCTGATACCCACTGGTCGGGATCTTTTTGGGTATTATCCGTCATTTCCACTTTTGGATTACTCATGTGTCGTTTCCTTTCCGCCCGATAACGTTGACGTTCGCTAGATGTTCCTGCAGTTCAGCACTGAGACTCTTCCGCACTCGGTATATTTAGAATTGTCGTTGTTCTGGCTTGCTCGCACAGCGCGGTCGCTCTCAACGATGGCCGCCGCCTTGCGACAGCTATGGACAATACGTTCCGCTTTCGAGGTACCGACGTATCCGGTACATTTCGCGGACGGACGGACCTGACGCCGGCCCACGGCCCTGATACGCTTTGGTTCGAACTGGACTGTAAGATTCGATGGCAAAACGATCCGGCAGCGCAACACTTCCTTTGCACGGCGGGAGCGTGCCGCCTTGGCTAGCAACGCGCATGTCTTTGCTCGGCGCCGTCATCACGCAGGCAATCATCCACCACTATGGCCGCGACGAGTTCCTGCAGCGGCTGTCCCACCCGTTCTGGTTCCAGTCGTTTGGTGCCGTCATGGGCATGGACTGGCATTCTTCCGGTATCACCACCAGCGTTATCGGGGCTCTCAAGCGCGGGCTGGGGCCACTTTCGGACGAACTTGGCGTCCACGTCTGCGGCGGCCGAGGCCGGCACTCGCGAAAGACGCCAGATGAATTACAAGTACTCGGTGAACGCATTGGGTTCGACGGTGCCAAACTCACCCGCGCGAGCCGTTTGGTCGCCAAGGTAGATAGCGCCGCCGTGCAGGACGGTTTCGATCTCTATATCCACGGCTTCTTCGTAACCGACGACGGCAAGTGGACAGTTGTTCAGCAGGGTATGAACGGCGACAAGAAGCAGGCTCGGCGTTACCACTGGCATTCCGAGGACCTACAGAGCTTCGTCGATGAGCCCCACAGCGCGATTGATGGCCCGGCGCAGGGCGAGATCGTGAACCTGGCGGACCGGCGCGCCGGAAAATCTCGTGCCGCCCAACTGGAGCTGCTAACGGACTTCGGCCCGGACCGCATCGTCTCGGAGCTTGCCGCCCTTTCGGGTGAAGCGCCCGCGCAAGCCTTTCTCCCGCATCTTATCATGCCGGCCCACCACGATGTCCGATCAAGCGACGTCTTCACCCGGCGGCTGCATGGAACACTCGCCGCGGCGGCCGAGCGCGGCCCCGTCGACTTTCCAGAACTTCTGCTCACGCCGGGCGTCGGCGCGCGCACGGTCAGATCACTCGCCATGGTCGCGGAGGTCGTGCATGGGGCACCCTTCCGCTTTCGAGATCCGGCCCGTTTCTCGCTGGCCCACGGCGGGAAAGATCGCCATCCATATCCGGTTCCCCTCAAGGTCTACGACGAGACCATTCGGGTCATGAAATCAGCCGTGCAGAAAGCCAAGCTTGGGCGAGACGAGCAGATGCAGGCTTTAAGGCGCCTCGATAGCCAAGCGCGTCGGCTCGAGCGCCTCGCCGAGGGTCCGCCATTGGAGACCTTCATTGCTATTGAGCGCGCCGTCTCTCCCGCGCTGGACGGACGATCGGTATTTGGCTGGGAAAAAAGTTTGGTAGGAGGGAAATCTGCTGGTTCCTAACCGCGGCGGCGGACCAGATTAAAACGGCCGTCAGGCGCCGTGAGATGCACCACCAAGTGTTTTAACCGACGTGAGCGCCATCAAATGCTCAAATCAAAATGGGCCCCTGCGGCGGGCTCTTAACTGTGCCCACCGGGCTATTCTCTGGGCGAGACGCTCCGCAGGTTGGGACGAGCCGTCGCTGAATTGTGGAGGACCTTCGCCACCATTAAATGGTCGGCCTGCTGCAAGAAATGCGGCCTCGCCCTCTCTTTCTTATAATCGCAAGGAGCCCTGGGTTGCCCAAGCTGCTTTCAGCCCAAGCAAAACGTACTGGTTCATTGTCTATGTCCGATGCCGGGCAGAGGAACTTGCGAAGTCGAATCGCCGATCGAGCGACTCATGTGGCGTCCTTCCGGGAGATCGCCACTTCTCCAAGCCGCCGGCAAGGGAAGGTTTCGATCCTCGCCTTGCGAGAGAGCGGGATTGCTCGTCTCGATTACCTGTTCCTGGAGCCCGCCGGCGCCATGTAAATTAAATCTGCCCGGCCTGCCGCTTCGCTAGCCCTAACGTGGCAGAGGCCGAAAAGACTCTCACACCCCATCTGAACAACCCCTCACTGCTTCGGGAACTCCCGTGCCCCGGTCGGGTTGGAAAGGCATACCGCGTGAGCGGGTCAAAAAAGCGAGGACACGTGACATGAAAAGGAAGGCTATCCAGATCGCCGCGGCGGCACTTTTGGTTTCAACATCAGCCTTCGCGCAATCGGCCGGCGAGAAGACCGGGGTAAATTCCACACTTGGAATTAGCCCGACAACGGCCGATTTCGTAAAAGAAGCTGCCATGAGTGACATGACCGAAATCGCGGCCAGCAAGCTTGGCCAAGAGCGCGGTAACGCCCAGGAAAAGACTTTTGCCGGCCAGATGATCACAGATCATACCAAAACATCCGAGGAGCTGAAGTCGATGGCGCCAGCCGACGCCAAGGCCGCCATCCCAACCTCTCTCGACAGTTCAGCCCAGAGCAAGATTGACAAACTGAAGAACGCGAAACCGGACGATTTCTCCTCCGATTTCGACGCTATGCAGGTCAGCGCTCACAAGGATGCGGTGTCGCTGTTCGAACGCTACGCCAAGGGCGGTGAGGATCCGAAGCTCAAGGACTGGGCCGGCAAGACGCTTCCCGCTCTCCAACACCACCTTGAGATGGCGCAGAAGCTAGGCAAGACAAAATAGCCGCAGACCATGAATGACGACGTCCGCAAATTTTGCGAGCCGATGCCAGGCACAATATTGGATGGTGTCTCCAAGCTATGGAGCCACCTCCAGTAACAAATGCAGTTAGGCAGGCCGCAGGGCCGTTTCGTCGCATGTCTTGAGCAACGTCGCTGGAGGTAGGGCGCGATGCATTCTGCACCAGTTGAAATGGCAGGAAATCGCACGTTCGAATCCAGCGATTAAGCCGCTGCCATTAGACGGCCAACCGCGTTGCCGATGCCCATTACGGGGGTGAAGGAAATGCCGTCTGAGGTCGGAGGCGTTACCCGAATTATCCTTCTTTCATTGGACGACGACCTGGCGCCCGGCCGGGGCAAACTCATCGCGGTTTCCGGATCGGCGACCGGCTTAAAGTGGAATGCTGGGAAAACCGCAGTTCACGCCCGCTAAATCCGACAGCATTGGCGCGGTCGCGTTTACCCATCCCCGCCTGGGGCACGGCTGAGGGCCGATCTTGGAAGAGCCTAGTCGGAATGTCGTGGCCTTACCAAGCGGATGTTTTGTAGATTGGCGGGACCTTCTCTAAATTGGCATTTTGGACAAACGAAGGTTACCGTCAATCGCAAGGACCATGATTTTCGCGTTATCACGACCATTGGCCATGCCTTGCACACTGGACAGGCTACGAGGACGGCTTCGGCAGATAGCGGCTCGCCCATCGAATTTCCCTGGCGCCCTCCTGATCTTGAAACGCCAATTAAATCACTTCACCTAGCCAACGCGGCATCGGGGCTCCATCACGATGACGGCCTCCCACCGCTGCCGCAGCCCATGCCGCTACTGCGCCGAGGAGAAGAGCGGCAGCAACCGAAAAGGCGAGAATGACAGTGCTACGGCGGGAACGAGCTATCGCCGTCTGCGCGTTTGCGATGGCCGCATTGACCCGTTTTTCGGCATCGGGCGCCGCAAGGCCCGTCGTTGCTGCCACCATTTGAACGAGGTAGGCACGGTCGTCATCGGCCATTCCCGAGTGACTGGACGAGGTCAAGAGGATGCGACCGGCTTCCGCGCGTTCGGGCGCAAGATCGACGCTGGCTGCGCGGCGAGCGGGCCGAAAGAGGCGGTCAAGTTCATAGCTTAGAAGTGGCTCCGCAGCGCTGATCCGGGCCGCTGGCATGGATACGCCCGATCGAGTCAATGCGGCGCTGCCCACTAACGCGGCCAATAGCGTACCCAACACGACCGCCAGAGCCCATGCTGCGAGACCGTGAAGGCCGTCACGGTGTTCTATTTCACTGATATGGGATGCCGCGCTCGCCGTCCTCGTTCGACCCGCGATGTAACCCCCGACGCCGAAGCTGACCACAGCTTGAATAATCAAATATAAGCCGGATAGTATAGCAAGGGCGGCGGAAGCATCGCGCCACGTGGGCGCGGCAGAAGTGACGCCCAGTCCTATGGTCGTTCCAAACGCCAAAAGGATCGACGACAGTGCAGTCGCGATAAGAGCGCCGATGATGATCGGCGTCCAGCTGGCATATCGTGCTGGCGCATCTAGCGCCGGCACAATCGGATCCACGGCGACGGTCATCTTAACGCAGCCCAAAAAACGAGAGCACTGCCAAGATGACAACAACCAGGCCGACGAGGTAGATCAAACCGTTCATTTCCTTCTCCCTGCATTTGAACTAACTGAACAAAATTCAGAACTGCTTTTCGCCTACGCTTTTGCCAGCTGCTACGACCCGCCCAACGCGTCCAGTAATGTCATCGACCGCGGCTTTCGCGCCATCGGGCGTCAGCCCCTGCTTGCGTGCTTCCGCAGAAACCGCCTCGACGACGTCGCCGGCGAGGGCCGTCGCCTTTTCCACTTGCTGACCGGCGATTTCTGCGGCTTGCGTCTTAACGGTCCGGCTGACTTCGCCAAGGTATTCGTCTTCAACATCGGTCTTTGGCAGCGCGGCCGCAATGCCGGCCCCAATGGCAAGACCAATGGCTCCTAGGGCCAGGGGCTGAGCACGAAAGAGTTCGGCCAGGCCATCGCGTGCTGTGTCGAAGACGGCGCCCGGCTCCGGCATCTTGCGACCGTAATCAGCGACACTGTCGAACGTCGAAGCGCCGTGCTCGCGCACAGCATCCAGGGTCGAAGCTGCGGCGCCCTTTACTGAACCTGCGCTTTCTTTCAATCCGGACCGGACATTCTCCAATGCTTCCGGTATCCGATCGAGCCCGGCGCTTTGGACAACGCTCTGCGCGGCTGCCGGCGCCTTTGCTCCGGTCAGCATCCAGAGAACGCCCATCCCGATCAGGGCCGCCGAAACTGGGTTACGCCCGGCGGCATCCCGCAGATCCTGGACGAAGCTCGAGCCGCTTTCCGTCTTTTCGTTCATCGCACCATCTCCTTGGCGGCAATTTTGTCTTTTTCAACCTGCTGGAGAGTGATCGCCGGGACCATAGCATCAGCCGACAAGCGATTGAGCCCGATTGCTATCAAAATCCCCGCTACAAGAGCCGCGCCTCCGCCGGCGCAGAGATAGGCCACCGGATCCGAAAACCCGTTTTTTATCAGAGCCGCTGCGGCTGCAAACAACAGCAGTACCAGAGCTGGAATCATGACGACCACACCGGCCCCGATCATTGCAGCCGCGCGTCCGACCTGCCCTGCCTTCTCCGAGATCTCGGCTCGGGCTAGCGCGAACTCGTTGCCGACCAATTTGGCGAGTTGCGCCATGGCGTCGCCGAAAAGTTCGGGTATCGAACGTTCAGTTTGTGAAGTCATCGCGATAGCCCTGATTCGTTGCGCGTCGCGATGTAGACGTCGAGCTGCCGGACGGCGAGCCGCCGTCTGCAGAACTCTTCAGGAAACGCACGACGCCAAACCCTGCGAGTACTGCGATTCCCAGAAATGCGGTGGGCTGCCGTCGGGCGAACGACTGTGCGCTGCGCACCAGATCATTGAGGTTGCCATTCCGAATACCTTCGGAAACGCCGTCGACCTGTTCGGCCGCCTTGCGGATATAAGTGCCGGCGATTGGAAGATCGGTGTCGAACTCACGCGCGGCGCGGCGCATCGTATCGGCAAGAGTGCCAACATACTCTGCTCCGGACGACTTCCGATCATTGACGGCGCCCTTGAGTTTATCGGTCGTTTGCGAGGCCACGTCCTTTGCAGCGTCCGCAAGATCGGACGCATGAGTTTTGAGTGCTTCCGATGAATTTCCCGCGAACTCCTTCGCCTTGTCGGTGAGATCCTGTCCAGCCGACAAAGCCTGATCTGCAAGACTTTTAATCGAGCCCGCAGCCTCATCGGATTTTGCGTGTGCAGAAGCTGCTCGCCCTGGCGATGCAGTGCCTTTCTCTGTGCCTAATGTTTCAGCCATGATTTTCTCCTCGGCCGGCGGATGATGTAGATGTGTTTTCGGGCTCGAACGCTGTGGTGACCGCAGCTTCTGCAACACGTCGGACGCGTTGCCCAATATCCTTCGCGGCTGAATCAAGGCCATCGGACGTTAGGCCCTCGGCGCCCGCCTGGCGGGCTACGTTTTCAAAAATTTCTCCTGCCGCCCCTTTGGCCGCGTCAAAGCCGCTTACCGCCACATCGCGCGCCTTGGTTTTGGCAGCCTCGCTGGCCTCTCCGACCAGGTTGTCCTCAAGATCACTGCGAGGTAGCGCGCTTGCGATTAAACCTCCTAGAATAAGACCCACGCCGGCGACCAGAAGCGGGTTCTGCTCGATGGTCTCGAATACTGACTTGCCGGCACGGTCGGATGCCGCAGAAGCCCTGTCGCGAAGGTCTCTAGCCGTCTCAAGCGCCGTGTCACGGCCCGAAGCCAGAGCGCTTTGCGCCGTGGCAGAGCTGTCGGATGCGATTCCCCTGACGCGTTCGCTGGCGGCGTCCGCAAGATTGACCACGCTCCCTTTCAAATCGCGTCCCTTGGCGGAGATGGAATCTGCAAGCGAGGCGGTGCTGTCGCGCATTGCATCCGTCTGTGCATTCAGGGCAGCGCCAGCAGAGCCCGCCGAAGTCCGCAACCGATCGGCACCGGTCGATATCACTTCTCCCGCCTTATCTGCGGCATCGGTCACAGCGTCTCGTGCCGTCGCGACAGATGCACCGACTTGGTCAGAGAGGTCATGTCCCCGCCGAAGAACTTCGTCGGAGAGGTCCGATGCGATATTGGAGGCCTTCTGAACCGCCGACTGGCCAGACTTGGAGCCGGCAAAAAACAGCCCGGCGCCGACCATCAGGACCGGCAGGGGAATGGCCCGCGCGAGTCTCAGGAGCGGATATGCGACACTTGCACCCACCGCCACGGCCTGCATCGGGTTTCGGCGGGCAGCAGCGGTAACGTCTTCGACTAAACGCTCGCCCCGAGAGCGAACGTAGTCGGAGACCTCGGCCTTGATTGATTCAGGGCTAAGCCGCTGCCGTATATCGCTGGCCGTTTCCGAAACGCTGGTTCGCAGTTGCTCAACGGTTTGGCTCAGACCCGCGCGAGTCTGTTCGGTCTCCCGTTTAAGTTCGCCCAACGATGGATTGGCGTTCTTCTGCATGTTCGACCTCCCCGGATCCTGAGCAGCCTAAACTCTCGATTGGATCGATAGTTCCTGCGGGCTGAAGCGGATCAGTACTGGAATCAATGGCTGCCAGGACAGACGCAAGCGTGCGCGGCGCATCATTGTGGTGTGGATCGCCCCGGCCTTGATCCGGAGTAAAGTCTCCGAGGAGGCAAATGATGACTTTGGCCGATGGGGCCTGGCGGGAAAGCTTTCTGATGGTGAAATCGCCTCGCGCTGCCGTGACATTTTCGAGAAAGCAAACGCATATGATTTCAGCGGCATCGTTCTCGGTGGCGGTTGCGGCGTCGGCCGTTGCGGCGGCAATGCCGCGTCTTGTCAAAAAGTCTGCCATAATCACCGCTGCACAATCATCAAGACGGCCGAGGCCCGGTGTGCAGACGACTGTCGGTCTCGGCTTTGCCGCCTCAATATCAGCCGCTCCCTGTCTGGTCGCTCCTTCCTTCGATTTTTCAGCCGCGCGGACCCGGGTAGAACCGAGATCCTCGACGACTTCCAAGACCGTTTGACGGATGTTTTCCAGCCGTTTGTCGTTCAACCGTCCGAGCGCCGCATCGGCTGAAGCGAGCCGTAGCGCACCCAGCCCTATCTCCTCGTAATAGGCTTCAACCGAACCTTCCTTGAGGAAGGATCGAGCCTGCTCGATTGCTTCGATTGGATCGCCGGTCAACATGCGCTGATATGCCGCTTGCTGGGGGGTCAGGGCTGGTTGGTCCCCCAACATGACGTCGATGAACCGAAGCCGTTCGACATGTCTGGCCAAAACCACGAGGCACAAGGTCAAGGGTGTCGAAAGCAAAAGACCCAGCGGTCCCCACAACCACGTCCAGAAGGATGCCGCGATAACGACCGCAACTGGAGAAAGGCCTGCGCTCCTCCCGCAGACGAGCGGTTCGACCACCTGCCCGGTCAAGGGTTCCACCACGGCGAAAAGCCCGATCGTCCACAGCGCCATACTCCAGTCGCTTCCGACTGCGGCAGCCAAGGCAATCGGTAGAGCCGCTGCCAAGATTGCGCCGATATAGGGAATGAAGCGCAAAACCATGGCGAGGAGGCCCCAAAGCGGTGCGCTCGGGACCCCAATGACTGTAAGACCTAGACCGATAACCGCACCGAAGGTCGCATTCAAAATCAACTGCGTCAGGAAGAGTTTACCGAGGCGCCTTCCGGCGTCGTCAAGGGCGGCCGTTGTGCGCTCCAGATCGTCGCTTCCTGCCAACCGTATAAGGCGGTTTCGAAGGTCCTCACGCTGGAACAGAAAAAATATCAAAAAAATGATTACAATTCCGGAGATCGTGAAAGGCGTCACCAGAGGCCGCAGTATTGCCAGGAGTGTCTCCGACGCCGCAGGGTCGGGCTGGTGCACTTCCACGGGGATAGGTGCTTTACCTTTGGCACCGTCCGGAAGCGAAGATTTCGCGGCCGCTTCGTTCCGATCGTTCGCGTTCAACTCTCGATCGAGGTCTTTCAGCAGGTTCGATGCTTTTGTGAGTGGTCCTACGCGACCAATGGCGTCACGGACATTGCGTATCTTTTCGCTTAGCGTGGTCTCATAACGAGGAAGGTCGTTGGCCAATTGGTTGACCTCGACCATGACCATTGTGGTCAGACTGACTGTAATGATAAAGGCCGTGCCCACCGCACCCATCACCGCGAGTGCGCGGGGGACTTTCAGACGTTGCAAGGCGCGAACGAGTGGCGCCAGCACAAAGCTGAGCAGAACCGCCAGAGCGATCGGAACGAGAATCTCGCGCGCAAAATAGAGGATGGCGACGACGAATGCGCCTACCATCACATTCGAAAAGGCAAGGCCGGCCGGTACGATCACCTTTGGCTTCCAAACAGCTTGCGGTCGCGACGGTAATCAATGCAACATCAAAAGGTTCCACTCGGTATCCAACGGAGCTTTCTTCATGCGATATCAGGCGCCTGCGTCATCATCCAGGATATCGATCAGTTCCTCGACCACCATCAATCGATCGTCAGGGCCGCTGGGCCGGTCGAGAACCAACCGGCCGCTGTCATCCACGCGCAATTTGGATGATTTCTTCAATTTTAAATGGCTGCGGTGGTGAAATGTCAATGCGACAGCATTGGGACCGGCCTCAATCCGAAGAACGCCCAACCGCCTACAATCGGCGCGAATTCGTGCCATGGACAGAAGCGAGAGGGCCGTCGGCGGCAAACCGCCAAACCGTTCCTCGATCTCATCTTGGAGCGCGTCTACTTGCGCTTCCGTTGTGCACTTAAAGAGCCGAGCATAGAGTTCGACGCGAGTATCGATGTCCTGAACGTACGTCTCCGGCAGCCTGCCGGATATTTCCAACCTCAATTCTGTGACCCAATCCCTCTCATCCTTTTTGTTTCCCTTTGCTACCGCCCTTGTCAGCAGATGCTTGTACAGGGCCGTTCCGAGGACCTTGACGTGTCCCGACTGTTGTTCTGACAATAGATCCCCACCTCCCCGAAGATCCAGATCTCTATCACTGATATCAAAGCCGGCGCCGGGTCCATTCAGTTCCTGCAACGTCTTCAGTCGCTTCAACGAGATGCCCGTCGCTGGTACGTCCGGATCTGTCAGCAGATACGCGAACGCCCTCGTGCTTCCTCGACCGACACGACCTCGTAACTGGTGAAGTTGCGCCAGACCAAATTTCTCGGGCCGCCAAATCACGATGGTATTGGCACGAGGAAGATCCAAGCCGTTCTCGATAATATTGGTCGCAAGAAGAACGTCCGCGCTGCCGTTCGAGAACGCAATCATTGCCTCATCGATGTCATTCGCCCGCATACGACCATGGATCGTAGCCAAGCGGAGCTCGGGAAAGATGGCATGCAGCCGCTGCTGCATAGGGCCGATATCCCGAATCCTGGGACAAACGACCAGGCTTTGTCCCTTCCTGGACTTCTCCTTCCGCAAGGCCGCGGCGACCGTGGACTCCCTGAAAGAGTCCAGGATCGTTCGAACAGGGATGCGCCGAACGGGCGGCGTAACGATGAGACTCACGCTTCGAATGCCGCCGTGGGCTTCACTGAGCGTGCGGGGAATCGGAGTGGCCGTCATCGTCAGAAGATGGATCCCATCCTTCAACGCCGAAAGTTTGGCTTTGTCCGCAACTCCGAACCGTTGCTCCTCGTCGACAATCACCAGACCAAGATTCGCGAACGCGATACCCTTGGCTCCCAACGCGTGGGTCCCGATGACAAGTTTGAGGCTTCCGTCTGAAAGGGACTTTTTGACGCCCACCACCTCTTGCCTTGAAGCGAACCGCGACACGTGTCCGACATCGATTCCGAAGGGTGCGAAACGTCTTCTAAACGTTTCCACGTGCTGGCGAGCAAGAACTGTCGTTGGCACGGCGACTGCCACCTGTTTCCCAGAAAATACAACGGCAGCAGCAGCCCGTAACGCAACCTCAGTTTTTCCAAAGCCTACATCTCCGCATACGATACGATCCATCGGAAGGCCGGAAGCGAGATCCCGAAGTACGTCTTCGATGGCCGATGCCTGATCCGCGGTTGGAAAATAGAGGAATCGATTGGCGAACCGCTCATACTGCGCGACTGGAGGCACAATTTTTGGGGCCCCTTGCCTGGCGCGGCCCTCGACAGACTTTTGTATATGAGCGGCCGTCTCAAGGATGTCTCGTTCGACTTTCGCACGGCGCTTCAGCCACGAACTTCCATCGGCCTTGTCCAGTTTGACACCGGCGGGGTCAGATGAATACCGCCAGATGGATGCAAGCTCCTCTACAGGAACGAGCACGGTCTTGCTATCAGCAAACTCCAGACGGATCATTTCGCTCTCAGGAGCGCCTTCGACAACAATGCTCTCAAGGCCGCGAAGGACCGCTACGCCCCGATCGAAGTGGACGATGACATCGCCAGTCGCGACTTGCGCCGAACCCTTCGACGAATGCCTTGAAAGTCTCGCCATCGGAGTCCGGTGAGACGCCCGGCTTCCCAGGACGTCGAAAGCGGTCACAATGGCGATAGAACCGACGGTTGAGTGATGGATAAAGCCGCGGTCGAAGTCGACAATAAGAGACATTCTCGTGCCGGCCGTTTTTTTTACGATATCGTTGAACTGTTTGCATCGATCGCTTGAACCGCCTGCGCGCCGATCCATAATTCTCAGATCTTCCTCGGTGGCGGCAGTTAGCAGGATGCGGTCAACACTTTTGTCGGCGAGAAACCGGCGAAACGATCTGGTGGGGGATGGCGCTTCGAAAAAGCGCGGCACCACTTCATAGACTGACGATTCCGGCAGTTTCCTCGCGGTCCGGACGGCGGCGTTCCATTCCTTCTGCGTAAGAAACTCTTGTGGAGTCGACTGCACTCCGCCTTCTTCTTCAATCTGTTGTAGCCACAGGATCCCGCGTTCATCGACACCGGCATCTGTTACAAGCCGCGCTGATGGGAGATAATCAAAAAGAGACTCCAACCTGACGTCTGGTTGATCTTGCGGCGCATCAAGCCCGTCATGTATGGGGGGACGTTCCGAAACCGGATCAACCACGAGTTCGTTTAACTCTGCCGTGACCGTCGGGTCATAGAGATCATAACAGCGGATGCCGGTGATGCCCGCCCCATTTGTCTCGACCCTGACGGGACTAAGGGAGCCCGCGGGGAAAAGCTCGACTACCTGCCCCTGAAACAATGCAGATCCAGGCCCTTCGACGCGCTCGTTCAATGTATAGCCCGCCCGGTCGAGAAATTTTTTCATGTCTGCTTCGGCGAAAGCATCTCCAATTCTGAGATGCATTACGGCGTCAATCCAGTACTCGCGAGCGGCAACGCGTTGAGTGATCGCCTCCGCTGTTGCCACCAGAAGCGGACGGGACGGGTCTCCAGCAAGACGCCTTATTACCGAGGCCCTCCTACCTGTTATCTCGCGGGACGGCTCCATCGCCTCGAACGGGAGTGTATCACGGCGGGGTAGCACCATGACACCACAGGCCGGAGCAAGGGCGTACAGAAGTGCACCGATTTGCTCGGCCTTGCCTTCACTTTCCGCCAAAAAGATCAAACCGTTCTGCTTTGCACGTCTCCATTCCTCCAGCAGGAAAACTGCGAGCATTCCTAACGGTGATGCGGAGGAGACCAAGCGTGGTGGCTTTGATTCCCCGATCTTCTCGGCAGAAGAGCGCCGCGCGTTCGTTTCTTTTTGTCGCCGGATTTCCTTCACCCCTTCTTCATTGTCCACTTTGGCATTGCCTTGACCAAGACACCGCCGAGCCATTCGTTCCACGGGGGCAAAGCGGCTACCAGCCTGGAAGGCGAGCTGATGTTCGAACCGCCTTTTAAGGCTGAAGAGTTGAAGCGACAGACTTTATGAGCTTTCGGCCGACTTTCTGCTTGACTTGCTCCATCGTGCATCGACTGGCCTTTTTATCTGGTCGCCACCTGAGGATGGCCGTGCCGTGCCGGAAACGTCCCCCTGTAAAGTGATCGTAAGACACTTCGACTACGTATTTCGGCTTCACTGGCTGCCATTCGGACGATCTTTTTGTCGACCATCGACTGGGACCGCCCGGCGCGTTCCCTGTGAAACTTTGATCCTGTGTTATGGCCTCGAGCTTATCGGTAAGAGACGGCTTGTCTTTTGCCTTGATGCCAGAAGAAAATCCCACATGATGGAGCAAACCATCGACATCATAAAGTCCGAGCAGCAGAGAGCCGACGAGTTTGCGGCCGGTTTGAAGTTTCGCTTCATAGCGGAATCCGCCGATGACACAGTCCGCGCTTCGATAGCGTTTTATTTTTTGCATGCCATCGCGGTTTCCGGCTTGATAAGGAAGATCGAGGCGTTTGGCGATCACGCCATCGCTTCCGCCGCCTGCCAAAGCAAGCCAACGTTGGGCATCCTTCAACTTCAGACTGGCCGGAGATAGACGAAACAGATGAGCGCCCGGAAAGTAGCGGCCGGCGAAATCCTCAAGTTGCCGGCGCCGCTTGATCAGAGGCGTTGTCGTAAACGACGTTTTGCCTTTCCGCAGCAGGTCGAACGCAAGAAACAAAGCCGGAGCTTCCTCGGACAATTTTTTTACACGGCTGGCGGCCGGATGAATGCGCTGCAAGAGGTCGTCGAAGGAAAATTGGCGATCGACCGGAACGACAATTTCGCCATCAATGACAAACCGCTGTTCGCGCAGCGTTCGGGCGGCAGCAACGATCTCCGGAAAATAGCGGGTCAGATCCTGACCTGACTTTGAAGTCATGGTTACGGTGTCTCTATTCCGCATCAGGAGGCAACGAAAGCCATCCCATTTGGGCTCGTATTGCCATTCCCTCCCTTGCGGAATAGCGTCGACCGAGCGGGCCTCCATCGCCTCGATATGAATGAGGTTTTCCTTCACGCCGCTCTTCGCTTCCGACTTCTTCGTGCCGCAACGCGCTTCTTTCCCTTAGCCGCCGCAGATTTCTTACGTCCCAAGCTCTGTTTCAGGGCATCCATTAAATCGATAACGTTGCTTTCGTCTTGCTTTTCCGCTGACACTTCGATTGTCTTGCCGGCGGCCTTGCGCTTGACCAGCGTCTTCAGAGCGGTCTCATACTTGTCCTTGAATTTATGCGGATCGAACTTCGACGCCTTCGTGTCCAGGAGATGGGACGCAAGATCGACCATGTCCCTCGATACGTGCGGACTGGGAATATCGTCGAAATAGTCGTCCTCGTCCCTCAACTCGTAGGGATACCGCAAGGTCGTTCCAAGCAATCCCTTGCCCAGCGGCTTTAGCGCAATGACGTGCTCCCTGTTGGAGAGGACCACGCGCGCAAGCGCGACCTTGTCTTTTCGCTTCATTGCATCGCGAATCACGATAAACGCATCGGCACCCGCCTTTCCGTTCGGTATGATATAATACGGCTTGTCCAAGTATCTCTCGTCGATGTCCTCGGCGGGGACAAAATCGTCGATTTCAATGGTGTGGGTGCTGTCGAGCTTTACGGCATCGAGCTCTTCTTCATCGATCGCGACGTATCGACCCTTCGAGAGTTCGTAGCCCCTACCTTTGTGATCCTTGTCCACGACCCGACCGGTCTGTTCGTCCACCATCTGCTGCTTCAGTCGATGTCCGGTCTTGATATTGATCTGATGGAAGTGGGTTCTTTCCGCCTGGGTCGACGCCGGATAGAGCGCGATCGGGCACGTTACGAGCGAGAGCTTCAGCGAACCCTTCCAATAGGCACGAGGCGCCATTTCGATCCTCCATTACGGTGGAACTTTAACTGAACCGGGTACGTTCCGTTCCGTATGGTCAATATTGACGGGGCTGTTCATGCTCAAAAAGCTACTCACGAAGTATCGCGCCAAACGTGATTTCTCGAAAACGGCCGAGCCAAGCGGAAATGCGAGGGTCAAGGGCTCAAAGGCCTTTCGTTTCGTCGTTCAGAAGCATGCTGCATCGCACCTCCATTATGACCTGAGGCTTGAGCTCGACGGCGTTTTCAAATCCTGGGCGGTCACCAAGGGCCCTTCCCTCGATCCGCACGATAAGCGGCTCGCGGTAGAGGTCGAAGACCATCCGCTGGATTACGGTGATTTTGAAGGCACTATTGCAAAGGGCCAGTATGGCGGCGGTACAGTCATGATTTGGGATCGCGGCTACTGGAACTGCAACGACGCGGAACGTGCGTATGAGAAAGGAAAGTTGGACTTTGTCCTGGAGGGTGAGAAACTTCACGGCGGCTGGATTTTAACGCGGATGCGATCGCGAGAAGGTGTGAAGCGGACCAACTGGCTCCTGATCAAGCATCGAGATGAGTTTTCCCGAGAAGGAAAGAAGAACAGGATTTTGAACGAGGATACGTCTGTGGCTTCGGGCCGATCGATGGACGAAATCGCGACGGGTAAAGGTCGCGGTCCAAAGCCATTCGTCACAGCGAAGAGGTCTCGGGCGCCCGCAAAAGCGGAATGGAAATCGCATCGCGCCTCGGCGCGCGCATCGTTGCCAAAAAAGAGGTCCCGTCCCGTAACGGCGCGAACCGGGGGCCCTCCCAAGAAGAAGGCCGGCAAGAAACAGAAGGCCACCGCCGATCGAGGCATGCCACCTTTCATCGCCCCTCAATTGTGTACTTCGGTGGAGCGTCCCCCGTCCGGCAACAACTGGGTTCACGAAATCAAATTCGACGGCTACCGCATACAACTGCGGGTTGAGAACGGCAACGTCTCCTTGAAGACCCGCAAGGGACTGGATTGGACAGCGAAGTTCGGCGCGATCGCGACTGCGGCTGGCGCCCTGCCGGATTGCATCGTGGACGGAGAAATCGTTGCCCTCGACCATCGGGGCTCTCCCGATTTCGCAGGACTTCAGGCCGCGTTGTCGGATGAGAAGAGCGATGACCTGATCTTTTTCGCCTTCGATCTCCTGCTTTTCAAGGGGTTCGATTTCAGGCAACGTGGCCTTGCCGACCGAAAGCAGGCTTTGAAGGGACTGATCGAGAAGGCATACGGAAAAGATCAGGCCGAAATCCGCTACGTCGAGCATTTCGGGAACGGCGGCGAAGCCGTCCTCAAGTCCGCTTGCCGAATGTCGCTTGAGGGGATCGTCTCAAAACAAGCCGCCGCTCGTTACGCTTCGGGACGAACGGAATTCTGGACCAAGGCCAAGTGTCGCGCCGGGCACGAGGTGGTTATCGGCGGCTGGAACAGCAATGGTAGCCAATTCAAATCGCTGATGGCCGGCGTCTATCGGGGCGATCACCTTGTCTACGTCGGCAACGTCGGAACCGGCTACGGTGCCGGGAAAGTGGCGCGCCTGATGCCGCAGCTCAAGGCCGCCGCATCTGAGACGAATCCGTTCGGCGGCAAGGACGCCCCCCGCAAGAAGGCAGGGGTGCATTGGTTGAAGCCCGAATTGGTGGCTGAGATCGAGTTTGCCGGATTCACCGGTGCGGGCATGATCCGGCAAGCTGCTTTTAAGGGCCTACGTCAGGACAAGCCTGCCGAGGAGGTTGAGGCCGAGACGCCGGCGCCAGCCGACCGGATCAACATCGCGGAACCTGCTCCCAAACAGCGGACCAGGTCTGCCAGGGCGTCCACGACTTCCAGCGCCGGTGTCGTCATGGGAGTGCCTCTGAGCCGGCCGGATAAGATTTTATGGCCGGATGATGGGCAAGGCCCTGTCACTAAACTGGACCTCGCGATGTATCTCGAAAGCGTCGGGGCCTGGATGATGGAGCATCTGAAGGGTCGTCCATGCTCTATAATACGAGCGCCGGACGGCATCGGAGGACAACGCTTCTTTCAACGGCATTCGATGAAAGGCGGCTCAAACTTGCTTGAGGAGGTCACCGTCTCCGGCGACCGCAAGCCCTATGTTCAAATCGATCGTCTCGAAGGTCTGGCGGCTGTAGCGCAGAGCGCCGGTGTGGAGTTGCATCCATGGAACAATCACCCCGGCGATACCGCCCTTCCGGGCCGTCTCGTTTTCGATCTTGATCCCGCGCCGGATGTCGATTTCGATGTCGTTATCGACGCTGCGAAGGAAATGCGTGACCGCCTTTCCAACCTCGGGCTGGTGTCATTTTGCAAGACGACGGGCGGCAAAGGCCTACACGTCGTGACGCCACTTGCGCGCCCGAAAAAGGGACAAAAACTGAGTTGGGCAGAAGCGAAGCAGTTTGCCCGCGATGTATCCAGTCAGATGGCAAACGACAGCCCGGACCGTTACCTGATCAACATGAGCAAGGCAAAGCGAACGGGGAAGATATTTCTGGACTATTTGCGAAACGATCAATTCTCGACGGCAGTGGCGCCGCTCTCGCCCCGGGCGCGCCCGCGTGCGCCGGTATCAATGCCTATCGCCTGGTCACAGGTCAAACACGGCCTCGATCCCCTGCAATACACCATCCGCACCGTGCCCCAGCTTCTCAGAAAATCAAAGGCATGGTCCGATTATTGTGACGGAGAACGCCCAGCACTGGAGGCGATAGCCAAGCTTGGTCGGCAAACGACCGTCCTGCGGACAGCTTGATCGACTTAGCTGTACCACGTATCGAGGCCGAATCTGCACGGCGACAGCTGGCTTGAATGACGACCCGACGTCCACAAGTCAGTCTCCTCTTAAATCAACTTTCTCGTTGCCGGACGCTAGCTTGCGAGGGCCCAGAAGGAGAGGAGTGGCTACCCGTGTCCCGCGCACCGAGATGGACTTGTAGCGAGCGAGCTCTTGCCGCGCCTCATCCAGGAATGCGGCAGGAGGCCGACCTTCTCGTCCGAGCAGGCCGTGAATCGCGCGCGAAGCCATGTTTCGCTGATGTCCTTCATCACAGAGCAGTGCTTTGCGGTGGCACCGCCCCAGGATAAGCGCAGCGCTTAATCCGGCAGGCCCACCGCCGACAATAAGAACATCGAATTTCATGAGAAGCCCTCTCGTTGCCTGCACAGATAGGGTCTCGCACAATGCCTGGAACCCTTTGTAGCTGTTCAGACGTTAGGAATTGGGAAGAAGATCATGCCGCGCGCGGACACAACAGCAAAAGGCAAGGAATTAACGCTTGAGGAGCGCCGCGAACGGCGGAGACTCCGCCGCGAAAAGCAGCGCGAGGACAATATTGGGCGCGCCGCGAAGATGCACGCGGCCCGGCTCAGAATGGAACCGGAGAGCCGGAAGAGCCCACCTGAATTAAAGCCATCGCACCATGTCGGATGCTCGGGCTGGCGGTACTGGAAATGGCGAGATTCGTTTTATGCGAGCGTGCCGCAGCAGAATTGGTTCGGACACTACCTGAAGCGTTTCGAAACCGTCGAAATCAACGCATCCTTTTACGCGTGGCCGACGGTGGCGAATGTGCAGGCCTGGCGGCGCCAATCCGGAAAGAAACGATTCGTTTACACCGTCAAGGTCTGTGAACTCATCACGCACGTGAAGCGGTTCAAAGGTACCAAGACGCTCATCCGGGATTTTGGCATGATCGCAGATATTCTTGGCGAGCGGATGGGCTGCTTTCTGTTCCAGCTGCCGCCAAGCTACCGCTACACAAAGGGGAGGCTGGGCGCGATTGTGACCCAGCTCGATCCGACACGCCGCAATGTTGTGGAGTTTCGACACGCCAGCTGGTGGAATGAGGAAGTTTACAAGGCTTTTCGAAAGGCGCGAATTATCTTCTGCTCTTGCAGTGGGCCTCGCCTGCCCGACGAGCTTATTCGGACTGCCGATGAAGTATACATTCGCCTACATGGACCCAAGCGCTGGTATCGGCACGACTACTCAAATATCGAACTGGCGATATGGGCCAACAGGATTGAAACATGCGGTGCGAAGAAAGCCTGGATTTACTTCAACAACGATAACGACGCGCACGCCCCCAAAAATGCGATAGCTCTGCAGCGAATGCTCAGCCGTCGATCCTCAATACGGCCTCGAAAGACGCCCGCTAAGGCCGGTCGAGAAAGCTGAGCGGTCAACTTGGACAGGAGGGTCTGTCCAAGTCCTTTGCGCTCCGATCGCTAACCACAGAGCTGACCCCGGGGTGCCTGGTTTCGCCTGTCCTCTTAGGCGGTAGGAACAAAGCTCATGCTCGCCGCTTGTCTCGGCCTCCGCTCTCTTACCCCGAGGCCCGACATGTACCACCACGTAAAAAAGCTAATGTATACCGTGCGCGTCGACGAACCGGATCCCCGCTTTGGCAACATGCTGCTTGAGCAGTTCGGCGGCGCGAATGGTGAGCTTGCCGCCGCAATGCAGTATTCGATTCAGGGCCTCAATTGCGAAGATGCCGATCGCAAAGACTTGCTCATGGACATCGGGACTGAGGAACTGAGTCATCTAGAAGTCGTAGGCTCGCTCGCCCGGCTGCACCTCAAACCGACGAAATTTGACCGTGAAAAGGCGGAGGCCGACCCGCTCATCGCAATCGCGGGCGGGGGCGGCGTCAACCTCTTCAACTCCCAGGGCAATCCCTGGACCGCGGATTATCTTAAAATCACCGGTGAGCTTGACGTCGATTTGCGCAGCAATATTGCCGCCGAAGCCCGCGCCAAAATTGTATATGAGCGATTGATCAATTTCTGTGATGACGCCGGCACCAAGGATGCGCTGCAGTTTCTGATGACTCGGGAAATCACGCACATGAAAGCTTTTGCCGCTGCTCTGGAAAGCATGAAGAAACCTGCCTTTTCGATCGGACGACTTTCACCAACGCCAGGCCTGGTCAATCAGTTCTTCAATGATTCGACGGGCAACGGGGATGAAGGCGAGATCGATACCCGCGGACCTTGGAATGAAGGTGGCGATTGGGAGTTCATGACTTCGCCCGCATTGCTGCCTGATGGAGATCCGAATGGAGCGATCAAAACCGAGAGCGCCCCTGTGGTGGCACCGGAGGGGATTAGCGAGCTCTTGATCGACGAGCTCCGCGACATCTTGCACGCCGAGAAGCAACTTACCAAGGCGTTGCCCAAAATGGCCAAGGCAGCACGCTTTGACCGTCTTCGGGAACTGTTCAATCAACATCTGATTGAAACGGAAGAGCAAATCGCTCGCCTCAATGAATGCTTCTCCTTGCTCGGCGAGACTGCCCGGGCCAAGGCCTGCAAAGGCATGATGGGCCTCGTCGAAGAAGGCCAAGAGGTGATGGACAAAGGCAAAGAAAAGGACGACGCGACTGCCGACCTGTCGCTGATTGGCGCCGCGCAACGCGTCGAGCACTATGAGATTTCGGGATACACCACGGCGAAGAATCTCGCACAGCAACTTCGCCATAGCGCCGTAGTCGAACTACTCTCGAAATCGCTCGCCGAAGAAGAAAACGCAGATCAGCTTCTGAACCAGGTGGCGCGAACCTTGATGTCGGTCGCTAGGATGCCGGCAGCGGTTGAGCAGGCCGAGGTAGAAGACTAGACTAGCGCCGGGGCGGAGCCTAGCGCTCCGCCCCTGGGCCTGTCAAAATAGCCACGACCTTTTCGAAATTGTCCTGCCTATCAAACATGGACGAACTCACCGTTAGCGAGCCGAGGCTTAATATTTAACCGCCATCTTCGGTCTCGCAGATTTCTTGCACGGAACAGACCCTAAGCGGTGTTATCGGTCATTTTGAGGCAATGAACCGATTACAATGAGATCCGTGGTTCGAAAGGCGAACTATGAGAATCGAGGCGCGCGGGCAGAGCTTGAGGCGCTGTTTTCACATCTCTGTCGCGAGATATCTAGCGGTCCGACTTTCCACCCGCGAAGCTACCTGATCCGGCGGTCCTGATGCAACGATGCGGCCGCCCTCGTCGCCCGCGCCCGGACCAACATCGATAATCCAATCGCTGGCAGCAGCGACGCTCATGTCGTGCTCGACGACGATTACCGTGTTGCCGGCTTCGACGAGGCTGTCTAGCTGCTTCATCAGCTTTGCGACGTCCGAAGGGTGTAAACCCGTTGTCGGTTCGTCGAGGACGTAAAGTGTCTCGCCACGCTGCGAACGTTGTAATTCGGTAGCAAGCTTGATGCGTTGTGCCTCGCCTCCAGATAGTTCGGTGGCCGCCTGCCCTAGCCGGATGTATCCCAGGCCGACTTCACGAAGGACTTCCAGAGATCGACGAAGAGATGGATCGTCAGCAAAGAATTGGAATGCGGCGTCTACCGTCATCGCCAGGACATCGGCTATCGACTTATCCCGGACCTTGATTTCCAAAGTCTTTGTGTTGAAACGCGTGCCCTTGCAGGTCGGGCACGGAGCGTAGACGCTCGGAAGAAAGAGCAGTTCGACGCTTACAAAACCTTCTCCTTGACAAGTTTCACAACGCCCCTTCGCCACGTTGAATGAAAATCGGCCTGCATCGTAATGGCGCGCCCGCGCCTGCTTTGTAGCCGCAAAAAGTTTGCGAATATGATCAAAAAGCCCCGTATAGGTCGCGAGGTTCGACCGTGGCGTCCGACCGATCGGCTTTTGGTCGACTATGACCAGCCGCTTAACCTTCTCAAGGCCTTCGGTGATTTCACCGGCTAGGGTCTTCACTTTGGCTTCCAAAGCGTCATCATCTACGCCGGGCTCCTCACTCTGCCCCAGCTTGTCGCTAACCGCCTCCACAAGAAATTGGCTTACCAGACTTGACTTTCCCGAGCCCGAAATGCCGGTGACGCTCGTGAAGATTCCTAATGGGATGTCGACGTCCAGACGATCCAGATTGTTTCGGCTTACTCCTCGAAGCTTCAGCCAGCCACGCGGAATTCGCGGCGACCTGACAGCCTTTTCGCCTTGCACGAACAGGAAGCGACGCGTTTGAGATTTCGGTACATTGGCGAGGCCAGATAGCGGACCGCTATACAGGATCTCGCCGCCTTGTTCCCCCGCGCCGGGACCGACATCGACTATCCAATCTGCATGCCGCACGACATCGAGTTCGTGCTCGACGACGAAAAGCGAATTTCCAGAAGCCTTGAGGCGGTCCAGTGCCCGCAACAATGACTCGGTATCAGCCGGATGAAGTCCAGCCGATGGCTCATCCAAGACGTAGACGACTCCAAAGAGATTGGATCGGACCTGTGTCGCTAACCGGAGCCGCTGCAGTTCGCCCGGCGATAGAGTCGGCGTGCTTCGTTCGAGTGTCAGGTAACCAAGTCCAAGGTCGAGCAGCACCTCGAGCCGTCCCAGAAGATCCTCGATGATGCGATGCAATACGAGAACCTTCTCAGGATGCCCGTCGAGAGCTTTGCCCTCGGCATTGAGATACGGTCTTAGCAGGTCGCCGAGCTTCCTCAACGGGAGCCGCGAAATTTCGGCAATATCCATTTTGGCAAAGGTTACTGACAACGACGCCGGTTTCAGCCGCTTGCCGTGACAAGCCGGGCAGTCGGCGCTAGATAAAAATCGCGCCACGCGCCGCTTCATCATGGCGCTCTGGGTTGTAGCGTAAGTCTGCAGGATGTATTTGCGGGCGCTTGTGAAGGTCCCTTGATAGCTCGGTTCTTCCTTGCGCTTGAGTGCTCGCTTTGTTTCACCCGCCGTATATCCGGCGTAAACCGGCACTGTCGGTTGTTCATCTGTAAAAAGTATCCAGTCGCGGTCGTTCTTCGGAAGCTCGCGCCACGGCTTGTCGACGTCGTAGCCAAGGGTCACGAGGATATCCCGTAGATTCTGCCCTTGCCAAGCCGTCGGCCAGGCCGCGACAGCACGTTCGCGGATGGTAAGCCTGTCATCGGGCACTAAGTTTCGCTCGCTGACCTCATGAATGCGGCCGATCCCATGGCAGCTTGGGCAAGCGCCCTCAGGCGTGTTCGGGGAGAACGACTCTGCATACAGGAGCGGTTGACGGCTTGGATAGTCGCCGGCGCGGGAATACAGCATCCTCAACAGGTTCGACAACGTGGTGACGCTGCCAACCGAAGATCTGCTCGTCGGCGAACCGCGCTGCTGCTGGAGTGCCACCGCCGGGGGCAGACCCTCGATCGCGTCCACTTCGGGAACCGCCATCTGGTGGAAGAGCCGCCGAGCGTACGGCGAGACGGACTCCAGATAGCGACGCTGGGCTTCAGCATAAAGCGTGCCGAAAGCCAAAGATGATTTTCCGGAGCCGGAGACCCCGGTAAACACGACAAGAGCGTTGCGGGGGATCTCGAGCGAAATATCCTTCAAATTGTGCTCGCGAGCCCCGCGGACGCACACATAGCCCTCCGACAGAACGCCGTTCGCATTTCCGTCGTTCTTAATGCGCGCGTCCATTGCATTCCTTTGACGCGGTCAGGGGAAGCTTCTGATAGGAACTCTGCGAACGAAGGCGGGTTCCTTTGCAGATCTCTTGCGACGCTATGGCTTCGATCCGCGAGGCGGCAAACGCAGCCGCGGACCGCGGCCCGAGTTCCAGCTCGGGTGGAAAAGCGCCGTTGCCCATTGCTCCGTGTTCTGTCCATGGAACGGATGGCAGGCCCGAGGGTTCCATCCCGGTTCTATACTGGTAAGCGCCGCTGTAACCTCCGACAGGACCGAGCCAAGATGATCCCGCTTCGTATATTGTCGGCGACCTTCGCGATTTGTATCGCTGGGATCGCGGTCATCTGGATCGTCACCGAGCCGTCAGTCCCCTTCGCGGCCAATGAGCCCTGGCTGCGAGCCAACGGGGATCCCGACCGTGGGCGGTTAGTCTTTGCGGCCGGCGATTGTGCTTCCTGTCATGCGACACCGGGGCAACCTGAACGTCTTAAGCTGGGGGGAGGCATGGCACTCGCCTCGCCCTACGGCACGTTTCGCGTGCCGAATATTTCGCCTGATCTAATTGATGGTATCGGCTCCTGGAATGCGGCCGACCTGGCCAATGCTATGATCGGCGGCGTTTCACCGCAACACACGCACTATTATCCGGTCTTTCCTTACCCCAGCTTCACCGGCATGCGTCCTGAGGACATCAAGGATCTGATGGCGTACTTGAAAACATTGCCGCCGGTAGCAGGTCGATCGCCGTCGCACGATCTCTTTATCCTGTTTCGTATTCGTCGTTTTGTCGGTTTCTGGAAATTGTTGTTTTTCCAACAAGGGCGTTTTGCAGGATACCCCTCCGGCGACCCCGTTCGCGAACGTGGGCGTTACCTTGTCGAGGCTGTCGGGCATTGCGCAGAATGCCATTCATCGCGAAACGCATTCGGTGCTATCAAGCCTCAAACGCGGTTTGCCGGCGGCCCCGATCCGGAAAGCATAGGCTTCATTCCCAATGTCACTCCGGCCCGAATCGGCAACTGGTCCGAAGCCGACATTGCCGAGATGCTGAAAAGCGGCAATACCCCAGATCACGGCCGCGTTGGATCATCGATGGCTGAGGTCGTGACTAACACAGCTATGCTTCCGCAAAGTGATCGAGACGCAATCGCCGACTACATCAAATCTCTGCCGGAGCGGACTACACCTCATCCTTAGCTGCTAGAATCAATGCGCATAAAGATAGGCCGCCACGTCCCTGGCCTCGGCTTCTGAAATTCCGGTAGCAGGCATCGCCGAGTGCGGAGAAAAGGATTGCGGTGAGACGATCCATCGGACAAGATTGTCTGCGCTGTTATTGGCGACGCCGCCGATGTAGACCCGTTCACGAATTTCCGCCAGAGATCCGCCCACCTGTCCATCGGCACCAGCAATACCGGGAATGGTATGGCAGCCGGTGCATCCGTATCGGCGCATGATGGGCGGCGCGCGAGACGCCTCCCCCTGCGTTATAACACGCGCAACCTGATAGCGCTGATGTTGAGAGCGCCACGCATCGACGCCAAGCCATGCGATAATGGCCACAAACGCAACCGCCAGGAAACAAGCGCCGCGATGACGATTATAACGGACTGAGACGCCGATCACGTCCGCCTCCTTTGTGCGAAGTTGATATCCAAAGCGCCAACAACGTCAGCGCCGCGCCTGCATAGATCGTGCCGGCCGGTATCCACATGACCATACCTGCCAACTGCTGATCTTCCAGCGGCGTCAGCCCCCATGCTTCCGAGACGCGTGTTTGAGCGATGTAGAGCACGCGAGGACTCAGCGCCATCAAAGCGCCGAGGATGCTCGTATGCAGCATGGTCAGAAACAAATGCCATGCGGCGACGCCACGATCGCTGCGCCACAGCGCCGACCACCAAAATAATAGCGCGGTGGCAAAGAAGCTCAGATGCTGCAACCTATGAAGCGAAACGCTGTTGACGGCCGCGTCGAACAAAACAGGCGCATGCCATGCCCAAATAGCGATAGCATGCAGCGTCGTGGCAGTGGTTCCACGACCCACCCATTCCCAGCTTGCCTGCCCTACTCTGCTCTTCATCATTCTTCCGATCCAATGTCGAACGCGGCCCGGCATGCCCCACATCAAAGCGCCGATCGGTCGAGCGACCACGACCATTGGCGCCGAGACAGCCATTAGAATTTCATGCTCGATCATGTGGAACGTAAAGAGATGTTCGCCCAACCAGTGTAGGGGTGAAACCAAGGCAGCGCTGAGCGTGATCCAGCCGATGCCATAGGCGGCAGCGCGCCAAAGAATGGACTGTCGGCTTTCGCGGGCGCGCCACCAAAGCTTCCACCCGCCCACGGCATAAAGGGTGCCGGCGACAGCGAGCGGAGCAACGATCCAAGGATCGAACGTCCAAATCGAATGAGAGAGGTGCACTTCGCTTCCATGCGCCGAAGCGGGCCTGGCGCTCAGGAACAAAGTGACGATAAATGCAATCATCGCTGACATGCGTTCACCAACAATGTTGCGGTCCCCTGCAACACCAGTGCAAATGTAGTGGCAAGTCCGATCCCAACGCCCAGGCGACCCACCAAAGTCGCAGTTCGATCGGCAGCACTGTTCTGACCGACCCACGACACGGCGACGCCTGTCAACGCGATAGCAAGGCAGGCGGCCGCGGCGATGAACGATGAAGAATTTTGCTTGACACAATCTGTGTATGGCAAAATCTGCCCAAGTTGGGTCGAGATAGCCCACGCGGCCGGTGAAGCGCTCACGCCTAGGCATTTTTTCCAGCTGAGGATCATAGCCGAGGTGCCCAATAAATGCAGAGATAAAGAGGTATCCACGCCGCGACAACGAAGTTCCAATACATGGCGTTGTCCTCCACATCGCCAAAGCGACGACTATTATCGCCATGGCGCGAGAACATCAGCGCCGTGAGAACCAACGTATCAATCAGATCGGTAATGATATGCGTGGTGTGCAAACCGAGCATTGTCCAGACGATGGATCCATAAGCATTGTCGTCCCACCACACGTTCAAGGCTGGAAATTCAAAACCGCGGATGATCAACGGAATGATGCCGAGGACTGACATCACGATAAGTCCAATCCTGACCTTCCGAAGCTCTTTGTTTTTGGCCCATCGCGAAAGAATCACATTGGGAACGAGGCTTGCGATCAGGAGCGCTGTTAGCAGCGTGCCGGGTAAGAGCTGAGGCAACGGCGCGTTGAGCGGCCATTGAACCGCCAGACTCATCAGATAGAGATAGACCGCGATCGCCAAAGCAAAGCCGGCCCCCTCGATCAGCATGAAAGCCGATGTACCCCACCAGCTTGGACTGGCAGTGCCCATCCCATGTGCCGGCAATTTCGAAAGATCGAGAACGACGCGCTGCTTCATGACTCGTCCTCCGGGCTTCCTTTGGGCCAGAACCAACCGATCAGCGTGATCGCGACCGGAATCGACCCCCATACCACTGCCCACGGCGAGAAGATCGACCAGATCAGCATGATCGCTGTGGCACCCGCCGCCCATAGTGGCCAAATCGAATTGCGTGGTGATGACTCCCGTGATTCAGCAACGGCTTCGACAACCGTACTGACAATGAGTTCGCGCCGGTCGAGACGCAACCCGCTCGCAACCGGCAGCTCATCCGGCGTTTCCCACAACGGCTCGCGGCTATCGACAACCGGAATGCGTCGAAAATTATAGGCGGGCGGCGGCGACGATGTCGCCCATTCGAGCGTCGAGGCGGCCCACGGGTTCGCGCCGGCCAATGAGCCGGAGCGCGCGCTGCGAAACGCATCGATAAAGAAGAGAAGAAATCCGGCTGCCAGCACCACCGCACTCAAGCTGACGAACATGTTCAAACCGCCCCAGGGCATCTCGGGTTGGTAGGTATAGACGCGACGCGGCATTCCCTCGAGACCGAGGATATGCATCGGAAAAAACGTGAGGTTGAACCCGACAAAGATCAGCCCGAATGCCCAGCGTCCCAGCCGTTCGCTCATCATCCGGCCCGTGAACTTTGGAAACCAATAGTAGATAGCGCCGAGGAGCGGAAAAACCGCTCCGCCAATCAGGACATAATGGAAATGCGCCACGACGAAATAGGTATCGTGCACCTGGGTATCGAAGGGCACTGAGGCAACCATGACGCCGGTCAGACCGCCAATGACGAACGTAATGATAAATCCGATAACAAATAACAATGGCGTCTTGAAAACTGGCCGGCCGTCCCACAACGTCGCCAGCCAGCAAAAAATCTGAACGCCAGCAGGAACAGCGATCGCCATGCTCGAGGCGGTGAAGAAACTTTCGCCCAGACGTGGCAATCCCACCACGAACATGTGATGGACCCAGAGCCCGAACGCCAATACGGCAGTGGAAATCAGGGCAATTACGAGGCCCAGATAGCCGAATACCGCACGGCGCGCGAAGGTGCCGACCATCGTCGACACCATCCCGACGGCCGGCAAAAAGATGATGTACACTTCCGGATGACCGAAGAACCAGAACAGATGCTGCCAGAGCAGCACGTCACCGCCCTCTGCCGGATTGAAAAAGTGCGTGCCGACCAGACGGTCGAGGATGAGTGAGGTACTGGCGACCATGATAGCCGGCATCGCCATGATGACGAGAAAGGACGTCACGACCATCGACCACACGAACAGCGGGATGCGGTCGAGCGACATTCCCGGCGCGCGCTGTTTGAACACCGTGACGACGATCTCGACCGACACCGCCAGCGCGGAAACCTCGGTGAAGGTGATCATCTGCGCCCAGATATCGGCGCGCTTTCCAGCACCATATTGCGGACCGGACAGCGGTACGTAGGCGAACCAGCCGACGTCGGGGCCCATGTCGAGTGCAAACGCTATCCATAGCAATGCGCCGCCGGCCAGGAACATCCAATAGGAAAAGGCATTGAGGCGGGGAAACGCAATGTTTCGAGTGCCCACCATCAGCGGTACCAGATACACCGCCATTGCCTCCATGACCGGCACGGCGAACAGAAACATCATGTTCGTGCCGTGCATGGTGAATATCTGATTGTAACGATCGGGACCGATAAAGCGCGCTTCCGGGCGCGCCAACTGGATACGCATCGCCAGTGCCAAGATGCCGCCGAGGATCAGAAAAGCGAACGCGGTGACGATGTAGCGTCTGCCGATGATCTTGTGATCGACGGTCGATAGCGCGGCCCAAATGCCGGGAGGCGTCCTCCAGATGTCCGCGAGTCGACCCTCGATCTCGGCATCATCGAATGCCATATCCGTGACGCCGGGCGAGCGAAGTTCGGTCATTTGAGGCTCGCCATGTACGCGGAGATTTGACGTAACTCATCGCTGGACAGCGTGACCATCGGCATATTGTTGCCCGGCTTCAGCGTTTGCGGATCGGCGATCCATGCCGCCAGCGAACCGCGCGTGGTGTCGAACAAGCCAGCCGCAATCGTCTGCCGGCTGCCGACATGGGTCAAGTCCGGCCCCGTGCTTCCCGACGCGTCTGTGCCACGGACGGTATGACATGACGCACAGGGCTTGCTCATGAAGACCGCCTTTCCGGCTTCGGCTTCCTGATTGCTTGACGCGGCGGCTTGCTGCCGCTGAGCGCTTATCCAGCCCTCGTAATCCGCAGCACTTTCAGCGATCACCAGCACAGCCATGTGGCTGTGCTGCAGGCCGCAGAACTCCGCACATTGGCCCCTGTAGATGCCAGCACGGTCGGCCCGGATAGCCAGTTCGTTTACACGTCCGGGGATGAGATCTTGCTTCCCCGCCAGACTGGGCACCCAGAAGGAATGGATGACGTCCCCGGCTTCGAGTTGAAGGCGAACGTTCCGGCCAACCGGAACATGAATTTCGTTGGCCGTATTAAAGGATCGCGTGGGATCGGGATCAATATAGGTGACCTGCCACCACCATTGCTGGCCGTTGATCTTGATGGTGAGATCTTCGCCCCCGGCTTCGCTTAAGGCACGGGTAGTCGCGAAACTCGCAATGGTCAGGCCGGTAATAATGATCACCGTCATACCGACGGCAGCGGTGACTGCGGTTGTCAGGCGTCGTTCTCCCCCGGGATTTGGTCGAGGCCACTCGGCTTTGGAACGAGACAGCGCCCAAATCAGAACGATCATGACGATCATCCAAACCGCTGAGCAGACGGCGACGATGCCCATGATAAGATGTTTGAGGTGGACGGCGGACGCCCCGTGGACATCAAGAGCGGACTGATTGCCCCCACATCCGGTCAAGAGCAATGCCCATGCCGCCATTGTGATGAGCCTGAACGAGGGACTCATGGCGACGGTCCCTGATCTACATGCAGCGCGGCTGGGCCCTCCTCGAACAGGATCGAGGCCGGGGCGCGATTTTCCGCAGGCCGCGTCTGCTTGTCATCGTTGCGGCCCGGAGCCGCCGTCTTTGCCGAATAAGCGCCGATCGTCTGGATATATCCAGCAAGCTGCCAGATCTGTTCGCTGGTCATTTTGTCTCTAAACGGCGGCATTCCATGTGGCCGGCCGTCGCGAATCGACGCGGCAATCGAGACCATTTCCGCACCGTAAAGCCACCACCCATCCAGGAAGGATGGCCCAATGCCGCCCCGGCCGTCGCCATGGCAAGATTCGCATCCAAACCAGCTGTAGAGTCGCTTTCCTTGATTGAGGTTGTAGGCATTGCTTTCATAGGGCTTATCGAGGGCGAAGTAGACCTCGGGGGGCGCCCCGCTGATCCCGTTCGGCATCAAACGAAAGCCATCAATCGCGGCTGCGAGCGGGGGATCGAGACGCAATTGCCTTTCCTCTCGTTCGCAGCCCGCCAGAGCAACGGCTGCAAAGAGAACAACTAGCCTGCTGATCTGCCGACGGTGTCCTCGGGTGCCGACCACGTCGCCATTACCTCGTTATCGAATGCTATTCTTTTGCAAACTCCGCCGCTCGTCGGACATGGACAGGCAGCAATTTATATCCGGGCGTCTTCGCTTTCGGATCGTGATGATCTAATGGAAATAGCGGATTGGCTTCCGGATAGTACGCTGCGCAGGTTCCTTCCGGAATCCCGTAGGTAACAATCCTCAGGCCCGCAATGCGCCGGTCTCTTCCGTCGTTGATCGCAGTTATCAGATCGACTGCATTGCCTTCGACGAGACCGAGGCGTTCAATGTCGATCGGATTCATGAACACTACCCATCGCGTTCCCTCGATGCCGCGAAAGCGGTCGCTGTAGCCGTAGACCGTCGTATTAAACTGGTCATTCGACCGTAAGGTCGTCAAATGCAAGACATCTGTCGCCGACGTTTCCACGTCGAAAGTGGGAAATAGAAACCCCGGCGTAATGAAATTTGCTTTCTTGTTGCTTGTGACCCACTTGCGCTCACGCGCCGGCAATGGCCGGGCAAAACCGCCCGGCTGAAATAGCCGCTTGTTGAAATCCTTGAATGTCTCCGGATAGGTTTGTTCGATGGCATCGCGGACCTTCGAGTAGTCGCTCACCCATTCCTTCCAGGGAGCCTTACCCGAACCTTGCAGCGTTGCCTGCGCGAGGCCCGCGACGATAGCCGGCTCCGAAAGCAATTCCGAGCTGGCTGGCTTTGCACGTCCGCGAGAGCCGTGGAAGTGAGCGACGGAACTCTCCATCGATACCGCCTGCGGCCCACTGGCCTGCTCGTCAACTTCAATCCGCCCGAGGCACGGCAAGAGATAAGCGATTTCTCCGTGAATGATGTGGCTGCGATTGAGCTTTGTGGCGATGTTGACCGTGAGCCGAATTTTGCGCCACGCAGCTTCCATTGCTTCCGTTTCAGGAATCGCTCGAATGAAATTTCCGCCCAGACCGATGAACGCTTTTATTTCGCCGGCGAGAATAGCTTTGCAGGCATCAATCGTCGTATGCCCGGTCCAACGCGGTGGCTCGAACTCATACAGTTCGGCAAGCTTATCGAGGGGGACGAGGCCCGGCTTTTCCGTGATACCGACTGTGCGCTGTCCCTGGACATTGGAATGGCCGCGCACGGCGCAGATGTTTGCCCCCGGTTTGCCGATGTTGCCGCGCAGCAACGCCAGATTTGCAACCATGTGCACGTTCTGAACGCCCATTACGTGTTGGGTCAGGCCCATACCGTAGACCATCATCACGGCATCCGAATGAGCGTAAGTTTTTGCCGCTTCGACCATTTGATCCCGCGTCAGACCGGAGACGCGTTCAAGTTCATCCCAGCTATGATTTCTGGCAGCGGCAGCGAATTCCTCAAAGCCTGCCGTGTGCTCCTTAATAAAATCATGATCGAGTACGTGCTTCTTATCCGCCGCCGCAATTGATGCTGCGAACGCTACCATTGCTGCATCGGACGGATCTTTCGCTTTCGCGTCATCTCCAGCCACCCTTCTTATGCCGTAAGACTTCAGAAGGTCGTCCGCCTCGATCAATGCCTTGCTGATTCCAAAGATGGCGGCGATGTCACCGCCATTTTTTACCTGATAGTACGATGATGCAATCTTCGTTTCCTTGCCGGTTAGCATCTGGCTCGGCGCCTGCGGATTGATAAAGCGCTCAAGCCCCCGTTCGTGCAGCGGATTTATCGCGACCACCTTGACGCCGCGTTCAACGGCATCCTGCAGATCGTGAAGCAACCGTGGCGAAGAGGTCCCGACATTCTGCGCGATATAGAAGATGCAATCACAGTTTTGAAAATCAGAGAGAACCGCCGTTCCAACGGAGGCGCCAATGCTCTCGGGCAGTCCGACAGATGAACTTTCGTGGCACATGTTCGAGCAATCAGGCAGGTTGTTGCTGCCGTACATCCGAGCGAAAAGCTGGTACATGTAAGCGGTTTCGAGCGAAGCGCGGCCCGAAGTGTAGAACTCCACCTCTTTTGGAGAGAGGGCGCGAAATTCGCGGGCAATCTCTTCGAACGCCCCTTCCCAGGAAACGGGAACGTATTTATCCGTCGCAGCATCCCATCGCATCGGATGGGTGAGCCGGCCCTGCTCCTCCAGATCGTGATCGTGCCAGCCCTCAAGTTCGGTAAGCGTATGACCTTCGAAAAAAGCGCGGTCAGCACGCCGGTGGGTCACTTCCCATGCGGTCGCCTTGGCGCCATTTTCGCAAAATTCAAGTGGATGCGTTTTCGCTGGTTTTGCCCACGCGCAACTGACGCACATGTAGCCGTCAGGTTTGTTTTGATGGGCAAGTAGCGACGAGCCGTCAAATGGCATATGTTCTCGAAGGAGAATTTCGCCGACGGATTTGGCGGAGCCCCATCCTCCCGCTGGTCCAGAATAGCTCTGAATTTTTGGCGGATGCCTCGACCTTCCAGACATCAATTCAATTCCAAAACTGGTGGTACGAAAGAATACTGTTGCCCCTTATGAACACGCCAGCCAAACAACGGTTCCCACGAGACGATGGAGCGGGGACTTATTCGGGCGGCCGCCTCTACCCTACCCTCCAGTCTGCGTATTCGAGATCGGGACCTAACTCGCGAGCTCTGCTTATATCTTCTCGTCCAGCGCCACGGGCGAGGTGAATTGAAGCGGCTCGCCTTGGCGCGAAAGCGAATAAAGCCTCAGCCTTGCCGCTGCCGCGTACCGGACCGCTAGTGCTGTCGGCATGCCGGCTGACACCAAGGTTGCGAAGCCCGCCGTGACCGCCTTCTGAACCATTTCGAACGAGCACCGGCTGGTGATCAGGCAGAAGCCCTCTATTGGATTTTCGCTGCGCAGCAATGCGCCGATGAGCTTGTCGAGGGAATTATGCCGGCCGACATCTTCCCGCACTGTGCATAGGGCTCCCTCAAGGGTGACCCACGCGGAGGCGTGAGCTCCCCGCGTATCGCGGCTTAGCGGCTGCCGGGCCCTCAACGATTCTAATGCAGAAACAATGGCGTTCGCACCCGGGGCTATCGCCGGCACGACGTTGATCGCCGGACGGCGCACGTCATGAAGGTCTTCAACTCCGCACAAGCCGCAACTAGTATGCCCTCGTAATTGTCTTACGCGGCGGCCCGCCAAATAGCGGTGCAAACTGTTGCCGTCCAGCGATATGTCGAGAGTAATACCGTCGTTGCTGTTATGAACGGCAATGTTGCGCAAGTCGGAGGGTTTCTCGATGATCCCTTCCGAGCGGGAAAATCCCATGGCGAAGTCCTCGAGGTCGTCGGGGGTCGCCATCATCACGGCGTGAGAAAACCCGTCATAGCGGAAAGCGACCGGGGTTTCTTCTGCGATGCAGATTAGCCGGAACGGGTCGATGCGATAGTGTTGCTTGACCGCATCGCCGGCGGCGGAAACGGCGGTTTGAGGTTGCTGAAGGCGCTGGTTCATCGCATTGTCCAAATAAGCTTTTTTGAAGCATTCGGCGGTCGCTGGTTGGTGCGCTGGCGACAATGATCAGCGATGCGATGGCTAACGAAGAAGTAGGCTAGCGATTTCATCCAGAAAGCTCGAACCTTATTGGGCTGGCGGCTCGTCCGCCTTGCCTTTACGACTAACTTGCTGTGCTCGCTCTTTGTCGCGCGGTTGTTCCTCTCCTCGCTCGTCCCGCACGATACCGTGGTCTGAAGGCCCACCAGATGTTGGTCGCGGCATTCCAGCCTGACCGCCATGCTTGCCGCCTTGATCCTGCTGCCCCTCCAGATCATTTTCTTTCGGCATTTCAGATCTTCTTTCGGTCAGGGGTTGCTGTTCAATTGATTCATGAATTTGAACCGCTGGCCAAGCCCCGACCAGGGGCGGCAACGCGGACCTCATGCCCTTGTCTCAGCGCCAAAGAGGCGGCAGCAACTGCGGCTTCAAAAGCGGCCTCCTTTGTCTCGTATACATTTTCGGCTTTTCCGTCGTGGCGGACCCGCCATTCTGCGTCGCGGCCGATGATCTCATAAGATGCCAATCCCATCGCGCGCTCCCTCCTTGGTTTAAATAAACGAGTTCTTCTCCAACAGGTTCCCGCTCCCCGAATGGATGGAACAACTATTATTCGCCCGCCGGAAATCATTGTCCTTGCGCAGGCTAATATAGATGTCATCCCAATTTTTGCCGTCAAGCGCATGCCCCGCGATGGGACAAGGTTTCGCGCTGCACGAAGCT
>Ga0208992_1000002_pt1 | contig 59008 bp, 36 predicted proteins | sample MedBloCAOM1_O1_FD_187842 | JGI IMG/M metagenome (GOLD analysis project Ga0208992, IMG submission 187842) | Forest soil microbial communities from El Dorado National Forest, California, USA - Mediterranean Blodgett CA OM1_O1 (SPAdes) (version 2) | ecosystem: Environmental > Terrestrial > Soil >...
AAAGCACATAAAAAAAATAAAAAAAGAAAATAGTCTCATGAGATTAAAGTTAAAGAGATTAAAAGAGAAAATAATAATGTTATATACAAAGAAAGTCTAAGATTGATTTCGGTAATATAGATTGTTTAAAGATATTATATTTCATTTAAAACATAATAAACTATTATATACTGGTCGGGTATGTTTATTTTACACTCCCTTATTATAGGTATAAAAGTCTTTACAAATTTATTTACCTTAAACCAACAAATTAAGGTGGTAGTAAGGAGAAACACCGATTACTTTTAAATATTAAGACTTTATTTATAAATAGCAAGATTAAAAAAAAGGGGGGGGGAAAAGGGATTGAGGTAAGTATTAGAGAATTTAAGAACTCTCGCCTTTTAGGAGGAATAGAATTCATATTTAAAATTAAAGTTAGATTAAAAACTTTGCTTGTCTCAAAAGAAAAGGAAATTACCTAATCCTTCTTTAGAAAAGGGTTTTTTTTTAAGGATGTAGTTTTTAATGGTATCTCTCGCAACTTGAAAGTGTGAGTCACAACTATTCAAAGATGGAAAAGTAGGCTCATTATTATTTATTAAACAAGAATTTGGAAGGCAGAAATCTATACGTGGGGATTTACCCATAATTACCTAAAGGCAACTGTAAAGGTAAACAAGGAACCAGTCCTTAGTAAAATATACAAGTCAAGAAGTAGTAGTAGTGGTCTAGGTCCAGAATAAACGTAACCAAAGATTCAAAGTTAGTTAAACTCTAACAATTACCTTAAAAAAGTAATAAGGCGAATGGCTAGTAGCTTGCGACTGAAAGATTACCTAGTGTCTGAAGAGCTTAAAACGGAAAGTAATAAGTGATTATCCGAACTGAAGGATACGAAATCAACAAATCCTTATACTTCTACCCCAATGGCGGCGATGAAGTGAAATATAATGAATAAAGCCATAATAAAATTAATATGCAGAATATAAGAAAGATACTACAGCAGATGAGAAACTTGATAAAGATTTTAAAAGAAATTTTAGAAATAGTAGATCGTCTACGTATAACGGATTCCTCAATGTGTGAAGACCTACAATCAATACAGCAGCATCTAGAATTTCCACTGAATACCCTACGAGCTGACTACAAACGGTTAAGCACACTAGATAAATACGGTGAAAAAGTAGGACTAGAAATCCGAAAATTAAGCCTTTTAAACTATTGCCTGATGTTAGAGATTTTAGAATTGAGCTCCAAGGAGAAGATCCATTATTTAAAAAATTCGGATTAAGTAAGAAAATAAAACCCAAGTTAACCTTCACTCGCCACACGAACAAGAAAATAAATCGATATATATTGTGACAAGTAAATAGACTGAATAACTGTATGAAGAATCCCCGAAAATTTTGACGAATAGCCGAAAGTCTGATACGTAGCTCCATAAGTTTCGGCTTACTGAGTCTACATCAGATCGTACCGTTATGACATCGGAAACATCCCTTGTGATATATAAAGCAAGTATATAGATAATTCGAAAAGATACGTCAAACGAAAGGATATATAAGAATAGATTATAAACGAGTGTATATAGATAAGGTACCAGCAACAAAAGGACGTCGCCCCTTAGGTGTACCAACTCTACCCTGACGCCTATATTTAAACTTATGAAACCGAATGATGAGTATATTTCTGTATAACCACATGTCACCTACCCAACACGGGTTTATAACCGGTCGAGGAACCTTAAGTGCATGAAATAATATCTTATTACGTCTCGTAAAGAAACCGAAAAGTATATTTGAATATGATTTAAAAAATTGTTTTGAACAAATAAGAATAGATACTATAATGCAACAACTACAAGAGATCGGAATGCCTCAACATCTTATCCATCATCTATGATCTATGAATAGTAGCCATCCAAAATTAACCTCGAACGACGAATTATAGAAAGTAGAGCTCGAAGTAAAGAGGAATTAAATAAACAGATAGATACGATAAATAGTAAATGAGGCCCTAATACCATATTAGGACTACGTGGTCTAGTACAATTATTAAATACGAATCCCGGTCAAGCTCTGACTGAATTTCCCAGTTTAAACAATCCCGACCTATTAAAATACTTATTCAGTTTAACTGAAATAGAAATAGACGAAGCCCAAATCACGAAAGATAAACTAGTCTTAGGAGGTCTACCTCAAGGATCTCCAATGTCTCCCTTATTAACTGTATTTGCAATAAATACGACGACATTAGGGTTATTGGAACATGAAATGTACGCTGAGGATGGTTTGGTATTCGATATAATAGAGGACTTTGAATGTGAAGAATTAAATTCCGAACGAAGTGGAGTCTTCTTGAATCCCGAACGATCAGGATGAGTATTAAACTCTAAAGGATGACAGAAGGAACTAAAATTTCTGGGCTTAATATTTAATGGATAAACGAACGAACTACGAAGTAGTACTCATAAAGGAAATAGCTTACGAATGGATAAATGAAGTTTATTAAGTGATTTACGACAAGAGAAAATCCTAAATGAATTAATAAAACTGAATATGAAAGACGATAAGCGAATCCCATACATGATAAGAAAAGGTTTATCCTGAGAAGATTTTGCAAATCACAAGATCTTAGGATGGATAACCTCTCGGATGTATATTGGTAAATGAAACGAAGATCAATTCGATCAAAACTTTCAATTAACTTACCAACGAGGAAGTTGGACAGATCTTGAACAACAGAATCAAAGGCAAGCCCTGATGAATTCCGTTTATACAGGAAAAGGTATCGAACTAATAAAGTTAAACATCTTTAATTCTTCAAGTATTGGCTTGGGTTACCTAAGAAATTGAGTAACACAGGAACGGAAGTTAGGTCGACGAGTGTACGATAGATAAGATACCAAACTTATATATTGAGTTATCCGAACCTTAAGAACTAACTTAAGCCGCATTCCGGAAAGCTGGTGTGAAACACCAGACGTAAACATCAAATAGAATACTGATCAAATGATTTGGTAATCGAATCATTATTCTGATGTTGAACTGAACTTTAACTGAACTGAACTTAACTATTTAAATTTATCAGATACGGGTAAAGGGATTCGAACCCTTAATTTCTACTTGGAAGGGAGAAGTTATAGCCGTTTAACTATACCCGTGTAACTACCTTTTGCCAACTATTAATTGAGAATAGTAGGGTAGATAGAGAATAAACCCGCCAGGGGAACGTTAGTATTTTACCTATTTACTTTATAAATTTACAAAATTAAGCTATAACTAGCTAGACTAAGTAAAACCACATTTTAAGATAATGATAACTTTTCTTTTACTATTAGTTTCTGATAAGAAAATGACTAGAATTTAGCCTTGTGTTTCGTGACTTATTATTTGAGCCTTGAATATTAGAAAATATTATTCCTAATTTCAATTTATATAGTGCTGAAAAAATAAACTTTTTTGTTTTACATCTTTTCTTAAGAAAGATAGGTAGAACTTAGATGTCTGAAGATTAATTTTAGATTTAATATCAGCTAGGTGGATTATCTGAGCTATATAATTCCCCATCCACTCCGTCCTAGAAGGATCCTTTGATAAAATATTAAATTAAATTCGGTGGGTAAGCTTAAAAATCTTAAAATAAGTTAGATAAATAACCTGATTAACTTAATAATCGAAGCTAAATAAAGTCTAACTTTTTATTCTTTCTTTACATCACGAGATAAGAAGTAATAAATTTAATCTTTAATAGTTAAGTTAAGCTAAATTTTTATTTTTGTAAATAACTAAAATAAATTAGAATACCAACGCTACTTTTAGTAATTAAGTATTTTGGCGGGTGTGAAACACCAGCCATGATCATTTTCGGAAATATCTGAGCTTAGCACCCTGTGATTCAGAATAAATCGGGAAAGCTTAAATGATAAAGAAGCTAATATAATAGAGTAAATCAAGAAATATGTAAGTACAATGGTTCAATTCCATCTACCTACTTAATTGATATAAACTTAACTCCATTGAACAGGGAGGGTAAATTATAAACACATGGAAGATGAAAAGGAATAAGAAAGAATGACTACATAAACGAATCCTGCTTCGCCGCCCAGAATGACCTTTGTAAAGTTTAAACTAGGATATTAGAGAAGCAGCTCTGGTATTATCCCCCGACCTCATGGGAAAGGGGCGTGGGTAAATAAAATAGCTTCAATATAAGAATATAAGAATATAAGAGTCTATATGTTATTATGTAGAACTAAATATCAAAAAGAGAATGTTTAAGGTGGGTTAGCTACATTTAAATATTTTGATTGAATATTTGCTTAAAAAGGCATAGGGATTAGGATATTAAAAAATAGCATAAGGTTAGTATAAAGTATTATGGTGTGAGAAAGGGATTAAGGTTTTTATTAGTAATTTTGTAATTTAAGAATTGGTAATTTAAGAATTTAATACATGGCTCATTGTCACTGTAATAGAATAACTACCTCTTTTATTTTTACCAGTATAACGGCTTCTTTCAATAACTTGTACTTTAACCCGTGCTAGTGACCCTTGTTGGTTATTTTGTACAGAGAATCGTGGTCGCAATGGTTCAGTAACTAATCTACCACCTAATTTTACATTAATACCAGATAGGTAAGAATTAAAGATTGATTTATTATTTTCTGCATCACTATTACTATTTAATGGAAGTTTAATTGAAGCAGTAGATAATAATTGTGATATAATTTTATTAAAAGAAGCATTATTATAATTAAAGTAAGGATTATTTAAATAAGAAGTTGTTATACTTTGTTTAAATCTTCGTGCTTTTCTTTCCTCTTCTCTTAACTCGAAATAATTAACTTGTTTATCAGTAGGGTTAACAATTACAGCTCTCGGGATTAATATTTTAATTAATCTTTTAAATCTATATTTGCTTACGTTTAAACCAAGTACTTGAGCTAAAATCTTAGAGTTATGGAAAGGGTGTTGTAATTTTATAAGTTCTAATTGAACTTTTTTGTTAAAAATCTTTTCAAACACGGAGGTAATAGAACTTAATTTTAAATTAATCTGTGCTTTAGGATCTAATAAAATAGAAGAATCAGTAGCTTTAAATTTGCTTGAATTATCTTTGTTTCTATTATTTACTCTAAATAAATTTAATATTTCTCTTTTATCTTTATTTTTTAAAGGTAATGATAGACCACTATTTATAAAAGTAGAGATTTTTGGAGATAAATATACGAATAGTCTAATTATCACTTTATCATGAGTTATTAAATATATTGGTTTACTTATTAAACAATATATAGATAAAAAGAAATTTTTCAATAATGACTCAACTTTAGTTAATAATGGGAAGAGATTATTAGATTTATTAAAAGAATAAACAAACTTATTACTATTAAAAAAGAATTGTGCAGGCATTTTCATATGTGAACCGATTAAATTCTTTAAAGCTAAATTTTTAAATTGTAATCAAATATTAGATTGTAATTCTAATTGTTTTTGAGAAGCTAATTTCAGATTTAAATTTTGAGTTTTATTTTGTTTATTTCTGATTTTTTTAGCTTTAGATTTTGCGTTAGAATTCACTAAATTAGTTCAATAATTTGTTAGAAAAGATTTCATATTAATATAATAAATTTATATCTCTTTTGATAGTAAAAGTAAATTACGATTTTATCAAAATTATATATAGTGTTGTAAGATCTTAAAAATTTAAGTCCTAAGATAATAGGTATTAAAATTTATTTAATTTAATTTAATTTAATTTAATTTAATTTATTTTTGAAATATAGATAGGTGCTAACATAGCGAGTAATAATATTAGACCACATAATAAAAATCAAAATGATCATATTGTATATAAACTATAAGCTACACCTGTAATTTGTGAATAATTTTCTATCAGAGTTTCAGGTCAATTATTGAAAGTCAATGATGAAAGGTTACCAAGTATATTTACATTATTTATATAATATTCTGAATTTATTATAGTTTCTTGTAATCCTGTAGCAGAAATTGTTCCATTAATTAAGCTAATAATTGTATTATATATAGTGTATGTTAAACTTACTAAAAATTCACGAACTAGAGTAATTAAATTACTTTCTAATGGTAAACTTAGAGTATTTAAATAACTAGGTAATACATTTATTAATTCAAATAATAATAATCCTGATACAGTTAAACCTAAAGGTATATTTTTAGTATATTCAAAACCTATTTCTAATATATCAGTTAATCGAATATTAATCATCATAATTACAAATAAGAATAGAACGATTATAGCTCCAATATAAATTAAGATATAACTAATACCAATATAATAAATACCTTTAACTATTAAGTATAATGCGGTATTTAAAACTAGACTAATTAAATAAATCACAGAAATAACTGGATTTTTAGAGATAATTACTAATATAGCAGAGCTAATACTAGCGAAAATTAAGATCTCTTGTAATACACTTTTTAAGTTCATTGCTATTATTTTAGGGTTTTACCTTTAAACCCTCTTTATTTATATAGCATACTAGAGATACTAACTTTTAAAAAGCAAGTCTTAACTGAAAGGAAATCCTTAAAGTCTTAGTATTAAAAATATAAAAAGGAAGGTTTTTAGGCTAGTAAGAAGATTTACTAATTGGCATAGATAATTATACAATATAACTAAATGTTTACATATTAATTCTCTTTCGATTAGAATAAATTTAATTATTCTTTCAAAATAACCATAATACTAATTTAACTAGTTTTTTTAAATAATTGAACTAAATAAATTAGTCGCTATATGCTAAAAGAATTCAAAGATTATAATGTCTAAGAATTGAAATTTGATTTATTATCGTGCCCTCCTTTATACCATTAAAAATGAAAAAAAGGGAGGAAAATAACGTATAAAATAGGTATTAGAGAGGTTCGAACTCCCGTAAAAACGTATTAACAGTACGCCGCATAACCACTTTGCTATAATACCTGACTGTACCTAGCCTCATTAAAAAGACTAAGAGTTAGGGTAGGCGAGAATCGAACTCACTTCTTTACTTCCCAAAAGTAACAACTCACCAATTTGTCTTCTACCCTGGATTAAATTTGATTATTTATTATTATATATTATTATTTATTATTTATTATTATTTATTATTATTTATACTAAGGTGGTATTTCACACCTCCCCCTGTGGGGAAAGGGAGACCAGGGAAATTTCTTAATATACCACTATAACTGAGCTGCTTTAAAGGTCCTAAAAATAAGCTTAAATACAGAATAAGTAGATCATGAATAAATTTTGGTAATATCTCTAAAAAGCACGGGGAAGGAATATTCTTAATAAAGTAACTTATAAAATGAAAATAAAAAGACCATCCAATAGAAAGGGATAAAACCACTACCTCGTCCCTAAAAATCTCAGCCATTTACAAAATTGTTGATAAAAGAAAGAAGGGAATGTTTCTTAATATACCACCTGGTGTTTCACACCCGCCCTATAGTAAGCTTAAGTCAACAAAGTGGGAGCGAAGCACGGAGAGGATAGAGAGTCATATATAAGCAATATGGCATAAGTAGACTAGAAAGTTTTATAAATTATAGATTATTTTATAGATACTTTATAGGCAGATCATATACTTTAATCTTAAATAAATAACTAGTATTTACACCTCATATCATCAAAATTTTAAGCCCTTCTTTAAAAGATTTAATCAAAGATTTAAAGGATTAATAATTAAAGACTGGTGTGCCTTATTTTTTGTAGGATAAGGTTCATAAAATGAAAGACATCTTTACTGACTTTTACTACATTAAAGGTATAAGTATAGAAAAAAAATCTACCTCCATTTCATTTAAAATGGTAGGGTTAGTGTATTAAAATTTTAATAATAATAAAATGAGACGTTTATCTAATATAGACTAGATCCTACAGGGTTAAGATAAAGATAATATAATCATTAGGATAAAAAGTATCTAATATCGACTAGGTCCCGCAGGGTTAAGATAGAGATAAAGAATAATTATCAAAATATGTAATATAGTATATTCAAGAGTAACGAGATTTGAACTCATACTTGCGGTTTTGAAGACCGATATACTACCATTATACTATACTCTTTAGTTTTATATTACTTAATAAATAAAAAGTAAATGAAATAGATCAAATGAAAGAAAACTGTGTTTGAAATACCTTTTATGATTCAGCTTTTTTCTATATGGGGTTGACGTTACTTATATAAGTTCATTTTTAAATTTCGAGATAGACTTTTTACAAAATCTTTATTTTTAAATAAATTACTTATATACGCCTAATTTTAATCTAAGTCTGGTTATATTTAAGAATATTATAACTATGAGCTCAGTTTACAAAGAAATTTGAATATTAAATTTGAATTATAAAACTTAATCATAGTAAATATATAAAACAAAAATTAAATTAGTTGTTATTTATAAAAAATAGAATTTTGCCTTTTGGGTATAGATTAATCATTAAACAATATCTAAATTATATTATAATATCTCGACCTCATGGGTGCGAAGCACGGGGGTAATGGAATATTTAATAAATTTGACTAGGGATACAAAAAAAATAATGAGATTTACTATTAAGCAGTTAACAAATTTAAGATTAATTTAGTTTAAAATTTAATACTAGGAACGTTGAAACGATACTTAGTAAAATAATTTTAAATGTTAATAAATTGAAAAGATTTTGACTAGTTGAAACCAACATTGGAGCAGAAATAGTGAAGTTACTTAATAAAATAGGTGAGAAAACTAAGAAAACTAGACTTATTAAACCTAATGCAATAATTAAAGCATAAGTTGTTATAATTCCAGTATCTAATTTAGTCATATTAAAACTAGTAGAATAAGATCCTTCCGTAAGTCCATAAGGTCCAATTAATTCAATAATACCTTTATCTAACATTTTCGAAACAATATAACCTAATTTAAGTCCTCCAGAAATTAAATAATTATTATAGATATTATCAAATAAATATTTACCATTTAAGAAAGTATATAAAATTCTACCTAAATTCATTTTAGTATTATAAGTAAGATTAGTTATAAAATCAGATGAATAATGATATAAATAAAAGGCAGCAAAAGCACCAATTAAAGATAAAATAGTAGGTAAAAGTTTAATATAAGTAGGTAAAGAAAATTCAGCTTCAATAATATTGATTTGAGAGGGATGATAGAAAAGACTATTAGCAAAGAAATCGGAACCCATTGCTACAACATCGGAACCAATAAATCCTAAAAATATAGCAAAAAGTGCTAAAATAGTTAATGGAATTATTACAGTTAAGGGCTCAGCATGAATATTTAAATAAGAATTTTTATTAGCATTAGGCACAGTAAAGAAAACTAAGTTAATTAATCTTACACTATAGAAAGCAGTTAAGCAAGCTGTTATTGTTCCTAAAGTGAAAGCAAATAGACTAGTAAATTGATATTTACCAAATGCTAACTCTAAAATTAAATCTTTAGAATAGAATCCACTTAATCAAGGTAAACCTAATAATGCTATTGTACCTATTAACATAATTATGTAAGTAAAAGGTAAAAATTTAATTAATCCACCCATTTTTCTAATATCTTGTTGATCAGATAATGAATGAATAATAACACCAGCAGATAAAAATAATAAAGCTTTAAAGAAAGCATGAAGCACTGTATGGAATAAAGCAATATTTCATTGTGCTAAACCAATAGCTATCATCATATCATAATTATAAAAAAAAAGATAATACCACGCCCCTTAGCTAAATGCTAATCTTAGAAGGTAGTGATAAATTTTTCATATAAAAGGAATATATCATCATAAATAATTTTATGTTCTACGTATATTCTCTGAGGTATTATTTAAATACCTGCTGATTACTCCATACTACCATATATAATAGATTTTAAATGGCAGAGATTATTATTTAATTAATAATCATATATAAGTATTATAGATTTGCACTCTTATCATTTTTATTTGTAAATGCAATGTCTTTACACGTTTATTTTAAACTATTGATTTATAATTTAAATAGGTCTAGAAGAGTACTAAAATACTTCTTTACTTATCCTACCCTTTTATATGTGATGGGGTAAATTAACAAATTTTGTTTTAATAGGAAAAAGTAAAATAGGAGTTTTCCAGCATATAGTAGAATTTTTATAGGTCATATGATATTTTATAAAAATATATAGCTTAACCTAATTGGCTAATTGTTGAAAAAGCGATAATTCTTTTTAAATCATTTTGTACTAAAGCCGTTGTACCTGCAACAAAAGCTGTTAATGATCCTATTAAAGTTATTACTAATAAAGCATCGCTACTATAACTTAGAATTGGACTAGATCTTAATAATAAAAATATACCCGCTGTAACTAGAGTAGCAGCATGTAGTAAAGCAGAAACGGGAGTTGGCATAACTATGATAAAAATTATTAATCCTTTAGTAAAGGAGAATCATAGTTTGGACTTTATCTTAATTTATCGTCTTTAAACAATAAAATTTTAACGTAAAGTCTCTGAGGGTTTATTCTGTGATATTAATTAAAAGAATAATATTCCCTGCTGATTTTATTTAATTTTAATATTTTTACTTTATAAACTTAAGTAAAAGGTGAATATAAAGTAACTAAAATTCTTATAATTTCCAGCATATAGTTAAATTTATTTACTGGAGACCCATTTTTATTGTAGAAATTTATTATATTTTGATTTATTTAATATTTAATTTATATAACATTGAAGGAATAAAATAAGGAAGAACTAAAGAATGTAACTGTTCTCGAGATGTGGCACTAATAAATAATCGTGAGCTTACTTTACCAGTGCTTGTAACTCTTCGGTTTTTAGTAACTTTCAAATTGAATTTAGACTCTAGAACTGATTTAAGTAAATTTATTTCAGCATCTGTAAAACATTCTGTAGCTAACCCGACTCCATTTCCGGTAGAAAACCCATCATCCATAATTCATATAGCTAAACCATGCTCAGTTAGTAATTGCTCTATATTAGAGGGAACTGTTTTAACATATTTATTTAAATCAGTGTCTCAATAATATCATTGACTATGAAGCTCCGTTAATTCAGGTAAACTTTTAGTGTTAAAAGCATATTGAGTGGGAGCTAGTCCAGATTGAGGACTTGGTCATGGTCGAGGGAGCGTATTAGCACTAGTACGTATTTCAGCTAATAAATTTCAATAATGATTCACGTACTCTTGATTTTTAAGTGTTATTGCAAAAAAAGCATTAGAATTAGGTCGACCTTTACCGTCGGGACCTTTTTTAGAAAATCTTAAACAACCATCACCTAACATACTTCCTGTTAAAATTTCTCCTAGTTTAGAAGTGATTTTAGTAGCAAAAGAAGTTCTAATTCTACCTTGATCTTCTTTATCTTTAAAACAAAAAAAAGTAGGTATAAACATTAAACTAAACATGTTTCCTTCATTAGTTAGAGTAAAATTGATAGTAATGATTAAACTAGCTATATCACAATAGAAATATAATATAAATATTAATATTAAAAATTTTTCCAATACAATTCCAGCCTCCATCGACAGGGGTAATCAAGTATGTAATGGGATTTGGGCCGACTTAGCACAAGCACCTCCAAATAAAAATAAAGCAACAATAGTTAAAATATTTTCATTTAAATAAGGAGATATACTAAAGACTGTAGAAAAATCTAAAGTACAAACTGTAGCAAATAAAGCAAAAAAGGCTAATGAAAGAATCATATCACCTAATCGATTCATAGTTAAAGCTAAAAGTGCAGATTTTACAGCTTGAATTCTAGTAAAATAATAACTAATTAATAGATAAGATATAATACCAATGAATTCTCAACCTACAAACATAACGAAATAATTACCAGCAGTTACTAAAACTAACATGAATCCAGCGAAAGCGGATAAATAAGAGAAGAATCTTTGATTATGAGGTTGTCCATCCATATAATAAACAGTATAAACTAAAATTAAGAAAGTAATATAAGTTATCATAATACAGAAAGTTACCGATAATTGATCAAAATAAAATTCTCAAGATATTGTTAATAATTCAGAATCGATTCAACTACCTAAATTAATAGTAACAGGGCTATTACAGAAGCCAACTTCAAAGAAAGCAATAGATGATAAAACAGCTGATAAAAATAGAGATAAACAAGTAATAAATTGAGCTCCAAAGATACCAACTTTTCTACCAAAGAAACCAGCAAAGATAGAACCTAAAATAGGTAAAAAAATAAGAGTAATATACATTTTATAAATATAATTTAATTTAATTAGTTCTTAATGATATGCTTCCCTTTAATCTATAATAAGCAATTAGAATACTTAAACCAATTACTGATTCAGCACCAGCTACAGCAATGATATATAACCCAAAAGTTTGTCCCAGGTTATCATCAAAATTATAACTAGAGATTAAAAATAAAAGAGTTACTGATAATAGTAAAATTTCAAGTGAGATAATTAATAAGATAATATTTTTTCTATTTAAAATAAATCCTAAAATACCTATAATAAATAAAGATATTGAAAAAGTCATAATTATTGTTTTTATCCTTAGGGACCGGTAATAAATTTATTTTTATTCTATTTTTTATATTAAATTTTTGCAGATGTGAAACACCAGATATTTAATTTAATTTAGTTTAATTTTTATTAATAAAATAAAGATAAGAATCAACCTTTTATTTTGTGTTTAATTTAATTTCATTTAATTTAATTTCATTTAATTTAATTTAATTTAATTTAACTTAATTTAATTTAACTATTCTTCTCCCCAAAGGGGGTCGGAGATTTAAATAAAAAGGTGGGGGGGGGGAAAGGGATTTAGTATAAAATAACATAAAAAGATTATAAATTATCTATTCAATAATAAGATGGAAAGGGTAAATAAAATTAGTTACCTCCTCAATAATATACTGAAAGGAATAAGAATAATCATACCACATCAACAAAATGTCAATATAATATAGCAGCTTCAAAACCATTATGATGAGAGTCAGTAAAATGATAGAAGATAATTCTAATTAATCCTACTGAGATGAAAAGGCTTCCAATTATAACATGAATACCATGTAATCCAGTAGAAGCAAAGAAAGCACTACCAAATACAGAATCAGCAAATGTGAAACTAGCTTCTAAATATTCATATCATTGTAATGCAGTGAAAGCAATAGCAAAAATAAGAGTTAAGATTGTACCTCATATAGCTGCTTTTCTAGAACCTTGAATTAAACCGTGATGAGCTCAAGTAACGAATGCACCACTAGATAATAAAAGTACAGTATTTAAAAGAGGGATAGCAAATGGATCTAATGCTACAATACCAAAAGGAGGTCAAGTTGACCCGATACTAATTTCAGGTGATAAACTCGAATGAAAGAATGCTCAGAATACTGAGAGGAAAGCGAAAACTTCACTAACCACAAATAAAACAAAACCAATTGTTAAACCTCTTCTAACTTGAGTAGTATGATCTCCTAAAAAAGTGGCTTCAGTAGTAACATCAAAAAATCATAATACCATAACTCCTACTGTTAAAATAAATCCTAATAGTAGTAAATAACCACCATAATTAAAACCATGGAAACATAAAACTGCTGATACAGCCATTGTTAAAACTGAAAAAGAAGTTAATATTGGTCAAGGTGATAAATTAACTAAATGGAAAGGGAAAGCTTGAAATTGTTGTCTATTATTTAAAATTTGAGTGTTCATTATTATTAAAATATTTATGTGTATATAATATAATATAATTAGAAATAAGATTAAGAATATCTTATCCTATCCTAAAAATATATTAAAGATATATAGGATTTAAATTCCTATTACTTAAAATTGATAAGAAAGAAAATTATTAATTCTAAGTAAATTAAGGGCTTTGCAAACCAGTCCTTCTACCCTTTAAAAGATAAATTAGATGGTTAGCAATAAAGATAATTTTAGTTTTTTTGTATAATAGTAAATAATAAATTATTTGTTTAATTTAGTTAGACTACTATTAGATACTTTTAGATTACCGGCTAAGATTTCAACCGCATAACCTAAAGTTAAGATAATGAAAAAGATTAAACCTATTATTAAACCAAAGAAACCAACTTGACTTAGAGATATTGCAATAGGGAAGAAAAATAAGATTTCTAAATCTAAAATTAAAAAAGCTAGTGCAATTAAAAAGAATGAAATATGAAAAGTGCTTCTAGTTTGACCTAAAATAGGAGAGAAACCACATTCATAAGTTAAAACTTTTTCTGAGTCGGGTTTAGAAGGAGCAAAGAATAAATTTAAAATTAATAAGACACCTGCTAAAACAGGAACAAAAATAAATATGATTAGTAATGCGTTCATTTTTTTTATAAATTAAATTAAAATTAAAATTCTAAATTAGAAATTAAAATAAATTAAAGAAACTAACTGAGTTCCATTTAATAATAAAGAAGGATTTAAAAAGAAGAAAAATATCATTAATGTTAATACTGATATTAAATAACTTTGAATACTTGATAATTGAATAACAGAATTATTATTAGCATTAATATTTTCATTAATATTTTCATTTAATATTATTTCTTTGTTTTCTGGTGTACTGAAAAAAGTTAATCGTATTAGTTTTAAATAATATGAAGCACTAATTACACTAACTAAAATTGCTACAATAGAAATAAAATTAGCACCACTTTCAATTGAACTAAATAATACAAATTGTTTTGAAAAAAATCCAACTAATGGTGGAATACCAGCCATTGAGAATAGACAAATAGCTAAACTAATAGATAATATTCTATTTGAATTAATTAATCCTTTTAATTCTACTAAATAATTTAAGTCTAAATTAACATTTCAATTATCTTGACTTCTAGTAATATTATTAATTACATAACCAAAAGCAAGAAGGATTAAGAATATATTTAAACTTGTTATTGAATATTGTATTAAGTAGAATATAAATGAATCTAAAGATTTTTGACTAAAGATCCCTAAAGCTAATAATAAAAATCCAACATGACTTACGGAACTAAGTGCTAATAATCGTTTAATTTTGATTTGACTTAATCCCGCTATAGTTCCTACTATTAAAGAAAGTAATGAACCTAATAATAATAAGTTTTTAATTATAAAATTACTATTATATAAATTTATACTGCTTTCTAATAAAGAACTAAAATCATAATTAGTTAATGAAGAAATAAATGAGAAATCTAATAATCCTAATAAAAATACAAATATAGTTAATTTAGCTATAATTGTTAATCATACAGTTACAATTGTTGGTGTACCATCATAAACATCAGGTGCTCATTGATGGAAAGGTGCTGCAGAAATTTTAAAGAAAAAACCAACTAAAATTAATACTATACCAAAAATAAAGGCTTGAGTAATATTATTATCAATATTAATTAATGGAACACTAATTAAAGCATTTAAAGATTCAAATTGTGTAAGACCAGTAAAAGTATAAACAATAGCTGCTCCTAATAAAATGAAAGTAGAAGATAGACTACCTAATAAGAAATATTTTAATCCACTCTCTGCTGAAGAAAGTCTATTTTTATCTAAAGTAGCTAAAATATATAATGCAAAAGATTGTAATTCTATACTTAGATACATACTTAATAAATCTAAACTTGACATTAGAAGGCTTCCTCCTAATATACTAAATAAAGCAATTAATGAATAATGATCCGAATTAGTAATACTTAAACTACTACTCTTTAAATTATTTAAATTTTGAACATAAGGTCAACTTAATAATATAAAAATACAAACTATTAATAATAATAATTCAATTAATGAAGCAGTTCAGGTTATTTGAAATAGTCCACTAAAAATACCAATACCTTTACCAATAATATTGAAATATAAGATATTGAAATTTAATAGAATAGAAATTAATAAAGTAAGTATTGTAATTCTATTTATAAATATTGAATTAATTTTTGTCTCTTGTAAACGAATACTATTTAAAGCATTAGTAAACATTAAAATGAAAATATATAAAGTTAGCATGGTTAATTTATAAATAATGTTTAGATTTAATATCTATTTATTTGAAGCTTTTTAAAGCTAGAACTAGGGGTTTAGGAAAAGTTTATTTTTATTTATGATTTTATCTATTTATTTATTTATTAAATATTTAAATAAAAAGGATTAGAAAAAGGGGTTGAGGGTATATTAGGAATTATATATTATTATTTATTATTTAACAATATTTAGAAGTAATTAGAAGCATTATTAGCTACTGAATTAACTAAGATTGTACAGGAACCTCGATATAACTATGGTAAGGAATAGGAGATTCTACAGTTCATTCTAAAGTATCTGATGCTAGACTATCTTCTGGTAAAATTGGTGTTTCACTGAAGAAGACAGGTACAGCTCAAGGATTATGGCTAACAACTTTACCGTTGGCAAAAATATCAAATAATATATAAATGAATAATAATGTAGCAACAGCAGAAATCATTGAACCTATACTTGATAGCATATTTCAGGCTGCAAATGCGTCGGGATAATCGCTATATCGCCGTGGCATTCCTTGTAAACCTAAGAAATGTTGTGGGAAAAATGTAAGATTACAAATTAAATTATAAGTAACTAATTTGGACTATATCTTAATTAATATTTATTACCGATTTATTTTATATAAAAACGGTATAGTAATCTTTTTCGTGTAGTCTCTGAGAAAAATATCCATCTCACTTTTTAAATTTGTTTAAGGAAGGTGAAAGGGCTTAATACTACCTTTAATTTATAGTAATATTATTATTTATTTTCTGCTGATTATTTACTTATTACTTAAGATTTTTACTTTTTAATATATAGTACTTAAGCTTTATAAAATTTCCCAGCATATAGAAAAAAAGGGGCTAATAAGATTTTTAATTCATCAACCCCAATAAACAGAACTCAGAAATGAATTTGTCCTAATATTTCGTTATATTGTTTTCCAATGATTTTACTTGATCAGTAATAAAAACCTGAAAAAAGTCCGAAAACGGCTCCCCAATTATGTTATTAGTAAACCTTTTAAATTTACTTTTCTAATATTTCTATTAGATTCAGACTATGTCACCTTGTAGATTAATACTTAGCTTTATTTATAAGTTATATTTTTACAAGTTGGGCACTCATGTTTGGTTTATTGTTAATGTAACTCACCAATTAGTCGTTGAACTTTCATATATATTTTTGGACATTAATATATGCTTAGCTGCAAATGATCTTTAAAATATTCTATTTAAGAATAAAGATTTTTTTGCAATTCACCCAATGCCTACCCTGTCTTAAGGCTGAGATTTTATTCAGATTAGTTAAAAAGGGCATTATATTTATTTAGAAATATTGGGACTGGAAACTAATCGATAACACGTAGTGGAAGTGCGCAACTACGAAATATGTCGTTGAAATTTGACTCTGTTAACTTTGTTTTTCAAAAAAGATCGGACTATATCTTCAACTACTTATCTTTGAAATATTATTAGTAAAATTAGAAGAATAAAAATTGATTTAAACTCTATCTTTGTATTATATAAATTAATAATAAAGTAATTGCATTGCGTTTAGTCTCTACGGATCAATCTTAAATTTAAGAAGTTTCCACGGAATTAACTAACTATTTGTAGTAAAAAGATTGCATTAGATCTTAAATAATTAGTACTTTTCCGTTAGCTATTTCATAATTAATTATAAATTTAAATAATTAGAATAATAGCCGGTTTAGTATATTTGATAATTAGATTGATATACTAACCATAGCAATGTTTTAACAAGACACATAATATTATTTAATCTATTATATTGAAATTTGGAAATTCCTTTCAATATCGACCTTAGCTATTGAGGCGATAATTAATTCATAAATAGAGTTATTAATATTTTATAAAGTATTTATACCCTCAAGAAATTTAAGGTTTTAAAGATTTAAGGCTGATAATTAAAAAGATATCATGAAATGCGATATCCAGTGAGGCATTCGCTAAAATCACACCGGTTACTTATAAAGGGAAAACTTGATTAAAGTCTATGATAACTGAAAATATACCCTCTAAAAGGCTTATTGGTTAAAGCAAGTCTTTTAATAGTAGTATGACACATATTTAAATCATCTCTAGCTTTCATTACTCCATCATAAATTCTTAAGAGTACTTTATTTTCATCATAAAGGAAGACGACCTTTTTAATTTTAATATTCTTAATCATATCAGATAATAAAGTATGTTTATTAGCTAGATGATCCGAGATAACAGTAGCAAAATTAGGAATTAAAGGGACCTCTTTTTTATTAAGAGGAGTTCTACTGAAATATCATCCACCTCTAAAAAGGGAACTATCTGCTATACAATTAGTAATAGCAACGGAATTGGCTTGAATTAAATCAGCTAAAGTTTTTACTGAAGGGAAAACAACTAGTAAGGTTTTAAAAGAGTCATAAATATATAGAGGAGATAACGAATTCACCGACATTAATTTAATTAGTGTTTCAAATGAATGAGTAAAACCTGCACTACTATAAGCTTCCTTTAAAATATTGTATATTGGGTTTAATACAGTAATGAAGAAAGTCTCTCTTACAGCTAATAAATCTATTGGTGTAAATTCTATAACAATAAGAATAAAAGGACTTGTTCCATACTTTAAAAGAGCTTTAGCAATTATCATATTTTTAAGTATCATAGCTGCGATGCTACTTTGACTCATATACTCACCCAAACGTCTAGCAAGATTTGTAGAACTTCCAATATAGAAATTCCCATTTTCTGTGTTAAATAAACAATAGATTCCTGATTTACCTTTAATTTCCTTAATATAGAGATCTCTTCTATTAAAAGGACAGATTAGAATAGGTTTAATTTTCAAAAGATTCAATTGCAAAAGGAATGCTGCTAAGAATGGATTAGTATTATTCATATAAATTGTAAAATCTAATTCAAAGCGAGGCATATCCATTAAGAAAGGAATGTTATCAAAAGTGATATATTCGATCACAAAGTATAGTAAATATTAATCTATACTAACTGACTATCTCTTCTCAAAATTAAATAATCAAAATTTAAATTATTATTTATTCTGAGGACTGTGTTTAGTCGATGAGGTAACTAAAAAAGTGACCTGCTGATTGTTCTATTTGCTAGAATTAATTTTGCTTACCCTTATCATTATATAATAGGGAAAAAGCTGACAAAATATTAGCAATATAAAATACTGATTTATATAGTAAGTAATATAAACAGTAATCTAAGTTTTTTCACTAATTAAAAATAATATAGTTACTTAGTTATAATTATAGAGTATTCCAGCATATAACAGTCTTTAAAGTGAACCGACCGGTATATAATCAATCCACCAATAGTGAATAGACAGATGAAACCTAAGGTGAATAACATAGGAGTATTAATTCTAACAGATCCACCTCAAGCTGTAGCTAATCAAGAAAAGATTTTAATTGCAGTTGGAACTGCGATGATCATAGTAGCACTAGTGAAGTAAGCCCGCGTATCAACATCCATACCTACAGAATACATATGATGAGCTCAAACAATAAATCCAAGGATACCAATAGATATAATCGCGTAGATCATCAATTTGTTTTGTAATAATATTTAATTTATTACTTCAATAATTCATATTATTGTTCAGACTATGTAATCAATTTAACTATTTTAAAATAATCGAATTGCTGGATGTTCGTGGATAGAATTCTCTTTATCTAGTCGTTGAACCTTCTTAATTTTAATTTTAATTTAATTTTTTATTTTAAGCTTGGCTGCAAATTGACTTATAATAACAATTAATATAAGTGTTTCTTGCAATTAATCCAGTTTTCATTATAAACTTTATAAAGATATAATGGGGCTTAATCTAAATTATAAACCCAAGTAACCAAAGATTGTTTTACCTGAGAATGTAGATATTACATGACTCACGATTCCAAAGGCAGGAATTACTAAAATATAAACTTCCGGCAAATAATGTTAATAGTAAATCATTTAAATTTACTCCTAATATTACTACTAGGTTCAGACTATGTAATCTTGTATTTTATTAAATTTTACTAGTATTAACAGTTACATGACCCTACTCTAATATTTATAATAAGAAAGGAAAGTCACATTATTAATACAATTTAAGAATTTGTAGATACAAGTTGGGCGCTCGTGTTTGAATTATTATTTATTTAAATAAACTCATCAAATAGTCGTTGAACTGTCATATAATCAGAGAATATTATTATATGCTTAGCTTCAAATTATCTTTTATTATAAATATAAAGATTTTTATGAAATTCACCCAATTTTTATTAATTATTTGTTTCGAAATAAAGGCACTCGTATAAATGCCCGAAGAATCAGAATAAATGTTGATATAAAACAGGATCACCACCAGCACTAGGATCATAGAAACTAGTATTAAAGTTACGATCAGTTAAAATCATTGTAATCGCTCCGGCTAATACGGGTAACGATAATAATAATAATACAGCGGTTATTACTATAGCTCAACAAAATAAAGGTAATTTATGATATGCCATTCCATGAGTTCTCATATTCATAACAGTGCTAATAAAATTAATAGCACCTAGAAGTGAAGAAACTCCAGCTAAGTGTAGAGAAAAGATCAGAAGATCTACTGCACCACCTGAGTGACTTTGAATTGAAGAAAGAGGAGGATAAACAGTGTCAAAGAATAAATAAATCCAACTAAATCTAATAAGGGACTTTGACCCCTCTAACCTAATCTAAAAATAAAATCTAATAAAATCTAATTAATAAATAAAAAAGTAAAACTATATAGTATATTCTTCTTTCCACCTTGCCTATCCAATATCCTTTGCCCTTACCAAATTAAAAAAGAAAAAAGGCTTGTTTATAAAAATTAAAGCGCTACCTTCTAAAATTTAATGGAGAAAGTTAAAAGTGTATTTGGATTGAAGGAAAGTAAAATTGAAATAAATAAATATAATATAAAAAATATAGTATAAGATAAGATGAGATAAGATAAGATTAGATTAGATTAAATAAGATTAGATAAGATTAGATAAGATTAGATTAGATTATATAAATTTCTTTGTTAAACCGTACAAGCCTATTTATAAGCATACGGCTTCCCAGTCTGAATAAAATTAAGTCCATTGACTATATTCTATCAAACCTGTTTTTATAATTAAAATAGGATAGTAAAAACTAAACTAAGTTAAAATATAAATTAAAACTCCGCGATTTAATAAGTTAATTAAATTTTCCTAAATTCTTATTGAAGGTTATTTTCCTTTTAGGTACTCAATTAATTATAAGCCCCGAGGGGGGAAGGTTCTTTCTAATCTAATTCGGTTGAAAAAGAGATTCTTATAAATTATAATTAAATTATAGAGTTCGTTTGCCTTACCATGAGGAAATAATTCGGGGGAAATAAACTAAAACTATTTATCTAGCATTATTAATAAGTTAAGAGTAGAAATTATATTTTATTTAAATCAATATTTAACTTTGCCTTCGAATCATAAGTATGAAACTCATAAATATGAAAGGTTAGGGATGCAGAAGTAATTAGCTATAGAATTCTCCTCCTTTTTAGACATGCTGATTAACTGTAAATTTAAATACAAGTTAAGTCTAATATTTTATATTTTAAAGTTCTTATTTAATATGATATGAAAAATATTTCTATTCTTTATACTATTAAAGGAATTTTATTCAGCCTAAAATTATTAAAAACCTTACCCTTCTTATCTTTTAGTTTTAAGGAAAAAGAAAAAAGAGAGGTATGATGTAATGATAAAATAATTTATTTTTCGATTTTATTAACCATATCGCTAGAAAAAAAGGGTCGTATGTCTTCCCTTACTTTATCTAAGTTATTTTTATTGATTACGATTTTAGCATTTTTATTTGGTCCTCATATTGTTTTATCATTATTAGGATCTAAAGGATTTGCTAATTCTGGGGAATATGGATCTACTTGGTATATTAGAGTAGCATCAATATTAAAATTGAATTTAAGGATATTAAGCAAAAGAATTACATCTTTAAGGCTAAATTGGTCAGTACGTAAAATTATACCACCATTAAATTTTGACCCAGCTAACATAATTCAAATTGCTAAAGCTATAAAATCTAAATAAGGAATAAGATTGATACTAATTTCTTTTATACCATTAGGGTAGAATAAATTTAAAAATTCCATTAAACAAGGCAATTGTCTAGTACTAAATAGTAGAGATATAGATTTTCTACCATAAAAGTAACGTACAATTCACTTTGGTCAGGATGCAATTAGAGAGAATAATAAAATTGTATGATTTCAAATAAAAGCAAATTGGCTCAAAGGTAGAGTTAAAGTTAGTTTAGGATTAACGCTTTTTCCTTTTCCTGTAACCATTTGCCCTTTCGCTAAAAGTATTCCAGTTAGAACACTCTTTTGATTTTTTTTAAGCTGAATAGAATTTTTTTCAAAATTGGTTAAAGTTCTTTTATAGTATCTACCAGTAGTAGAATTATTGTCTCATTTACAAATAAATAAACTCGAACTTGAAAGAACTAAAATAGATTCAAAATCTAAATATAAATCTAAGCCCATTAAGGGGAGAGATTCAAAATTGAAATTAAAATCTAAACCTTCAAAAATTAGATAGCGTAATCAACCGGTTCCAGCTCCACCTTCAACTAAAGCACTCACTAATAATAAAATTAATGAAGGAGGTAACAATCAAAAGCTTACGTTATTTAATCTAGGAAAAGCCATCAATAATGTTAATAGTAAATCATTTAAATTTACTCCTAATATTACTACTAGGTTCAGACTATGTAATCTTGTTAAATTTATAGTAATTACAAATTATATTGTAGTTATAATTTATATTTTAGTAACAAGTTAGGCACTCTTGTCTGGATTCTTATTTAATACCAGTTAGTCGTTGAACTTTCATATATCTTTAAATATTAAAATATATGCTTAGCTGCAAATTGTCTTTTAATAATAAATATGAATATATAATAAGATATTAGATTTTTTTGCAATTCACCTAATGCTTTAAATAATTATTTGTTTCAAAATAAAAGGACTTTTTACAATCAGGGCTACCTAATAAAATTGGAACTAAGTAATTTCCGAACCCACCAACCAGGCCAGGCATTACCATAAAGAAAATCATGATTAAGGCATGGCTAGAAACAATTACGTTAAAAAGTTGGTGGTCTCCTTGTAGAATTTGAATTCCAGGAGCTGCTAATTCTATTCGAATTAACATAGATAATGCGGTACCAATCATACCAGCAAAAATAGCAAAAACAAGGTACAATGTACCAATATCTTTAGCATTTGTAGAATAAAGTCATCTTTGTAAATTCATGTTCATTTTAAGTATATATTTATTATTTAATGACCCTTCCTAATTATTTTAAAGAAAGGGCTCCCAATCCTACTTCATTAATATGAAAAAGAAAGTACCTAACATTTAAATTGTAATAATATTAAGGATGAAAGGTTTAACTTACTTTCCTATCCTTAAACAGGGTATTAATTTACCTTAGTCAGGATAAGCTAGAAAGGGGAAAGCTGTATCTAAGTACAACTCTAACTCGTGCGTCCGTTACCTATAAGCGTCTAAAGTAGGTTTTAAGTCAGTCTATTCCCTTTTAATTTAAGGAACAGTCTAGTTTTCTTTTGGATTCGAACCAAAATTCACAATTTAGAAGATTGTTGTTCTACCATTAAACTAAGAAAACATAAGATTAAAATATATTATTTTATTTTATTTTATTTTATATTATTTTAGGTTATATTATATTATATTATCTTATATTATATTATATTATAAATTTAAAGGGTCAAGAGGGAATTGAACCCTAAAGAAAGATTTTGCAAATCTACTACAGACCAACTGTATCTAAACCCGGACTATAGTTATTTGTAATGCAGATTGAGTATCATTAAATATATCATTAAATAAATAATGTATTAATTTTTACTAATAGGTCTAATTATCTAATATTTAATAAGTTTAAATGGAACTTACCTCCTTTCCTCCTTCAGAAAAAGGACATAGGGAGAGCATTAACTTAAATTGTCGAATAAAGTCATTCCTTTCTAGCATTATTAAATTAAAACTTATTGTAGCTAGGGAAGTACATAAATTCTCAATACTTAAGGCCTTATTAAGTCTTTGCTAAATAAAAGATAATTTAAATTAAAAGTCCTTTCTCCGCTTTTTAGCTAAGCTATGGTATTTGCCTTTAAAAACCTATTCTTAAAAGTAGTCTACCTATCCCCGTGGGGAGAGGACCATCATCTCCGAGCTACTAATCCAATAAATTTTAAAGACAGTTAATTATATTTATTTATTTTATTCTTATTTAAATTAATATTTGCTTTTATCGTAGGATCTGCTTCGCCAAAAAAACTTTTAATATGCTGATGAATATTACACCACCTTATTTTTTAAGAGAGAGTGTTTTAAATTTTTCAGTGCATACTTTTTCTAGAAATGGGCAGCGGTTTTGCATTTATATTATGAAATAAGAGTAAATAATAAGATTTAATTTTAATACGGAGATACATTCTACTCCTGATTCCATATTATATATTTAAATAAGGAAGAGTAGTAAATTAAGGCTTCCTCGTATTCTTAAGTTAAAAGGGGATCATTTATCTTTTATTTATTTGTAAAGAAGAATTATGGTAGTGTGAAACACCTCTCCCCTCGTGGTAAGTTTTTATAATTTAATTTTCATTCTTTTTCGTCCCTCCCGTGCTTCGCTAACAAGTGCTTTTTAGGGAGGTAATAAACTATTTAAAGATAAGTAACAATTAAAGAAGTAGGAATAGGCAGTGAATTTCTAAATTTAAATAAATAATTTTTATGAAATAGGTAATACTAATTTTTCCCTCAAAACAAAATTAACAATCAAAATTGAGGTGCTTCTAAATACGGAAATTTCCTTTTAAAGTAAAGGAATAAATTATTTCTTATTTTCTATCTACCGAGCCCGCCCTAATGGGGAGGGGAGCCTAACATTCTTATATTCGTCACAGGTAGGAAAGTAAAAGTAAGGTTAAATTTGAAAGGAGATTTAATAGCTAAATTATGGTATTCCATGGAATAATAAATAATCGCTATAATCTAATTCTCAATAATAGACAAGATACGGGAAATATATTTTCTTAAGTAATAATTATTTTATCTGCCCTCTTAATAATCCCTTCTCTTTTAAAAACAAAGCCAAACTAAGGCAGCGTAATTAAGAAAAGGAGAGTTTTTATAAACAGATGTGAATAAACAGACATAAATAAACATAAGAATAATAGAAAGAAAAGAAAAAGAAAAAAAACTATTCTTAAGTGCAAAGCACGGCTTAAATTATAGTGTTTTAATTAAATTAACCTTAAAGATTTTCTGTATTTTACCCTCGAATTTGTTCGATTTATTATTATACTAAATTTATCCTGCAGCTTCCTTTTTAATAAATTAAAACCGTACTAAACAACTATATTTGTTTAAGAAATTAAAGGGGTTTAGAAGTAAAATAAAAATAAAATAAGTTAATGACTACCTTTTTACTTAGGCTTAAGATTAAATAAAATATTTAAGATTTAAACAAAAGATTAAAGGTGTATTAATAAAAAGTATAATAACTATTCCTAACATCAAATTAATGATAGGCTAAGTTGAATTTTAATGGAGTCTAAAAATTATGAGTATAAGATTAAGAAACAAACCATTAAAGCAAATAATCCTGTAGCTTCACATAAGGCGAAACCTAAGATAGCATACTGGAAGAATTGTGCTCTCATTTGAGGATTTCTAGCTGTGGCTGTAATTAATGATCCAAACACAACTCCGATACCTGCTCCGGCTCCAATTAAACCTGAACAAGCTACACCGGCTCCAATGAATTTAGCTGCTGTTAACATTTCTAAATTTAATATTCCGAGAATATTCTATAGCGTCTGTGCCCTCACCCATCAAAGATTTAACAGAGGAGGGACTTAAAACACCTTACTGGAATCGAACCAATAACCCTTATTTCGAAGATAAGTATATTACCATTATACTAAAAGTGCATTAGGTTATTCACCATCTTTTATAAGTAAGAGAAGGGATTAAAAGTAAATATTAAATATTATGATTTTTTACCTGATAAGATAGTTACATATAATCTTACTACTTGTTGGAATGTAAATGAAGGTAAAATATATTTAGAAAATAAATAAATTAATACAAATATTGTGAAGAAAGCAAAAGAGATTTGATTAATAAAATAAAAAGGAATTAATTGAGGCATTTTTGATGAATTATATAATTTGATCTATTGTTTAAGTAAAGAATATGAATAAAGCTCTCCCCTTCGGGGGCAAACATATTACTTAAACTTTGTCATTTTAAATGAGGAAAGATCTACCTTTACAATCAAAGCCATAAAGACAATGAAAAAAATAAGGCATGAAGAATTAAATTAAATAGCGAGACTAGGATTTGAACCTAGGTCTATTGTTCATGAGACAATCGTGGTAACCAACTACACTATCTCGCTTTCCTTTTTGTTATGGGGTTATAATTTTTATAAAATAACACTAAAAAATACCAAATACGGGTTAAGAGACTTGAACTCTTAAGGATTTGCTCCATTCCGTCTTAAGCGAAAAGTGTTTACCAATTTCACCAAACCCGTTTAAATATATAATAAATATATACTATATTAAATATATAATAAAATATACACTAAATATAAAGAGAATATATAATAAATATGTAAGAAATATAAAATATTCTAAGACCGAAGGGAATTGAACCCTTATTTCATCCATTATGAGTGAATTGCATTACCATTTATGCTACAGTCTTCTTTAAAAGAAATTAAAAAAAAAATTGACAATATGTTAACATCAAGTAAAAAGAAAAATTAGTATCTGTTAAGCTTAGAGAAATTAATCTCAAATTAATCCTACCTCCGCCTTCCTTTAAACAAACATTTACCATTAAGGTAGTGAAAGTAGAAAAGTGGCACAATCTTTCAAAATAAATTGGCAGATTGCCTTATTTAATGATAATACTACTTTTTAATTTAATATTTCAATAATTAAGCAAAGATAATATTAAAAACTGCTTACACTTACAGCCTATTATATATCGAAATAGTCTATTTCGTAACTATTAGTATAGAGAGCTTAGTTTCCTGCTTAGATTCATTCAGCGCTTATCTAATATGCTTGTAGCTACCCAACTATGCCGACCTTAATTAAAAGATAAAACAATTGGTACACAATTGAAGCACAGGCCATTGATCCTTTCGTACTTGAGGCTCTGGCTCTTTCTACTATTTTTAACAGGAAAAGATAGGGACCGTACTGACTCACGTCGTACTAACAATTTGTTTTGTAATAATATTTAATTTATTACTTCAATAACTCGCATTATTGTTCAGACTATGTAATCAATTCTAACTATTTAACTATTAATAAAAATAATCAAAGTTAAAAAAGCTGGATATTCGTGGATAAATTTAATTGTAAATTGTATCTAGTCGTTGAACCTTCTTAATTTAATTAAGTTTGGCTGCAAATTGACTTACTAAATAAGACGAAAGTGTTTCTTGCAATTTATCCAGTTTTCATTATAGATTTTATCTATTAATTAGCTTATAAAAGCAGCTTAATAAGAGTTAAGTATAATGGGGCTTAGTTTAATTATAAACCCATTTCACGTGCCACTTTAATCGGCGAACAGCCGAACCCTTGGTAACTTTTACATCACCAGGATGTGACGAAACGACATCGAGGTCCCGAACCCCGAGTATGATGTGGACTCTAACCCGGGACTAGGCTGTTCAATTTTGTTATCATATAATTTTTTATTTATATTTCCTAGTATCGCTATTAGGTTCAGGATATGTCTTAATTATCAGAAGTCAAATTAGGGTTAATCTTTTAACAAGTTATTTAACTCCAAAATGAGCTTTTAAATAATCCTGGGCATTCGTGGAAATATTAATTGCAAAGACTAATATCTCTATCCGTTGGACGTTTCTAATCTATTAATCTATTGTATATTTTGCAGATTAGACTTCGTTGCAAATTGACTTTAAGTATAAAAGTGTTTTTTGCAGTTAACCCGGTATAATTCATATTTCTTTAAAAATATTGGAACTAACTTAATCCCTAGCGTCAAAAATAGAGTAAAATACTCTACTCTCGGACTATGTCATCCTAAACAATAAGAAAATAATTTATTATCTTAAGGTCTGGTGGTGTTACGTGTAGTCTCTAAAGCCTTATATTAAAGCTTGCAAGTTGTTAGAATTTTAAAGATTATCTCTAAAAAATAGAACTTTAAATTATACTAATATTCTTGCATATAGTAACATTCTATTATTCAGAAAATTAATATCTAAATAAAAGGTCTTGCTATTAAATCAATTTATTTATAAATTCACTTACTACTAATTTTTAATTGCTTGACAAGCGAATATTAAATAGAGTAAAGACTATATATAATTTATGATTCGGAATAGGTTTCAACTTTTATTATGTTCTCGTCAGCTTTTCCATTTAAATACTGACGGGTCACTATGCCCTACTTACGTAACTGTCTGAATGTTGATTCTTTCAGTATGGTATGCTTACGCCATTATGCAGTACGCGTTTCTTCACTAAACGATTGTTTTCCATACAATTTCTAGCAATACCTTGATAAAAAAATTAATATATCACTAAATGATATAGCTAAATCAAAAACCTCCTATTAATAAAAATAGGAAATTAAAGATTCAGTAGGTGAAAGTTTATCAATACCACTTACAAATTTTTTAAACTGGTTAAGTATCTACACTAATATAAATCTATTCTGTACCTTACCAAATAATTGAATAGACATAAATATCTTATTTTTATATAAGAAAATATATTCAAATTAGTCTTTACTTCATTTTTAAGTGAAAATAAAAACTTTAATATTAATTTAAAATATATAAAATTAAAGCCTATTAAAGGATAAAATTCTTAAACATCTAATCCAATTATCGTTTCCATCAATCTAGCCACAAATTTAAGCAAAAAATCTTTTTTCATATCTTTAAACTTAATAAATCCTTTCCTTTCCCACAAAAAGTGAGAAGCTGAGGCATTGCAATTTTTTAAAAAAGAATGGTGACTAGAGCTAATCTATATTTATTATAGATGGAACTTGTATTTAAATCAGAATAGACTCTCTTTTAATTAGTAAATATTAAAAACTATCAGAAAAAGAGATATACTTTAACTCCCTTTCCACCATACATATTTCAATGATAGGTGAGGAATTAATATAAATAGAATATTGTTAGCTTTTTAAAAAGCACCATATCTTAAATCCGAAAGGAATATAAGACAGAGGGCAAAAAATATATTACTGGAAATTCTTTGATACATTTTTAAAGATCTCCGCCCCAGATAAACTAATGGTCAGTCAAGTGATTTAATCACATACTTATCTAACGAAGTATTAGTATATCATGTCGTTAGTATATAAGAATTCGCGATTAACCCAGTTCAATTTTAAAGGTTTCCAGTATTCGTCTTACCATAAATTAAATCAAAAAAGAAATAATAAATGGCTCCTCCCCCGTGGGGACTCAATATCATAAGAAATTAAGATTAAGGAAATAAGACTGCCTATTTGCTATTAAATTTCACTGTTATAGATTAACCTTTTAACTGATTATAGTAAAGCTGCTAGGGTCTACTGAGTCTTAATTATATTTTACAATATTAATCTACTCTAAGAACCATACGTGCCACTTTCATAGCATATGGCTCAAGCATAAATAAGCGAGATTTAACAAGCTATTTACACTAACTCAAAGTGGGCTAAATTATATTAATTTATTTATTACTATTATTACAATAGTACATTTGCTTTATTGAGTTTCTTTTACCCTATATTAGTTATCATTTTTTACAATTTGACCTCCTTAAATTTTAAACTATAAATTTTAAATAAAAGGTTAATATAGGGCTTACCTAGTTATTAATAAGAGACTTTAATGATTAAATTAGGATTTCACTATACAATTTAACTTACAAATTTATCCAAATTAATATAAAAAATAAAATTTGAAAGACCCATAAAGAAAGATGCGGGAAAACCTTTCTACAGAATTAAATTGCTTCAATCATGAATTCAAACTATTATCCATAATAATCGAGCTCTTTTATAGGCTTCATGTGATTAATTACTTAATGGACACGCTATATTGAGCTTAAGTAATGGGTTACAAAGTGGTGATTCTCCACATTCTTTTATTAATCTTACTAGTCGCGTTATATTTTTCCCGTCTACTTCCTGTAATCGAGCATCTTCACTCGAATTGTAATTTCACTGAGTAACTCTTAGAGACAGTAGGACCATCATTCTCAAATATTAAGGCCTAAATTATATCGAAAAAAATATATAATTAAAGACCTTTTGGACTATATCTTTATATTGTCTAATATTAAAACAATACTAAAATTCGTGTAGTCTCTAAGCATATTTACATTTATGCTGTTGATTAACCTTAAAATATTATAATTATCACTTATTACTTATTTAAGTATATAATATAACTATTTAATAAGACCTAAAAGGCAAATATTAATAGTTTCAGTCTTCCAACATATAGAATTTTTTTACAATAGCAAAATGTGATACTATTGGTACTAGGAAGACATCATTTAAATGCCAAGTGATTACGCTACCTTTGGATCCTCATGGTTAAGCAATATCTAATTAATTTGTTATTTGTTAAGATAAATAAGAAATAGAATTAGAATTAGACTATATCTTTTATATATATTTAAACTGTTTTAAAAGCTTAATATATTTTTTATAACGTGTAGTCGTTGAGGATGTATTTATTACTTCCTGCTAGTTACATAATTATTCAGATTTTAACTGGTAATTAACTAGTAATAAATTCAGTAAAGAATATTTTAATGTGTTCTAGCATATAGTTATTAGAAAATTAAGTTGCTTTACCTTATCATTATATAATAGGGTTAAAGCTATAAATTATTATTATATAAATTATTATTATTATTAATTTCCTGGGCCTTATTCAGACCGCAATTTATCAGACCTTTGTTTAGTAACTAAATAATTACCTCACTTCCGTTAATGACATTGTGCAAATCTCGGCTAATATACAACTATTATTAATACTCGCATTAACCTGTGGTTGGAATAGGTAGATTTTTTCAAATTTTCCCCTCCTCAGAACCGTACTTACAACTTTCATCGTATACGGCTCAAGTGTTATTAAAATATTAATTCACACCCATAAGTAAGTCAGCATCTTTTCAGATTAGTTATAAAACTTATTCTTATCATTACAATAAGACATTCGCTTTTTACTTGTCCTTATCCACTTATCGATAATCAACATTACTATTGATACACTTTCTTATTAAATAAATAATATTTTAAATAAATAAATAAATAAATAAGAAGGAAATAATTGGACTTACACTGTTCCCTATTAAACACCTTAATTTTTACCTTAGGTTTTCATTCTACACCGGAGATAATAAGTTAGATCTATTAATCCCTAAAAAGAAGATTAATCCATATCTCAAATATTAATAATATTGTTTTAATATTAATATAACTGTTTTAACGATGCCTTCATGAATTCAATAATTAACCATAGTAAAATAGCCAGCAATAAAATTTATTACTTTGTTCTAATAGCTTAGCACTAATTCGTTACCAATTTAGCACTTATTAGTAGGCTTAAGAGGATCTAAACTCGAAGCGGTTATTCTCCGCATTGTTTAAAAGGACTTTACAGTTCGCACTTTTTAGTAAACAGTTGGGGCCCTTGGTTTTATGTTATCACCGTGTTTAAAATATACCCTTTTCAATAGTATATTTCTGTTGGTGACTCTACTTCTTGTCGAACGTACGCAGACAATTTGCCGAGTTCCTTAAAGAGTTTTCGCTCTACGCCTTAGTATTCTCTACCTACGAACCTTTGTCGGTTTATGGTACGGTATGTAATCAATAACTACAGTTTTTAAAAGCTTATGATCACGGAGGATTAAAAGATTTATAACCCTACTAATAATTATTGATTAAATTGATTATTTTACCTGGTCAGTATGTTCTAACAACATTTTTGACAATTTCTCAATTTTGCAGCTCTTTACTTAACCTTAAAATTTTAATTTCATAATTACACTTACTTCTGACTTTCAAGTACATAAAATAAGTTGCGACTTATAAATAATACTGGGTATATTCTTTTGCACGAAAGAAAAAATTAATAAGAAGACTGCACTCATCAACCTAGACTTTAGCCTAGAATCTTAGAGACCGATTAAAATTAATAAGATGATTTCCATTTCTCACAAAAACTATAAAACCTTTCGTTTTCGGCGAGTTCTATTCTCAAGAACTTTTTACGTTACTCATGTCAGCATTCTCTCTTCAGAACATCATTAAAAATGAAACACTTTTAACTCTATTGTACTCTGAATGTTATACTACCTAACTTTAAATATATATGATTAATCTAATTCTATTAATTTAAACTTGTGGCTTAAAAAAGAAAGAAATAATTAAAAAATATAAAAAAGTTAACACTATATCGGTAATTATTTTAAGACCCGATGAATTTACGGCGCATAATTAACAAAAGAATTAAAATATTAAACTTTAATTCAATAATTAACTGTTGAGTTGTTACACACTCTTTAATCAATAGCCACATTAATGTTATCATATAATTTATTATTTATATTTCCTAGTATTACTATTAGGTTCAGAATATGTCTTAATTATCATAAAAATATAACTTAATTATCATAAAGATATAACTTATAATTTATAATTTAGATAATCTTGAGTATTCGTGGTAAGATAGATTTGCAAGATCATACTTACTATTCGTTGAACGTTTCTAATTTTTTTTAATTTGCTAATTAGACTTCGCTGCAAGTTTACTTTTAATTAAATATAATTAAATTTTAATTTAAAAGTGTTTATTGCAATTAACTCAATATAATTTCATATTTATTTCAAAATATAGGAACTTTTATGTTAATTCCGAGCTCATGACACAGATATATTCATAATTCACGGCCTCATTTTCACTTAAATAATTTTGGGGACCTTAATTAGTGTTCTCGGCTGTTTCCGTTTTGACTATCCACCTTAGAACGAATAGTCTGAATGTCTATCATCAATTTATGTAATTCCGAAACTCAATTGCAAAGGTAAGATTTTCACATCCCCTCAACCTGAACGGCCTCTATATTTTGAGAATATAGATTAGTTTGCAATGGCCCGTATTGTACCTGCATAAATCTTAAATTATAAATAAATATAATTATTAAATAGACTTTCCTCTAAAAAGGTTTTCGTATAATACCAGCTATACCATGTTAGATTAGCATTTCCAAATTAATTAGCTATAATTTATATTATAGTTTAGACTATACCTTCACTTTACAATGATTTAATTGATCAGATATTATTAATCAATTTTAATCACTTTGAAACAGTTTAGTGCTAGCGTGTTACCTTAAATCTATTATTTAAAGTCTTATTTAAAAATAAATAAAGTCGTTACGGGGTATATTTCTACTGATCAATGATATTTTGATCTACAATTTATAAAATTAAAAATTGTTGTTTCTAAGAAAAAAGATACTTCCCACGGTATTTTCTTTTGTTTCTCTCTTCTGTTTATACTTATAAAATTAATTAAATGTAATAAGAAGTAGTAAAAGATTTTCACCGTATTGAGCTAGAGTTTTCAATTTAAAAGTCAATTTAAAATGGCGGCAAAATACTATACCGCTTTCCTTTCCTCATCGGAGCCTTCTTCAACAGACAACCGTTCGATCCATTAAAAATCTGGAAAAAGAAAGATCACATGGTTTCGGGTCTAATAATAGTAACTCACCTGTAACTATCTATAAAAAATTCATAGCTATTTAAAAGAATAAATAGGTAGAATTCTAATTTAGCTAATTAATACTTAAAAAAATATTAAATTTAACTAAACTACTAACTCTATCTTATAAAATAAAATAAAATTATTACAAAAGAATTCAGTCGCTTTCACTAGGGCTATTAACCTCGCTACTACTATTAACTTGCTGCATAATATTAACTAATACTTTCATATTAGATTAGACTATACCTTCAACTCAAAGTAAAATTAGGTGATAAAATAAGTTAAGATCTTATGATAATATTACCTTAATTACTTGGATATTTGAGTGCTGACGTATTACTAAAATAATTTAGTCTCATCTTTCGATTCAGTCGTTACGGGACTAATAAAAAGGATTAATCTAATTATTTTAATAAATATTTATAATTCCTTAAATAGAAAAAATAAGATAAAGATAAAGATAAAGATAAAGATTAATAGAATTCCTACAATTTTATAGCTTCCCACGGTATTTCCATATTTAGGATTCACCGTTAGCAAAATTAAAATATATTTGATTTTACCGGCATATAATTAGCCATGAGTCAGTTTTTCCTTTTTTATAAAGGTAATGGGCAAGCAATTCACCCATTATGCAAAAGGTACTTTTTTAACAGTAAAATTTACCGTCTCAAAATGCTTATAGAGTGTACTAATTCAAGTTTTTCCCTCACGGTACTAGTTCACTATCGCTAAATTTATTATACTTAGCCTTAGAGGATGGTTCCCCTATCTTCCATCAAGTTCTCTCTCGATGTACTCATATAAATTATAAATACTTATTATTATTCCCTCACTAGGACATACCTTCTCTGGTATTAAACTAACCTACCTTATTTTTTTAAATATTAAATATATTTATTTAGATAGATAAAAATAGAATAAGTTGCTCTCCAACCTTCACTTTAGGTAAAGGGATATAGGGGCAGTAGAAAAGACATGATTGTAAATCGAAGATATTCAGATTCTAGTTAAATATTAAGATAAACAAACCGACTACTACTAATTTTTGTTATTAGTGACTGTAGAAGGCATTCATGGCTTTAGTTTAAATTTAATAAGAATAAATAAAAGTATTAGCCCTCCTCTCCACAAAGTGGCTTCTGTTTTTAAAAAATAAAATATCTTATAAAATTAAAAGATTTAGGCTGTTATAATTTTGGCTGATCCGATTTCACTCACCATTACTTTCGGAGTCTCGGTTGATTTCCTTTCCTTTCCTTACTATAATGATTTATTTCAGGAAGTATTAATAAAGGTTTTTACCTAGGATTGTAAAAAGAACATATAAATAGAACTTAAAATATTAAAATTCTTTAATACTAGCTTATTTATAATCATATTACGAATATTAAAAATAAAACTAGAGATTAACTTAACCCACTTCAAAGACGATTAAGACTTAGGAGAGAGTCAAATTAATAAAGAAATATATTTTAAAAGTTTACTTACTAAATAATAGCACTTCTTTTACTAGAAAAAGGTAATATCAGTAGCTAATAGTGTTTCTCTTTTCACGCAGATATTATTGTTTTCTACTTCTTAAAGTCCTTTTAAATAAATTTGCATAACTTTCCTTAGCAACTCCTTTAATTACTTTGATGTTATTGTCAATATTGTCATCGATACTTTTAACAATTTATCCTACTACGTTTTAACTATTTTCCTTTTAATATCCATTTAAAGAAGACTATATATAGAATATTATCTAATTTTAATTAAATTAAGCTTAATCTTAAGGGCACTCATACTCATTATTCTAGACTTTTTACACTTTTTTTTAGCAGTAATAGAATGAAAACACTATATTTAATCTTCAATATCGGATTTGAAAATGTTTTGGATTACTTTGTAATATACAGAGCTAATATCACTAACATATTACTACCTATCGTAGTTTCAATCACTAAACTAGTAATTGGTCCTAATCGTTATTATAAAAATATTCAAAATATAGTTGATAATTTTTCTTCATTCATTTATTTTTTATACGTTTTAGCTTTATTTGTTATTATTAATCTAATTATTTTAATTTTTGCTTTAAGTATTATCTTTTTTATTCCTCTTTTAATTTCTTTTTCATATAATTTAATTTATTGAATTTTCTCCTTTATTATTAATGAGTTTTATTTAAATATTATTAATAACATTATAGTTATAACATATCAAATTTGTTGTGCTATGGTTATAATTATTTTTATGTTAATTTGATTACTTATTACCCGAATTAATAGAGTAGATCTTAATATTATTAAACAAAGTCAGAATTTACCATTATGATTAACTCAAATTTTATTTTCTCATTCGTATATTTGTAATATTTTAGCATTTTTTGGTGGACCAGTAGCTATGGGAATCATTTATTTATGATCATACCATGGATTAATTGCAGCATTATTTGGATTAGAAATAATTTTAATTTTATTAATTCTATTAACAGATCAAAAACTGATTGATTTCTTATTCAGACAATATATTGAATTTAATAAGTCATTTATTGAATTAAATGAATGATTTGATCAATTTATTCATAACTGATTTGCGGAAATGGAAAGAAGAAATAATATAAGAAATGTAATAAATCTTAAAAGAATTGATAAGATGAATGGATTTCATTTAAAAATGAAAGCTGGAGGTTTTGCAGCATTTGTTGAATCATATAACGCTTCGTTCTCAACCATTAATCAGATTTCAGGGTTTAATTTAATTAATCAAATCAAATCTGGTAATCAAGTTCAAATTAATAATGGTGTCTTATCTCATGCTATTTCGGTTTTATCTAATTATTGTTCTGTAAATTTTGATTTAGTTAATACACAAATGATAATGGTTAATTTTAATAAGAAAATACAATATCTTATAGATCAAGTACAAAGAAATAATGGAAATAATAATATTCAACTTATTAATAATTTATTACAAACTAATAATATAGATGTTCAAAAAGGTAAGTTTCCTCATTCTTTTATTAATCAAAATAATTTAAATTACGTAGGAAATAAACCTGCAATTGAATATTATAAAAATATTACTAATGAAGATTATGAGAATATACCTTTAAATAATTGAAATATTAGAACGGAATTACTTAAATACTTAGAATCTGATATAATTGGATTATTTAAATTAATTAGATTACACCATGATCGATACTATGAAAAATATAACTTAAATATGATGGATTATATAACTTTCCCTTCATTTGCTAAAGCTATTTTCACAAGTAATTATTATAATGAAGATCATGATATTAAAGTAATTAAAGGTAAAATTGAAGATCAAATAAGAACAGCATACTTTGGAGGGCTACTTCATGTTAGAAATGATAAGGAAATTTTAAATGGTTACCATTATGACATGAATTCACAATATCCTAATGCAATGATGAAAGATATGCCTACTGGAAATCCAATCTTAACAACTGAAAAAGATTTAAATAAATTATTTGGTTTCACTTATGGAACAATTTACCCACCTTCAAAGGAACAATTAACTGTGCCCTTATTAAGACAAAGAATTGATGGTGAAATTAAATACCCTAGAGAACCTTATAAAGCTATGATCTTTACGGAATTAATTAAAGAAGCTATTAAATATGGATATAAATTTAATGTTGAATTCTCATATACTTTTGAAAGAACACCTAATGTATTCAAAGATTATGTACTAGATAATTATAAAGATAAACAGAATGCTAAAGATGTAGTAACAAGAAATATTAGTAAATTACTTTTAAATTCATTATATGGTAAATTCGGAATGAAAGAAATTGATTCAATGATGAGAATTGTGCCTATAGATAAAGCGTTAGAACTAGAACAAACTAACTACGTAGATTATATGTTCCCAATAAATAGTCAATTTGCTATAGTAAAATATAGAGGAAGATTACCAAATGAAGCTAGAGAATTATTCGCTCAACATGGACTAGATCCTGAATTTAATATTAATGTACCTCAATGAACAACAAAAGAATTATCTAAAGGAAATGTTAAAGGAGTTCAATCCTCAATTTCTATAGCTGCAGCAATAGCAAGTTATGCGGCCGCTTCTATGTTCCAATATATGAATATTAAAGATAATAATTTAATTTATATGGATACAGATTCCGCAGTATTAGAAAAACCATTAAGTAAAGATTTAATTGGAAAAGAATTAGGACAAATGAAATTATATTATTCAATGAAAATCTAGGTAGGAAAAGGGGTTTAGTATAAAATAAGTAAATATATAAATTACATTAGGTGGTACTTCTAATCAGAGTTAATTATCCAGCCCTATTTCCAAGGGAGGGTAAGGTTTCCTTAGGAATATAAAGAAGAGAAATAAAATTTTTATATTATTTATCGAATTATTACCTTTTAAAAATTAATCTGATTTAAAATCCGGTCTAATAAAAATACAATTAAAAACACAGCTAAATAAATAAATATAACAAAAAATAAAACTTTTTGCGCAATTTCAAGTGCTTTAATATCCGAAAATTTTCTATCAAAGATAAATAATCAAATTAAACAATTACTACTAAAGTAGAAAACAAAAGGAATAAAATCTTGAGCTGGGCCATAAAGTGGCGGACAACCTACTCACAATATAAAGAGAACTGATAAGGCTCCGATAAATTGTAAAGTAAATTTAAATAGTAATATAAAAACATCTTTAAATTTTGTGTATATAGTAAAAAATAAATTTCGGATCATTATAATAATTTTTTAAATGTAGTTAAAGTATCCTACCCTCTTAAACTTTATTTGAAATTTGTAGCTATAACTCATCTATCAAGAGGAGAAAGGGATTAAATAGAAAAATAAGTAAAAGGATGAAAAAATGTCTTTACCTTCCCTAAGAAGCACGGGAGGGGGGGGGCAGACTTCAATTAATAAATTAAAACAAAAAATATAAATCATATTAAAGTTTATAATTAACTAAATTTCATTTTAATATAAAGGAGAATATGCCCATCCAAATTAAAATATAGATGAGAAATAACATATAATTGTAATAAAAGTAAGAAAATAAAAAACGAAATTAAAAAAATAAAAGCAAAAAAAGTAAATTTATCGCTAAGACTATCGCCTGGTTTTAGAAATTTAGCAAATCAACTGTTAGCAATAAAAGTATAACTTAGTAAGAATTTATTTATTAAGCCAGAAAACAATTTAATAAAATTGAGATAAGCTAAAAAAAAAAGATTAATAAATAGTAGAACAGTTATCGTTAACATACTATTTAAAAAAGTTTCTATTGGAGGTAATTCTTGTAATTCTTGGGTAGGTGCTTCACCAACTTCTAAAGGGGAATTAATAAACAGACTTTGTGTATTGATATTAGCGTGTGGAGAAGATTGGATTAAACTATTAGTAATGTCTAGACTATTAGTAAAACCTTGACTAATCCCTTCCCTTGTGTCACTTTGGTGGGGGAGAGCTCTATATAAAAAAGCTGAATCTATAGCCTCTTGTCCAGTTATCGTATCATTACCCGCATAAAAATAAAGAATATTATTTAAATTTAGGTCAAATACAAAAACAACTACAACTATAAACATTTGTAAATAGGCCAAAATAGTAAAAAATAAGACTGTTTGTTTAATTTCAAATGCTTTAATATCCAAAAGTTTTCTATCAAAGATAAATAAATAAATTAAAACATTACAACTAAGGAAGAAAACAAAATTAAAATACTTTGGAATTAAAGGATAAGTTATTCATAATACAATTACAGCTAAAAAGACTAAAAAAGTAAATTTAAATAGTAATATAAAAACATCTTTAATTTTTGGGTATGTAGTAAAAAATAAATTTCTGATCATTATAATAAAATTTTAAAAATAGTTAAGTCTCCTACCCTTTACCTTTAAAAAAATGGCTTTAGTGCTTGCCACCTGCTAAACCTTTCAATTTTAAACTCACAATTTGCCCTCACTGTTAGGTAAGGGATAAATAAAAAGTAGATAGTTAAGGGAGAGAATATATAAGAAGCTAGGGATAAAAATAAAAATAAAAGAAAAGAACAAACCCTCAAAAAAGATGGAATGGGGTGAGGTAATAAAAGAAAATAAAGTAAAGTATAATTTATTCTTTAATTTTGAGTATAAAACGGAAAGTGAAATTAAGTAACCCTACTTGAATTTAAGATGTGTATACACAAGAATATATTTATCTAGATTTTCATTTAAATTACTAACTGAGAAATAAATAACAATTAGATAGCCAAATATAAAAAATGCAAGAATTAAAAGTAAACTAAAATAAAATCGATCATTAAAATCTTTAAAAGGTTGAAAATATTTTGCAAATCTGCTATTAGCCATAAAAGGTAAAGCTAAAAAGAATTTAAAAAAATACGCAGAAAAAAATCTATAAAAAAAAATATAGAAAAAGAGACCTAAAGATATAAATAATCATAGAATAGCTGTAAGCGTATTATCTAATAGACCTTCTAAAGGAGTAGTTACAACTTCAGTGGAAACTATATCCCCTGGAGCGCAATAAATGAAACTATCTGAAATATATTGATATATAAAAAGTACAAATAATACAAAAAGGAAAGTACCTACATAAGTAAATAAAATTATTTGCATATATCTTATAGGTTTAAGGTCTGAAAGTTTACCTTTATCCAAAATAAATGAAAAGATTAAAACTGAAATAGTTGTACAAAGAATATCTACAATATATTTATTAAAAAGAGGATAAGTAAAAAATATAAAAAGTAATGTTAAGCTAATTAAAATAAATCCTTTTAAAAATACTTCTCTTCTTGCTAAAAGGAAGACAGGGGTTATTAAACGATTAATAAATAATTTAGATTTAGTAACTACACCTCAGGGAAATAGTCCAGCTATTCATATCGTTTCTAAGTCATTCCCTAAATTTAGAGGTTTGTTTATATCCAGTCCTAATATTCAATTAAAAGTTTCTATCTCATCTATTTTAATAGAATAAGGTAAAAGAAAGGTTATTAAGGATACAAAACAAATTGCACCTATTATAAACAGTAAATATCTTTCTTTGAGGTGTGTTACACCACTCCCCCATCCAAGATGACAAAGGGGCTTGATACATTAAATTAAATAAATTGAGAACATTAGATATTAAATGGTTTAAGAATTTTTTAAACATTGTAACTCAAAGGGAAATCAGAGATCTAAACCCTAGACACAGATTTAAGAATGAATTTAAAATACTGCTACTAATTAAAGCTAAAGATAAAGATAAACTATCAATTCAACTTAAATATTCCTCTACATTTACAGTGTTAACCACAATTGGCATGAAGCTATGATATACACCACATAATTCACTACATTGTCCTGTAATAGTAGTTTCTCTATCAGAAAGGAAAGAAGCTTGATTTAGTCTACCTGGTGCAGCATCTAATTTAATACCAGCAGAAGGTAAAGCAAAATCATGTAAAACGTCTGTAGATGTAATTAAAAATCTAACATGAGTATCAGTAGGAAGAACTACAGGTTGATCAACTTCTAATAATCTCATTTGTCCTAATTCAAGATCAGATTCAGGTACCATATAAGAATCAAATTCAATAGGATCACCAGATTCTGTTTCATAATCAGAATATTCATAGCTTCAATATCATTGACTACCTGTTGCTTTAATCGTAATAGTAGGTAAAACAAGTTCATCAATAATATATAATAATTTGAAACTAGGTATAGCAATAGCTATTAAAATTATTGCTGGAAAGATAGTTCATAATACTTCAATTAAAGTACCATGTACTAAATATTTATAAGTAATTTTAGAATTCTTTGAATTAAAATGTAAGATAATTGCACCCATCATTCAAAATACTAAAACTGCGATGATCACTAAATAAAAGAAAATAGAATTATGTAATTCTAAAATCCCATTAAAAGTTGGAGAAACTCCATCTTGGAAACCAATTGCTCAAGGTTCTGGTGTATCCGCAAATACCACTAAGCCTAGGTTTAAAAGTAAATTATAAAAAAAAGTCATTGTTTGTGTAAAATATATATTATTAAACTAGTTAAAAAACTAGCAGATACTTTTAGTATCTTAAAATTATCCTTGAATATTTCCTTGCCTTAGCTAATCTACTAATATTAATAATAAATTTTTAGAGAGCTAGACTAGGGCCCGTGACTCCGCATCTATTTAAAATGTTTTTCACTTTGTGTGGCTTTATTATCAATTAGATAAACATAAAAATTAAAATGATAAAATAACGGTTAATTCTATATCTTACCTTAAAATTGCTCCTTTCTTTTAAATTAGTCAAACTTTTAGCCACTTTTTAAAAGTTTAGGACTCAAATCTAGAGGGATAAGCGATTAATAAAAAATAAAAATAAAATGTTTATTTTGAATAGTACATTACCATCCTTATTAAAATTAAAAAGTTAAATAAGAGAATAGAAAAAAGGTGTCATGTCAAAAAAAAGACTAAAGTAAAGTAAAAAGATTAAAGTAGAGTTAGTAAGAGATTAAAGTAAAAATAAAGTAAATTAAAGTAAAATAATAGAAAGATAAATAAACTAAACTAAATTAATTTTTAAACTAATTCTTTAGGAGGACTAACGTTATACTTCAAGGATCAAGAAAATGTAGTAACGAGCTACTAATCTATAAATATTTTAACTTATAAATTAAATCCTCTTATTTTCTTATAAAAAGGAGGGCAGGGGTAAACAAAGTAAAAGTAAAAGTAAAAGTAAAAGTTAAAAGTGAAAATTAAGTTAGTGTAATTCGATAGCGTCTTTTAAGTAACTACTTAATAATAAAGTAAATACATAAGCTTGAATAATTGAAACACCAATTTCTAATCCAATGATAGCAACAAATAATGCAAAAGGTATTATAGCTAAAACGGCTATAATTATACTACTTGTAAACATTTGAGCTAAGAATGTTGAAAGGATTTTCAATAATGCATGACCAGCACATAAATTAGCTAATAATCGAACTCCTAATGAGAAAGCTCTAGCAAAGTAACTAACTAATTCAATTAAAGTTAAAAGAGGAGTTAACATTAACGGTGTACCAGCTGGGATAAAATAAGAAAAGAATTTAATTCTATGTTTAGCTAAACTTAATAAAGTTACAGCAATAAATACCGTAATACTTAAACCTAATGATACAATAATTGAAGTTCCTATAGTAAAGTTATAAGGAATATTACCAATTAAATTAGAGATAATAATAAAGAAGAAAACAGAATAAACTAAAGGGAAATATTGCTCATTATGAATTCCAATTTGTTCTCTAACAATAGATAAAATGCTAGTATAAGTAGTTTCTAAAGCAATAGATCATTTAGAAGGAATTAATTTAACATCATTATTACCTAAAATATGGAATGAAATTAAAATAGCTAATACAATTAAAGAATATAAACCTAAATTAGTTAATGAGATTATAAAATAATCAAAAATAGGAGCATTAAGAGAAATTAAATTTAAAACTTCAAATTGTTCTAATGGTGAATTAATAAAAATATTTGTTAAGTTAATCATTGTGTATTGTAATATTATAAATTTATAATTGAATTTAATATTTGTACCTCTCCCTATCAAAGAGTTAATCAAAGATTTAAAAGGTCGATATGTTTCTGGTGATAAGCACCATTATTTTATAATAAGTTTGAAAATAAAGTGGTTTAAGCAAGTGGCAAGCTATACTTCCTATATATTTTTAAATAAGGTTAAGGTAGGAATTTAACACTTTACCTTTTTAGGGTAAGTATAAAAGTTTAAGAGGGTAGTAAATATTAAATCATCCTTAAATATTAAGCTAACTACTATTTATTAGCTTTTTAAAGCAGATTAAAGATAGAGAATAACATAATAAATTAAGGGGGATAAGTTTTTTCTTTTTCAATAGTATAGAATCTATTAAAAGAGAAAATAAAAATAAGAGCTCTAAACTTAAGATTAAATTTATCCAGAAGTTAATTATAAATGTTTATTTATAAAACTATTAAAATAAAGATTCTTCAGTGGTAGGAGGTTAAATTTATACTCTTAAATAACCCATCATCTTTTGAGGAGGTGGACAGTTAAATAAGGACTAATATGAAATATCATATTTTGAAAGCAAATAGAGTTGAACTATTTCTTTCCCTTTAAAAGAGGGACACTCAACCACCCGAGTTCTGCTTTCTTTAGCTGTTTATTACGGAACTGGCAAGATTTGAACTTGCGACTCTTTTTGGAGTGCTCGTTTTCAAGACGAGTGCAATAAACCCCTCTGCCACAGTTCCAAATTTATTTAATTTTATTAATCTTGAGTAGTTCCAAATTTATTTAATTTTATTAATCTTGAGTAGTAAAGGAATCGAACCCTTCTTAGTCATAAAAGACAAATGCATTTACAGTGCACGACCATTACCATTCGGAGCAACTACCCTTTTATTTACCCTATTAAAATAATTAAGGTTATATCATTATTATTATCATTTTCATTTAATAAAGATACTAGTATTCAAAATTTAATAAAGACTGAGTCGCCCAGACTCGAACTGGGATAAAGCCACCACCAAAAAATGGTGTTTTTCCAAATTAAACTACGACTCATTTACCAAAAACTGGAATTGAACCAATATTTGAATCTTACAAGGAAACTGTTTTACCAATTAAACTATTTTGGCCTTATAATATAATATAATATAATAGAATAGAATATAATAGAATATATATAATACTAATTTTAGTATTTCGAGCCCTACCCGATTTGAACGGACATCTTCTCAATCGACAATCAAGCACTTTACCAATTAAGCTAAGGGCCCATTATTAATAAAGAAATAATTAATTAAATAATTAAATAAATAAAATCTTTTTATAAAGTTGAGAGTTATATAAAGAGGGATAACAGGAAGAATAAATAATAAATTAAATAAGTAAAGTAAAAGTAAATTAACTAAAGCTAAAGGACACTATAGTCAAGTTATTACAATCAAATAAATTAAGCAATATGATAAATTAATTCAGAGACGTTACAATGTAAAGAATCTAAAATTAAGTTAGGGAATATACCTAAGATTACAGTAGGAATTAGAAGAGTTATTAAATTAAAGAATTCTAATCGATTTAGATCAGATAATGGTTTTAAATGACTAGAGTAAGCACCAAAATTAATTCTATTAAATAAAAATATAGAATAACAAGCAGTTAAGAAGATACTAGTTGCTCCTAATATAGCTAAAATTGGAGAAATTTGAAATAGACCAATTAATGCCATTTGTTCTCCAACTCAACCTGCAGTTAAAGGAATTGAAGCATTAGATAATGCAAATATTAAAAATAAAATAGAAAATATAGGCATAAAAGTAGCTAAACCTCTAATATAAGGAATAGTTCTACTATGAACTCTTACATATATACATCCACCTACTAAAATAAATAAAGCAGGAGAAACAAAACCATGACTAATTGAAACTAATATACCTCCTTCAATACCAATTACTGAATTAGAAATTAAACCTAAAACAATTAAAGCACAATGACTAATGGAAGATAATGCAACTAATGCTTTAGAATCATGAGTTCTTAATGCAGATAATGAAGCATAAACTAGAGTAATAATACAAATTCCTTGAACTAAAGGACTAAAATAATGAGTAGCATCAGGTAAGAAACCTAATAATATTCTAAGATAAGCATAAGTAGCTAATTTTAAAATAACAGCAGCTAAAATAACTGATCCACTTAAAGGAGCTTCAACATGAGCTCTGAATAATCAACCTGTAAATGGTCATAGTGGAGTTTTAATAGCAAAAGCTAAAAAGAAACCGATTCATAAAATTTTTTGAGAATTTAGACTAATTTCAGAAATACTTAATAAAATAAAATCAGTAGAACCTAATTGACTATAGATTAATAATATTGATAATAACATAAATAAACTACCAAATAAAGTATATAAAAATAATAAAAAGGCTGCTCTTACTTTAGCTTCACTTGCTCCTCATATTCCAATAATTAAGAATAATGGAATTAAAACACTTTCAAAGAAAACATAAAATAATAATAAATCAATAACAACGAATACTGCTATTTGTAAAGTTTCTAATAATAAAATTAAAATAAGATATAATTTTAAATGTTTATCTATTTCTTTGTAAGAACTTAATAATGCAATAGGTGTAATAAAGGTTGTTAATAATACAAAATATATTGAGATAGAATCTATTCCTAAATTTAATTGTAAAAAGGAAGGTAAATATGTTGAATTAAACTCAGTGACAAATTGATACCCTAAATAATTAGCATCAAACTGTAATCACATAATAATTGAAATAAATAAATTCACTAAAGAAGTAATTAAAGCGATTTGTTTTAATACTGAATTTTGAGCATTACCTAAACTTCAAGGTAAAGTAATTGAATTTGATCCATTATTTGATATAACTATTTCATTTTTATAAGGAAATAATAAGATAAAAATAGAACCTAATAAAGGGACTACTAATAAGGTTAAAGGAGTAAAAATATTCATTTTGTATAAAGATTAAAATTTGACTATTAAATAATCGACTTTTTCCATTAAATAAATGGTAAAATTAAAGTCAGAAAAATAATATAAATGTCATATAAAGATAAACAGAGTCAAATCCATAACTAAGCATTAATCTAATTATTAAATATCGATTAAGTTAGACAGATCATACATTTAACTGTGGGGTGTGAAACACCACGAGGGAATGGATTAAGATAGAGGAGGGATTATATTATATAAGGGTAAAATCAGGGAATCGAACCCTGACTCTTACTGCCACAAAGTACTGTTCTACCATTAAACTAAATTTACCTTTTCCAAATTTATCAGTGATAGGAGTTTTTTACACGATTTAATGTTTAATTTAAAATATCTATACCTCACTCATCAAAGATGACACAAGGTGAGGGCTTAAAATGTTTAATTTAAAATAATTTAAAATGTTTTTTTATAATATAGAATTTATATTATAGAATTTATATTATATAATTTTAATATATAATTTATTCTTCGCGTCATAATTTTAATTACTTTACTAATTTATTTAAACTTTGTATTTAGGCCCGGACTAGAAAGGATTCGAACCTTTAAATTCAAAATGAATAGCAATTAGCAATTGCTTTAACCTGCCAATGTATACTAGTCCAAATTATTATATCCTCTACCTGATTTGAACTGGTGATTTCGATGCGAAAGATCGATGTATTACCACTATACTAAGAGGACTTGATGCTCCGAGATAGAATTGAACTAACATTTCTTCTTCTTCAGAGAAGCGCTTTAACCATTGAGCCATCGGAGCTTTATTAAAGATGGAGAAAGCGAGACTTGAACTCACATAAGTGTAGTGCAAATACACTGAATTACCGATTATTCGATTTCCCCTTATTAAATTAAGAATAAGAAAAAGAATAAAAATAAGAATACAATAACAAAAAGAATACAAATAACAAAAATGAATATAAAAAGAATATTTCTATAGATAGCCTCTCTTTTATGCGTTTAAATAAATTTACTTAACTTTACTTAACTTTTAAAATAAGCTAGGGATAAAATGTAAAAATAAAAATAAAATAAATTAAGTTAAAAAAAATGTTTATTTGTAGCTTCTCACCTCCCCTGTGGGGAAAGGAAGACTTTAAATGAATTAAACAGCTAAATTAACTTTATTAGAAATAGAGATAGTATTATTACTTGAATTTATTGATTTAATAGGTAATGCAATATCCATTAAAGTATTTTCAGCTATTCCAATTATAGGTACAAAGATTAAGAAGTGACAGAAGTATAAAGCTGTACTAATTTGTCCAATTTCTATAAAAGGAGTTTCTGGATGTAATTGACCGATTCACATTAAGATTAAGAAATTTACAAAGAATAATCAATTAAATATTTTCATTAAAGGTCTAAATTGAGAACTTCTGATTCTAGAAGTATCAACAATAGGTAAAATTAATAAAATAAATAAAGAACCAAACATTGCAATAACTCCCATTAATTTATTAGGAATAGATCTTAAAATAGCATAGAAAGGTAAAAGATCATATAAATATTAACATTCTTTTTCAATAATGATTGGACTATTTCTTCATCCTTTTAAATCTTTGATTAACTCGCACTTTTCATTTTCATTTTCATTTTCATTTTAAGAAATTAATAAGAAAAACATGAGATATCTAACCTTTACAATTAGGCCGGGTATAAAAAAGATTAATAATATACCCCTATAATCTTTAATGGTGAAAGGAGCTTTACATATAGTCTCTGAGGAATCCTATTTAGTTAAGCATTCTACTTATTATTTTATAGAAAGAATTATAAATTTGGGTTTCCTGCTGATTGTCCTTTACATATTCTACTTAATATTTATTAAATAAAGGAGTTTCCAGCAAATAGTAAAGTATATTTGATCATAAGATTACTCTTAAGCATGACATCTTTTTTTATATCATTCAGGTACAATAGAGCTTGGTGTAGCCATTGGATTACTTGGTACATAATTATCACTGTGTCCTAGTACATTAGGGAATCAACAAACAAAAATTGTTAATACTAATAAGAAAGCAAATACTGTTACTAAATCTTTAAATGTAAAGTAAGGGTGCATTGCTAATCTATCAACATTTCCAGTTACTCCATTAGGATTATTTGAACCATGAGAATGAAGCATTTTAATATTATATTAACTCCTTTAACATATAATTCTTTAAAGGAAGGATTTGACCCTTTATCTATAAAATTATATAGTGGATGAGGAGGTGGACTATATCTTTATCTTAATTAAATAGTTTAAGGATATCAAGCATTAAGTCTCTGAGGATACTAAATTTAGTTTCCTGCTGGTTATCCTTGATCTTTAAAATATTACTTTATTTTTTTTTGTATTACTAATATAAAGTATTACTAATATAAAGTATTTAAAGTTTAGAAACTTCCAGCATATAACTTGATTAATTAAATATTTATCAATATTTATAGCCCTTCATTTTGGAGCTAAGAAGTGTGCAACTACTAAAGCAGCTAATACAAATGGAAGTAAATAATGTAAAGAAAAGAATCTATTTAAAGTAGCATTCGAAACACTAAAACCTCCTCAAATTACAATATATTAATGATAAAAATTTTAAATTATATCTTTCTATTACCAGAAGGTAAATGTTTAGACTATGTCTTCAACCAAAATCTCAGGTAATAACGGCTTTATTTCATAATAGTTTATAAATAAGATTATAAAAGGAAAGCGCCTATTCTGGTTGTAGGGTTCTCGTGTCGAGTTTATTGTTGGTATTACTCACTCGTTAGTCGTTGAACGCTCTTGATTTTATCTAAATTTTTAGAATACCTAATCAAGGTCCGCTGCAAATAGTCTTAATATCTTTATTAACTATAGCCTTACTTAGATTTTTAAAAGGAAGGAGTCATTAATAGGGAGGAGTAATAAATTAGGACGTCCTTGCAATTCTCCCCATTTGCTTCTAAAACATTACTGTTAAAGGGAGCCAATTAAATGATATAATAATTTGACTCAACTAGATCATGTCCAAATATAGGAATAGCAGATAATAAATTAGTAATTACTGTAGCTCCTCAAAAGGACATTTGTCCAAAAGGTAAACAATACAAAGCCCTCTGTTTAAATTTTAAGCTAATCTTTTGTTTGTTTATTTATAAAGGCAAAAAGTAAAGGAAGTATATATTAAACAGTTGTAACTAGTCAATGAGGCAATCCTCCTTAATTAAAATAAGTTTCTGACTCATATTAACCTAGTCCTGGAGTGATAAACAAAATCACAGGGATCGACTGGACATCAAGCATCTTTTCAGACACCTACAAGTGACGCAGTCAGTAGCGACTTTTCATATAGCCGACGGTCTTGAAATCTTATAATTTGTTTAACCGTTTTCACTTGTATTGCCAATAGTATCTACATTATACTATCAATAACCCTGTCAGGTTATTTCACAGATACACCTTATTCTTTATGAAAATTTTACTAAGGAAGTGCTGTGAGACTACAATTTTAAATAGGTTATGAATTTAGAAATAACTAAAAGACATAGCAAAAGGAAGAAAGAATTCTCTAAATTTAAGTCTAAAGTTATATAAATTATAATCATTAAATTGTGTTAGGCTATTGCTGTAACCTAGGAATCCGATAGCCATCGTAAGTACTAACATAATTACACCAATTGATCATACTAAAGCTCTAGGTGATTTATAACTAGAGTAGTATAAACCTTTAGCAATATGAAAATATAAGAAAAGGAAGAAGAAAGAAGCTGCATTAGCATGTAAATATCTTAAAAATCAACCTCCGTTTACATCTCTCATAATCAAAAAAGTAGATATAAGTTAACATTATGTTTACCTATCCCCTCTTTTAAATAAAAGTTAAAGCTCTTCTATAAAATAACACTAATACCAAAAAGAATAAGCCTATACTTTAAAAGGGTAAGTAAAAAAGTTTAATAAAAGCATAAGAATATTAGCTTAATCCTACTCTAGAGTTTTAAAAAACTTTATACTAATGATAATAATATTAACTCATTTACTACCTTGGACTATATCATCATTCAATTTTATTATTTTTTATTTTCACAATATTAATTGAAAGCCTTGCGTATAGTCACTGAGGATATACTTATTATTCAGTCTTAAATGCAAAGCACGGCTTAATACTATAATAATTTGGATTTCCTGCTGATTATTCATTGTTACATCCTAATAGTTTATTACTAAAGTTTTAGTACTAGAAGGTTTATAGAAGTTTCCAGCAATATAGCAAGGTTTAAAGAACACATTACTAAGTTTAAAATATATGTTCAACACTAGAAAAAGCTAAATCAACATTAGCACAATAATGCATTGCTAAGAATACTCCAGTTAAAATTTGTATAATTAAACAAAGACCTAATAAACTACCAAAATTTCACATATATGATATATTAGCTGGTTGTGGTGAATCTATTAAGTAACTATTAACTATACTAAATATGGTGTTAGATTTTAAAAATCTCATTTGAGAAAAATATATATTTTATATAGACACTAACCGATATTAAATTGATTAGTTGATATAAATTATTAAAAGAAAAAAATTAAATTAGCCTAAGGCTATAAAAGAAAAAATAAAGAAAAAGATTATCATGAGATTAATAATAATAATAAAAGAAAAATAAAAATAATAACTATTAAATTAGAAGAATTATTTTTGTATTTAAATAAGCCCAAGAAGATTTGAACTTCTGCGACAACCTTATCAAGATTGCATTCTAACCAGTTAAATTATAGGCTTTATAAAAGAATTGTTTTGTTTTACTTAGATTATACGAGTAAAGAGACTTGAACTCTTACAATTAAAAAATCCTTAGTTCCTAAAACTAATTCGGCTACCAATTTCGACATACTCGTTAATATCCTAATCTATTAGATCATATTATATTATTTCGTATTATATTATATTATATTATATTATATTATATTCTATTATATTAATAAAAAGAAAGAAAATTAAAAAGGGAATGAAGAACTCGAATCTTCGTCTTCAAAGTGTAAATTTAACGCTAAACCTCTCAGCTAATTCCCTATACTTAAATAAATTTGTTGATAATTTATTATATTTATACCTCCTATCATTATTAAATGAAAAGGATCAGTACACTTAAAAAGTTTTAAGTTTTTGTTTTGTTATTTATATTATTAAATAAAGGCCAGGGGTTTCATTATTTTATTATCCAGCGGCAAGTTCCCTTACAGCTACCTTGCTATGACTTTTGAGATGTTATTTATCTTAATTGGAAACAGAATTCGAGTATCATTTTACAGATAATACAACATTTAAATAAAATGTATTTTATTATGAGAATTTTAGAAACCATGAAAACCATTTCTTCCTTTAAAATAGATTTCTTCCCAGCGACAGACAGTTAGTTCATTACGGATTTAATACTTCACCGTTTCGTGCTTATAAACGATTACTCGGAATTCCTCTTTCATGTCCGCGAATTTCAGCAGACAATCCATTAGGTTTATTTAATTATTAGTTTTTTTTAATGATTAGCTCATTCATCTATATCTTTGAAGGAATCCATTTAAGCTGCTATTTAAAGCTGAATCTATATCCTAGGTTCACTTAAACTTCCTCATTGTATTAATTAAAATACGTCGACCTTTAAAAATATCATTTTATTGATATTAATAATATGCCTCAATTCCTTAAGTTCTTTCGATCAAAAAGAATTTGATTTTCAAAGATTGAGTTTGCGTCACTTTGTTAAAACTTTATGTGACACGCCTGTAGCCCTGAGTCATTAGGACCGTAAAGACTTGTCTTAGCCCCAAATTAGTCTCTATAAGAACCAAAAATTATTAAGTATAAATTAACAATAGGGATTTCGTTCGTTAGTGGAATTAACCTAATATTTAACAATACGAACTAAAGACAGCCATGCAATACCTGTCATCCTTAAAAAGGAGATACAAGACCCGGTAAGATTTTATGCGTACTATCATATTAAACAGCATGTTTCACTCCGTTTGCTCCGAAACCGACTAATTATTTTGTTTTCAGCATTGATGCCGTACTCACAAGGCGGATTGGTTATCGCGTTAGCTTCGCTTTACAGCATTAATTATTTATTTTAATCAAATATTTAAATTAAAAACTTAAAAATATACAGTTAATTAAAGAAATTATAACTATAAAATATAAGGCAATAACTCTATTTTATTATGAAATAGATAGCTTATAAATTAATCAAAATAAAATATCTGAATAGCTACCAATCATCGTTCGCGGAGAGGAATAAGAGGGTATCTACTTAGGATAGGTAGATTCTTTCGAATTTTCCCCCCTTCAGAACCGTACTTACAACTTTCATCGTATACGGCTCAAGCAATTAAAAGGAATAAATAAAGATAAAATTATTATATGAATTTATACCTAATAAATCACCTATACGTTAGTTAGCATCCTTTCAGATCGGTTATTTCTAAAAAATTTACTTAGATTGAGATTTTACTAAAACTAAAACTAGAATAAATAAATTAGACCTATATTATTCGTTACAAATAATCATTCGCTTTTAACGCTATCGTATTTCCACTAATCTATAGAAAAAATTACTTATTTCCTTGCTCAATTATATTAATCTAATATAATTCCAAGCTGATTATTGGAGTTCCCAAGTTCCTTATTAAGCACAATATTATTCCTTAGGTTTCTACTTTATGTTAAAACTTATTTGTCCATTTAATTCTAATCTAGGACTCACTAGAATTCTAAATTTTAACATTTTAATTACATAGATTTGATTTCTCTAACCATAGAATATAGTTTAATTTTTGAGCTTTATACTAAACAGTTACCTGAAAAGCATATCAAAATAAACTCATACAAAATGGAATGTATGTCTAATAAATTACTTATTTAACCTAGATCAAATATAAAAGATATTCAAACCTTGATCAAATTATAATAATTATTTGAATTACTTAATAAGACTTTCTTGTCGCACATCCTATTTTCTGTCCTCCCTTTCGTTCTTAACCGTCAATCATTACTAGAGATAAGCTTCCGCTCTGAGTCTTCTACAAAATATCTATAGATTTCATCCTTCCACTTTGCATTTGTCGGACATTCTCTTGGATAAGATTCTATCTCTATGTTTTCTATTAGTGACTTTTATATAATCTAGATGCCATTAAAATAACTAAACAATAGTTTTTTAGACTAATATTATCATTAAATTAATAAACAAGAAAACGTAGATTAGAGAGATACTAATAAAGATAGAGCTGGCTATTCGAACCCTTTACGCCTGTTCAAGATCAAATACGTTCGCGCCACTCGTATTACCGTTAAGACTGGCACGAGAGTTATTAGGCACTTTTAGGATAAAAATCATTATTTAAATATCCGTTATCACCTTCTTAAAAAAAGTAGTGAGTTTAGTTGCTCGTTCATCCTTTCGGACATTGACAAAAATTCATGACTGCTGATCGCCAAGAGACGACTTGGGATATTTCATTCCCAATGTGGCCAATAATCCAATTTAGATATGGCTACTGATCGTAAGTTTGGTGAGCTATTACCTAACCATCATCCTAATCAGTTTTAAATCGCATCCTACTAACAAATTATTATTCTTTATCCTTAGTAAATACTAAGTTTATTCTCCATTACTGAGAATTAGAGGGTAACTGATTTATCATACTCACCCCTACACTTTTAAGTCTAATATATATTATTATATTAAACAAAAAAATTTGCATGCCTTGAATCAACTAAATATACGTTCTTTGAGAACCATAATTAAATTCGTATTAAAAAAAATTAATTAGATAGTCTCTAGCTTCATTATAAAAATGAATTTTATAAAATAAAGAGGGACATTTCTAAATATATAGTATACACTTATATCTATTACTTAAAATAGATTAGTGATATTTATCTTCTCTTTTATAGGTTTAACTAGGGGTACAAAATAATAAAAAGTAAATATTAAAATAAAATAAAGGTAAAAATAAAGAAAAAAGAACATAATACAAAATAAAATTAGAAGGCCGGAGGCATGCCTTATTCTACAAAAGTTTAGCTTTAAGTCAAATATAAAAGCGAATGTGATTTTTGGTTTAAAATTAAAATAATAAACAGAGACGACTGAAACTCATATCTAATTGAAGTCCGGATGCTTATTAAAATTAAAAAATTTTTTTATTTCTAAATAACAGATAACCTTTAAAGGGTTTATTATTATCTAAATAATTATAAATAGTAGAAGGATAAACATTAAAAAATTGACTAGTAGCAGTAATAGAAGAGAAAGGATTGCCATTAACTAATGAAAAGCCGTTATTTGTATCATAAACTCAAATTTGTATCATAGATGATTTAGCCTTAACTGGTAATAGGAATAAATCTTGAGCTTCATTACTATTTAACTCCTTGTCAAACAGATAAAATGTTAAATTATTTTCATCAACTTTAGGATTATAACTATTTAATAATCTTTCTAAGGTTACATGATGAATATTTAAATAGTTTCTGGCTTGTAGATGAGATGGAAAAAATTTAGAAGTCACAGTCTTTAAATCATGATTTAAAAAGTATACTCAGATATTTCTACTTTGATTATTTCTACTTGGATATTGTTTTATATTTTTAAGTACTTCTGCTAAAGTAAATTCGAAATCAGTAATAGGTTCAGAAAAAAATAATCATTGTTTATCAATTTTTTTACCAAGATAACGCGTAAAAACCATATTAGTATTAAGGTAAAGTTTAATTACTGTATTGTTAATGTTCATATCTTTACTTGCTAAAATAAGACTCTCAAAAATTAAAGGCTCTTTTTGAATACTATTATTTAAATATAAATAACATCATACCTTTAGATTTGAATTTTTAGGGGTAGGTAAATTTAATTTAAGATCTTTTAGTACAGTATATAATCTTCTACTTTCTCTATATTGAGCGCTTGTACTATTATAACAAGAATTTAAAATAGGAAAATAGGTTTGTAATCAATATCTTTCTCTGTCAATTAATAATTCAGGAGAAGAGAATTCTATAATGGAATATGAAAATTGATCTCAACCTAAAGTAGAAGCAAAAAGATGGAACTTATCCTTTGAATCCGTATGTGTATGTTGTAAAAGTCTATGTCTTAAATTAGTAGATCTACCAATATAATAAATATAAGGGCAATATTTATAATGAATCATATAAATACCAGAATCACTTTGTAAATCTGAAAAAAATAGATTTCGCTCATGACTATTCGATAAGTTAACTAATGTTTGAACTATTAATTTTGGATTTATTTTTGTTATAACGTCGATTCGATCTTTTAAAAGAATACTAATAATAGCTTCTAAATGAATAGGTTTAATATTAATATCAAGTAAAATATTAAGAAGTTCTTGGGCTGAGATAGTATAATTTTGAGGATTCTCTGCTTGAGTGCTATATCCTCTTTTCTTAAGATATTTTCTAACTCTTCTAGTATCTCTTCTTAATTCTTTATAATTAATAGGATTTATTGTAATTTGCGGGGGATAAAATATAAGAGTAAAAAGGCTTTGACCTAAAGTTTTCTTAACTCAGGCATTTAATCCAATAATGAATCCAAATTGATAAAATTTGATGAGAATATAGAATAATTGTTCTATTAAATTTACTAGTGTAATAAAAGTAAAAGTAATATAATCTCTATCTATACTAGTTAATATTGAAACAATAGGAATTAAAGTTTCAAGATAACTTAAGCATACAAAAATAAGAGTAGGATTTTCATATAAAAATATTAGAAAGTGCTGGTGTAAAACACCCGTAAATATGACTAGCAGTGATGTAGTAACTAAATTAGAATTTGTAAAATTGTTTTTCATGTTAAATATAATAAGGTAAAATTAAAGAAGTTTTCAAGGGGGAGGTCGTGAAGTTTATTTTTTGAAGAAAAAGTCTGTACTAATCTATAAATGTAAAAAAGAGGTTAATTCTTAAATTAAGTATAGAGTAGTAAGTGGTAAATCTATCTATAAACAGATTAAGGAGAAAGTTTATCCTCACTGTTATAAGTTTAACGACTATGGTCAAATTGAAATTAGAGATAAATATATCGAAAGATTAGCAGATACTTGTTTAATTTGATTAACATTAAATAAAGAAAAGAATAATCTTGCTAATAGAGATAAAGAAACTTGAAATAATAAAGTTGAATGAGGAATTAAAAATGTTGGACCATTATATGAACAATTTATTGATTACTTTGAGTCTAATAAAGATAATAATAACTTTAATTTAATGTTAAAGAATTTAAAAGAACCTTACCAATTTATATCTATGTTGCATGCTATTGGAAAACATTATATCGTTAATTATAAAGAAGGTATTAATAATCCTGCCCCATTTATAAATCCAATTTTATTAGATGCAAGTTGTAATGGACTTCAACACTTAGCTTCAATGACTCGTGATATCCAATTAGCAAAACAAACTAATGTAATTGGAAATTGAGATGATAGAGAAAGAAAGGATTTATTTATAAGTTGGACTTAGTTTACCTTTTATAAATTTACAATGATCGAGTATATAGTAGAAATATTACATTCAGTATATAATTTAAATGAAAGTGAAGGGGTGGGAGGGATTTAGTATAAAAAAAGTAAAGGAATATTTATTAACCGTTAATATTAAAACTTATTAATACACAAGGTAAAAATATAATAAATGCTATTGCAAAAGGTAATAAACCTTCTCAACAGAAAGTAGCTAATTGATCAAATCGTAATCTTGGTAAAGTTGATCTAATTCATATAAATACAAAACAGAAGAAACAAGTTTTTAAACCTAAAACAACTGATTGTAAATTAAAAATAGAATTATTCACAAATATTTCAGGCATATGATATCCACCTAAGAAGAAAATTGAACTAAGAGCACTAAATAATACAATTGAACTATATTCAGCTAAGAAAAAGAAAACGAAAATTACTGAAGAATGTTCAGTAAAGAAACCAGCTACTAATTCTGATTCAGCTTCTTGTAAATCGAAAGGAACTCTTGATGTTTCAGCTAATACAGAAATAAAATACATTAAGAAGATTGGAAATAATGGAATTATAAATCAAACTGATTGTTGTTGTTCAATTATTGAAGTAAAGTTTAAAGTACCTGCTAAAATTATTACTAATAATATAGTAGAACTTAATACTAATTCATAACTTATCATTGCGGCTGTACTTCTTAAGGAACCTAAGAATGCATATTTACTATTAGCAGATCATCCAGCAAATAAAACTCCATAAACTGCTAATGATGTTAAAGCTAGACTAAATAATACACCTAAGCTTCAATCAGTTATTACTAGACCTGAACCAAAAGGTAATATTGCTCAACCTAGTAAACTAAATATTAAAGTTATTGTTGGAGCTAAATAGAATATGAATTTGTTACTTTCAGCTGGAACTGCTACTTCTTTTAAGATTAGTTTCCATGGCGTTCAATTTGATCATACAAATTAGTAAATCAAATAACTAGACCTCTCTCATAAACGAAGATTAAACAAAGTATAACAAAAAAAATACTTATAGGAGCAGCGAAGCAGGGCAACATTTTATCTGGTAATTAAAAGGGCCGTCGTTGGTTCATTAATTTTCCTTTTGCGATATCATCCGAGCACTCACCCTATGTGAGCGAAGCACGGGGAGGGATAAATCCTTAGTTAAGTGATCCTAGATTTAATTCTTTCTAAATATTATACCTATTATTTGAAGAGGATGTAGAAAAGAATAATTTATTTATAGATTAAATGAAACAATTTTTGATTTACTAATTTGGTTAGAAGGGTTATTGAATTGATAAGTTCTTTCGAACCCCATTAGAGTATACCTTAGATACATAAAATTTGTATGTATCAATTACCGTCTACTCGTTGCTCTTTTACCGGGCTAAAGCCTGGATTTAGATCCGCGATATTCCATTTGATTTTCATCAATCTTATAACTTGTTACCATACCTGAGTGATTAGTTCAGCCACATATAAATTTTCAAATATAGTTTGGTATTATAAGCTTTAGGAGTTCCCCGGAATTTGGTAATTTACCCCATCTAAACATATTCCCAATATGTAGTGCAGGGCATCTGCGAATGGTTGTAAGATTCCATAAACCCCTACAGTTTCGGGCCCCAGGCGACGTTGGGTAGCCGCTAGGATTTTCCGCTCTAGTAAAGTCATGAATGCTACAGCTAAAAGCATAGGTAATACAACAACTAAAATATTCGCAAAACTTAATAAATTGTAGAAAATATTAGTATTTTCATATAAAAAAGGTGTAAACATGTTGTTAAAATATTAAAATAAAAAGTAATTAAAACATATACTAAATCAAAATCATAATAAAAGATGAGATTAGCAATAGTAATTACAGAAGATTGTCATTAAAAAATGATTGAATCAAGTTAAAAAAAAGAAAATAAATAGTGCAAAGCACATAAAAAAAATAAAAAAAGAAAATAGTCTCATGAGATTAAAGTTAAAGAGATTAAAAGAGAAAATAATAATGTTATATACAAAGAAAGTCTA
>Ga0208992_1000003_pt1 | contig 36730 bp, 22 predicted proteins | sample MedBloCAOM1_O1_FD_187842 | JGI IMG/M metagenome (GOLD analysis project Ga0208992, IMG submission 187842) | Forest soil microbial communities from El Dorado National Forest, California, USA - Mediterranean Blodgett CA OM1_O1 (SPAdes) (version 2) | ecosystem: Environmental > Terrestrial > Soil >...
AATAATAATTACAATAATTTATTATAAAGGTTCGAATCCTTTACTCTCTAGATTTTATTTTAAAATAAAAGAAATGCAACGTAAGCAGATAAATCTTAGACTACCTTTAATAACGCTATAAACAAATTATAAATTAAATAAATTATAAATTAAAAAAATTCATATTAAAAATTTGACTAATAAAATAAATAAACAACGTTAGAGTTTGATAAAAAAAATATCAACAAGGTAATTTTATCTATATTTTTATTTAAAAAGTAAAATATTTAATCTTTCTACAAATTTTTGTTTAAATATAAAGTTTATAATATTTTCCAATTTTAGTATTTCTCCTTCCTTACTTTAGTCTTCCATTTTTTTTTTAGGATTGACTTTTTTAATTTGGATTTAGTCGCTGCGCGCTTGGATTTAGAGCTAGAAAACATATTTTTAGATAAGTTTAATATTTAAAGATTCAAATTTGTAAAAAGTATTGAATAAATAGCTTAACAATTACTTACTTAAATTATAGAAATTTAGTAGACTAGGACTGAATTGTATTATATAAAAAACCTAAAATGTCACAAATATTTTCTATGTTTAATACTATTTTTAATGATGCTCCCCAAAATTGACAAACTGGGTTTCAAGATCCAGCTACTCCTGGTTTTACAGGAATTATAGAACTTCATGATACTATTTTTTTCTATTTAATTATAATTTGTGTTGGTGTATTTTGAGTTTTAGGTAATGTTATATTTCATTTTAATAGTACTAATTCTTCATTAGTTCACAAATATTTGAATCATGGTACAGAAAAGTGCCTACATTCATTTTTTTATAGATTTAGTCAAAATATTAAATTATATTCTTTAGTTTGTTACTACTTATCCTTTTTTAAATGTACTGTAACTGTCACGCTCCCCTCCACAAAAGAAGAGGGTTCACTCTCTACGGATACTTTTATTTATACAAGACAAAGTGGAAAAAATAAAAATATTTACTATAAACAAAATAAGCAAAATAGAAATAAAGTTACTTCATTAATAAATTTTAATAGTTGATGTAATAAAAATAAATCGCTCGTAAGAAATTTTTACAGTAATAGTAATAGTAATGATAGTAATAGTGTAAAATCTATTAAATTTTATGCAAATGCTGATACTCCCTAAGGAGAAATCAAATATTTTAAAGGAAAATAAAAATAAATCTGGTATTTATAGATTTACTAATAAAACGAATGGAAATATTTATATTGGAAGTTCTAAAAATTTAGGAAATAGATTTTCAAATTATTTTAATTTATCTTATATTTCAAAAATTAAGAACAATCTAACAATTTCTAGAGCTTTAATTAAATATGGTTATTTAAATTTTACTCGCTGCGCGCTTGAAATTTTAGAATACTGTGATGTTAGTGATTTATTAGTAAGAGAACAATTTTACTTAGATCTTCTAAAACCTAAATACAACATTGCTAAAATTGCCGGTTCTACAATAGGAATACAAAAATCTCAGAAAATTAAAAATTTAATTAGTAAATCTCTAAAAAGTTTCCATAGTAAAAATAAAAGTCCATTATTAGGAAAAAAACATACAAAAGAAACTAAAGAATTAATGAGTATTTTTAAATTAAATGAAAATAATCCTATGTTTGGTAAACTTCATACTAAAAAACTAAAGAATTAATGAGTAAAATAAAATTAGGTAAAAAACTAGATCAAAAAACAAAAAAAGCATTAACTATTTCAAACGGAACTCCAGTTTACTTATATAAATTTATACCTAATAAATTAAATTCTATAAGTCATTATTTATTTATAAATAAATTTGATTCAATTAGAGAAGTAGGTAGATATTTAAGTATTAGCCAGAGTACAGTTTCTAGATATTTAAAATCTGGTGATCTATTTAAAAATAATTTTAAATTTTCTTACACCTTATTATAAAAATTAACTAATATTTATAATGCGTAATTGATTATTTTGTTGTTTTTTTTTTTATTTTATAAACCCCCACCTCACTTATACAACCATTGTTATTGAAAATGTAACACAAAGTATTTTTAATTTAGCGTTACGCTTCTAAACTCAATATTAAATTACTGTTTAAATAAAACATTTAAAAACTAAAGGTATAAAAAAAAAACTAAATATATAAAAAAATCTAAAATTTCACTATAAGCTGGAAACAACCTATGTAAAATTTATTTACTTATAATAGTATAAATTATTTTTATATCAAAAGATTATAAGATTAAAAAGTAAAATACTCACCTACCCTTCAAGTTTGAGTGTGTAAGCAGGGAGGGATCAGGGACAGATATATTGTTTATTTAAATGTTAGTGTAAATAAAACCTTAAAATAAACGTATGACATAACAGGAATATCAGCTGGTATATTTATTATACCTTATCGACTACACGTGAAATTACTTTAAAATTTAAGAAATAAATTTCTTTAGTAAATAATATAGTTCAATTCACTTTGAAAGTGTAAAATTAAAATTGCAAAATTTAAAATTGCAAATTAAATAAGTGATGACTTTAATAGAAACAGTTTGAACTATTACTCCTGCTTTAATCTTAATTGCTATAGCTTTCCCATCATTTAGATTATTATATCTTCTTGATGAAGTTATTAGCCCAACAATCACCATAAAAGTTTCAGGTCATCAATGGTACTGGTCATATTCTGAACTATCTTTTAATTATGCAATAATTGTTAAACCTCTTAGTTCTATTCAAGGACAATCACTAAACATTAGTGAATTTCAATTTAGCCCTAGTAAAAATCATGCTAATACATTAAAGGTTTTAGAACAAGGATTTGAGATTCCAAATAAAAATTTATTTTCACCTGAAGTATTAGATTTTATATCAAAAATTCGAGGTCGAGTTCATGAATCATTATGTATGTTAACTCCTAATGGTGATTTGATAATACCAAATGGTACTTCCCTAGGATTTAAAGGCCATTTATCTTGATTAAAAGATCATTCTTCAATTTATCTTATTTTACGAAATGAAACTAATGAAGCGTACATTGGGTCTTCTATTGACCTATCTACAAGATTTCGTAGTCATCGTGATTGTGGTACTTCTATGCGATGAATAAATACTTCTCATTTATTATATAGCGCAATAGGCAAATACGGAACAGATGCATTTACATTTACAGAAATTCATCCTAGTACTAATTTTCTTATGGAATTTAATTCGTCAAATCCTGATTTCCTATTAACGAATAAAGATAAAGAATTGTTGATAGCCTGAACTCAGTATGAACTAGCTGTAATTGAACAATCCTATTTAGCTAAGTTTAAACCTTCACTAAATGGGCGATATGCAGCAACTACTAGTTCATATCCACGATTATATTCAAAGGCTGAATTACAAATCAGTGGTGAATTTGTACGAATAGATTCTGAATCAGAATCAATTGAACAATTGATTCAAACAACACCCTTAGTAGATATTTCTCATTGAAATATAGATCCTAACTTAAAAGTTCAGATTTATGATATTAAAGGTAAACTTTTAGGTTCATTTAAGTCACTTCGTGAAGCTGCAATTGAAATGGAAAGTAATCAGCAACTATTAAGTCGTTATGCTAAATCAATAGATAATGTATTTATTTCTTACCTTGGAATAAAAATAGAGGTTATTTGTCAAGGTATGGAAAAAATTGGTCATGTAATTCACCCTACTACGAAATTACATCTAGCATTAGAACATAATCTAATGTTGCCAGAAGGACAAATATGTGCTATAAATTCAGATCTAAAATCTGTATTTAATACTTATAGTTCTATGTATGCGGCAGCTCTAGCATTAGGTTTACCTTCATATCGAAAAATTAGGCGTTATATCGGACAAAAATTTTTAGTATCAACTGATAAAGGATCTTTCTTTTTCGATGCTTCAAAAGAAACACTTAAAAATATTTTAAATCGTAAGCCACACGTAGCTAAAACAATAGAAGCATACAATTTAATTAGTAAACAGATTTTTACATTTTCAAGTATGAATAAAGCTTCAAAAAATTTAGGTATTCATCATGATTTTATCAATAAACATTTATCTCGAAATACTATTTATTTTGGTGAAGATGGGCGACAATTTAAATTTAAATATATCTCGCCTCTGCGTAGCAGGGGAAGCGCACCCAAATAAAATTTAACATAAGATAGACAGATGGCCCCAGCAATTTAAGCTGTGTAAGATACTAAATACTGGAATAAGTCTTAAATTTACATTACTTATTTAAAGTTACAATGTGTAATTATTAACTTAAATCGGTAGGTTAATTATTTTTCCGCAGAGACTATAAGTATTGAAACTCTTTTCTTTTGTACTTTATTTGTATAAAGTAAAGAGCTTGCTAAAGAGATAGTCCTAATTCTATTTTCTTTTTCTTCTTTATAAAAAGTAAAGAATGAAGAGTAGAATAAGCATATGAATATTCTGATTATGTAACAGATAGTGGAGATGCTATCGAATTTGATTCTTATATGGTACCAGAATCTGATTTAGAATTAGGTCAATTTAGATTATTAGATGTAGATAATAAAATGATAATTCCTATGGATACACATATTAGATTGATTGTTACATCAACAGATGTAATTCACTCATTTGGTGTTCCTTCTTTAGGTTTAAAATTAGATTGTTGTCCAGGTAGATTAAATCAAGCTTCAATTTTAGTTGATAGAGAAGGTACATTTTACGGTCTTAATTGGCCTTTGCAAAAAATTTAATTTATTTTTGTAATAAATCTCACTAAATGCTAAAAACAAATTAATTTTAAGTTATCATAACTTTATATTTAAAATAAAAAATTTATGTAATTAGCAGGGTTTCCTTTAGAGAATCACCCTTAGAGACTATACGTGAAAAAATTTTTAAAATTTTTATATTTAAGAAATAGTCCATTTTTTGAAAAAAAAAAGTCAAAAATATTATAAAAGTAGTAATAATTGAGTTGAGAGAATTTTACTGATTTCAACTATTAATTTATTTACTATATTTTATAATAATATATAAAATAATGTAAGTATAAAAGAACAAGAACATAGAAAAAATTAAAAAAAAAATGGATGCAATAAATATTAAAAATAAAGAAAAAAATATTACTCTTCTAACCGTCCTTAACTTAGAGGTTGATACAAAAGATATGTCTAATGCTAGAAAAATTTTACAGAAATCTATTGACTCTTTAGATATTAACTCTAAATCAGAAAGAGAATTAAAAACTTTTTTATTAAAAAATTGTAATCATTTAATAAATGAAAAAGTTCAACCTAAATCAATTTTAATAAGTCAACCTATTTCAGAAGATAAAAATAAATTTACAATTAATAATCCAGGACGCGGAGCTTGTTTATAAAATTAAAGAAAATTCAACAAATAAATATTATATAGGTTCAGCTAATTCTTTAAATTCTAGATTAAATAGTCATTTAGCTGAATTAAAAAGACATATTAGAAAAGAAGGTAATATAGTTGGAGGTTGATTATATAAACGAATAATAGAGAATGGAGGTTGATCAAATTATACTTGATCTATTATTACAACTACTGCGTCCGCACTAATTATTTACAATTGTTTATTAATGAATATCCAAATATAATTTTAGACTTACATTTAAAAACTATTTTAGAACTATTTATAACTTTTGAAGTTAGAATGATTGAACAAAATTTAATTAGCTATTATAATCCTGCTTTAAATCGTTTAAATAAAGTAAAATTCGGTTTAAAATTCATACCAAGAAATAAAAAAATTGCATTAGAAACAATAAAATATAAAATAGATGTTTTAGCTTTTAGTTTAGCTAATAAGTTAATAACTAGTTTTACTTCTATAAATAGTGCTAGTATTGGATTAGGTATCAGTCGAACTACATTAAGTAGAAATATAAATACAGGAATTCCTGTATTTAGTTCAATACTAAAATGAAATATAATTTTAAATTCTAAAGCTAAATTATCAAATAAAAATAATATTTTGCTATGTACTTCTAAATTGAATAATAAATTTGCCGAGATAACTGGAATAGATAGATACAAGTTTTCAACTGAATTAGTTACAGCAATCAAAAAGGATAAAATGACTATTCATTCTACTTATCTTAATCCTTTTGAAATATGAAATAAATTAGGATTTAAATCTAAATCTGGAGTATATAATTATTTGAACAAAGAACGTTTAATTTATTTAAATGGAGAACAAGTTTATTTAATAACGCATCCTAATTATACTAGCTCATTACTAAGAATAAAAAGTAAAAATAAAATATTACCTAAAACAGATAAGGCTATATATTTAGTGGACATAATAAATAATACAGCAATTTTATTTAAACAAGTTAAGTTATTATTGCAACATCTTAATATTAATGACAAAAATTATTCTGCAATTAATAATTATTTATCTAAGGGTAAACTTTATAAAGATAGATTTAAGTTTATATATGCTACTGAATTTAAAGATGATGTTATTAAAGGTCTAACAATTCTACAAAAAAAATAGTTATTTTTTTTTTTCAAATTAGCAATGTTCTGAAATTTGTGGTGTATGACACGGATTTATGCCTATCGCAATAGAAGCCGTATCTATGCCTGATTATTTAAGTTGGCTAGCAACAAATGGTAATTAAAATGTTCTCTTCCTTCATTCGGCTTCGACAAAATTAAAAAAAAGATAGTTGGTCTTAAAATTCTCCGGTTGCATCTTCTCTTCCTTAAGGGAGACGGAGTCCGACCCTGCTCCAAATTCGCACCTACCTTATAGAAAAGAAAGAACTATAAAATCACCTAATATAAAATAGTTTGCACTGTTAAAAAATAATTTAATTTACATCTATAACAAAATATACATTTAACCCCCCTTGCCTTCGGCAGCCTAGCCTTAATTTTTAAAAAGGGAGGCGGAGCAGCGCTAGCGATTTTTTAAAGGAGCTACTATTTCCTGGCCTATAAAAAAAAAGAAGGGTGGCGGAGCGCCCTTCTGTCTTGTAAAAAAGGGGGAATACCTAGCCATTAAGGGAGAGTGTCCTACCTAAATGCAGGCGCTAACGCAGGGCTACGGAGCATAGAGTAAATAATTTAAGTAATAGTAAAATATAACTATACCCAGAAAACAAGTAATGATCTTTATAAGTATCTTAATTCTCATAGTGGCTATTGCCCTACCTTCATTTAACAAACAACTTTCATCAATTTTTATAACTCGAATATCTGCTATTATATTTATTTATTCCGGAGCATTAGCTTTTAATGCTTTATATATTCAGTCAATTGGATCAGGAATAGGTATATATAGTGGATTATTCCATGTGACCATCATCTCACAATTATTAGATGGATTTTTATTATTTTTGGCTGCTTTAATTTTAACAGCTTGGCCTTTAATAACTACCTCTTATTATAATAAAGTAATTAAATTAACAAGTTTATTTACAGATGCTAGGTCACCCATCCGTCCTCCCCTGCCCTTTGGCCTGGAAGGGGAAGAGTGTGGAGCCAAAAACCTTTCAACACTACGAAAAGAAAGTTCTACATCCTCATTAAAAAAATATAATTATATAGGATTATATACTCCTCGAACAGAATATTGTTTAATAGTATTGTTCAGTGGATTAGGTTCTTCTTTATTAATTTCTTCATCAGATCTTTTATCTTTATATTTAAGTATAGAATTACAATCATTTGGACTTTATATTTTAGCAACATTATATAGAGATTACGAATCAGCTACTGCATCAGGTTTAAAATATTTTTTATTAGGAGCTTTATCTTCTTGTTTTATCTTATTAGGTGCTGGTTTAATTTATACATTCACAGGGTTAACAAATTTCGAATCTATCTATAGTTTAATTTCTGTATCTTATACTATGAAAATTTTAAGTGGTGTAAGTTTAGGTGTAATTTTTATATTTATAGGTTTTTTATTCAAAATTGCTGCTGCTCCCTTTCATTCTTGGTCTAGTGGCCTTCTTTCGCTCGCTTACGGAGTAAGCGAGGGGATAAGAGAAATTTTACTATATGCTGGAAATTTTGTTTTACTCCTGCCCTAATTTAAAACGGCCAGGGGAGGCGTCGTCCGAATAATATTTAATTTAAATAATTAGTAGTTAATTGTATATTTTAAATATATAAAAAAAACAACCAGCAGGGGTGTAATCGCCCCTTAGAGGCTTTACGTAAAAATTTTTATTTAGTTTGGAAAAAAAAAATTATTTAAAATTTAAGAAAAAGTCCAACTTTAGGTTAAACATCTAAAGAAGCTAAAACTATACATTTACTTTGAGAAAGTATTCATTTTTTATTTTATATTGCGACTTTATTATTTATAATCAGTTATGTTGTGCTAATTTTTTTTAATGACTTTGAAACATCTAATCAATTATATGATGTTTTACTGTTAAATGTGCCATTAATTACTCTAAAAAAAAAGAGATTAAAAAAAACAGAACGAGAAGATTTTGTTCTTAATGATTATTTGAAAGAAATTTTAGTTGGACTACTTCTTGGTGATTTATACGGTAGAAAAAAAGGGGATTATACATTGTTTAGTTTTAAACAAGGACTAATCCACCAAGATTATCTTAACCATTTGTATTCAATTTTTAAAGATTATACCGCAAGTGCACCTAAAATAGTTAATAACTTTCCTCACCCTAAGACTGGAAAATGCTATAATAGTATTCTTTTTTATACATATAGTTTACCTTGTTTTAACGAGTTATATGATTTATTTTATGTATCTCCTCCCCTGCCCTTTGGCCAGGGAGGGCGTAAAAAGACGGTTCCGATCAACATATTTAATTTGTTAACACCTTTAGCTTATTGGATAGCTGATGATGGAAGTTGAAACAAAGTTAGTAAGTATGTTACTTTATGTACTGATTCTTACACTTTAGAGGAAATACTTAAATTAATTGAAGTATTGAATAAAAAATTTAATTTAAGGTGTTATAAAGTGAAATGTGGTAATGGTTTTAGAATTATAATACCTTCTTATTCAATTTATGCTTTACAGGAGTTATTGTCTGCACATATCCCTCCAATGATGAAACATAAAATTGGTCTGTAGTTATACAATTTTACCTTTTCCAGCCCCTGCCCTTTGAAAAAAAAAAAGAAGGAGGTGCCAAAGGCAAGCGTAGCACTAAACTGGGAGATTGTTCCCCTTCGGCCTTAAAGGGAGGGCTTGTTACCCTTATCATGATATGTGTCTTTATAATCCGCGGTCCTGTTTTTTTATAACTATTATAAAACTCTTTTTAAATTGCTAAAAAATAAAATTTGTCTGCACTTTTTTCTTCCGACTCCCTAAAGGACAAGGAAAGGTGATTACTACCTTAAAGTATAAAAAGTGGTTTATTTGTTTAAATTTTTTTAACTAAAGTCGCACCAGATGTATATGATGAAACTCCAACACAAGTAACTCTATGATTAACTATTATTCCAAAAATCTCTATTCTAATTTTATTATTAGAATTACAAAGTGGATTATCTATTAATTCAGTAATAAATATCTCTGAATGGTCAGCAGAAAATATTGTAAGTCAATTTAATATAGGAAGTAATATATTAGATGTAACTTATAATACAAGTTATGTTTTAAAAATGTTATTATTAATAAGTTCTTTGTTCTCATTGATAATCGGTACAATAGTAGGTTTAGCTCAAACTAGAATTAAAAGACTATTAGCTTATAGTACAATATCTCATATAGGATTTATTTTATTAGCTTTAGCTATAAATACTGAACAATCAATCGATTCATTCTTATTTTATATTCTTCAATATTCTATTACAAATTTAAATATTTTCTTAATTATATTAGCTTTAGGATTTATAATTCATAAAAATGGTATTAAAATATACTCAAATTCTAAAAATATCTATTTCTTTGATTTTGATATTCGATATTTAGTAGATATTAAAGGACAATTCTTAGCAAATCCTTTACTGAGTTTAAGTTTATGTATTTGTCTCTTTTCTATGGCCGGTAAAAATAAAAATATGCCGATTTGCCTTTGGTTTTAATATTTAAAAAAATTAAATACCATAAAAAATGTCAATATATACTGGAAAGTTTATTACAGAATAAGAAAGCTTTAAAATTTAAATAAAATAGCTTCAATAATAAATTAAATAACCAGTAGGTAATAATTATTTTACCTCAGAGACTACATTTGACACAATCAAAATTTTATTTGATAATAATATAGTCCAATGTTTACTTTTTATTGTATTTAAAAATTTAAAATATAAATAAAGTAACATTGATTTTTTTCATTATGATTTATTCATTACTAGATCAATATACTTTATTATCTTCTTCTAATGTAATTTTTGAAGGATTAACCGAATTTAGCTGTTTAGCAATTATTGTATCTTCTTCTTATCAGTCTGATTTTGGTTCATATTTAGCAGGTTTAATTGAAGGTGATGGTGCAATTGTTGTACCTGAAAAAGGAGTAAAATCTTATAGACCTTTTATTGAAATAGTATTTCATATAGCTGATCTTCCATTGTGTAAAACTATTCAATTAATTATAGGTGGTAATATTTACATGAGTACTAATCATTGCAGATTAATTATAAAAAAAAAATTATCTGTTTTAAAAATTATTTACCTTATAAATGGTAAATTTAGAACACCTAAAATTGAGGCTCTTCATAGAATGATAAATTGATTTAATTTAAATTATAAAACTAATCTAACTTTATTTAATTTAGATTATAGCCCAATACAAAGTAATAGTTGATTGGCTGGTTTTATAGATGCAGATGGTAGTTTCTATTTCAATTGGTTATTTGATAAAAAGGGTTTACCAACTAGTTTGCAATATTATTTAAGAATTACACAAAAAATGGAATATCATAGTAAGAGAGCAAATAATTTATTTGGGTTATCCTTTTTCAATATAATGAATTCTATTACTACATTTTTATCTGTACCTTTACGATTTATTCATCGGCAAAGAAAGACTGGTTTAGAATCTGCATATGAAGTTAGATCTGCTAATTTTTTAGCTAATTACACAATTTTAAGTTATCTTATCAGATATCCTTTATTTAGTTATAAATATAGATCAGTTCCTGTTCAATTAGAATTACTAAGACTATCCAAAAACAAAAACTACAAACTTGAAGGAGGTTTAGTTAATCTTGAAGATTTAAAATTAAAAAGTAAAGGTGAAAATCTTTCTATTGATGATAAACTTAAATCTCATTATAATCATATAGCTAATAAATTTCCTTTCAATTCTTGGTAGAATAAGTTGTCTGCACAATTTTTAAATATTATATTTAGTTTACATTGGTTCCACCTTTATTAGGGTTTTTTTCTAAACAATTTGTTTTATATTCAGCTGTACAAAGTGGTTATTATTTTATGGCTTTTATAGCTATTTTAGTAAGTGTAATTAGTGCCTCATATTACTTAAGAGTTATTTTATTATTATTCACTGAATCAGAAATAGTAGAGTCTAATGATATCTCAATATTAAGTACACATAAAGAATTAAAACAGTCAGAAAAATCAGTTTCTACTATGCACTCCCCGTCCTTTAAGGGTGCTGGGGATAAATCAATTTTAAGTAATTTTCATAGTTTTTTAATTTCTAGTATTACATTATCAATTTTATTGTTTATTTTCAAACCAACCTTATTGTTAAACAGTACACAATTACTAAGTTTAAGTTACTTTAATTATTAATGAATACAACTTTATTAGTTTTAATTATATTTGTACCTATTTTAGCATTAATTTTATTAGGTTTAAATGTTTTATTAGCCCCGCATAAAGCATATGAAGCTAAGCTTTCAAGTTATGAGTGCGGATTCATAGCTTTACCTAACCAGACGCGAGAATCATTTCAAATACATTTTTATTTAATCAGTATGTTATTCTTAGTATTTGATTTAGAACTAGTTCTTTTACTTCCTTTATCTGTAACTCTTTCTTCAATTAGTAGTTATGGATTTTGAGTAGCTGTATTATTCTTTGTAATTTTAACAATTGGTTTTATATTAGAAATTGGTACTGGAGCTATTTCTCTAAAATCTGAACATAAAGATAACAATAAATTTATAACCCCCCTCCTATAAGGGCCCTAGATCTCAAAATAAAAAATAAAAAAAAAAATAAAAAAAAAGAAAAAAAAATTAAGCAAAAATCAAATCAAGAAAAAAATAAATAACAAACAGTTTAGTTTAAATTGGTAAAACAAAAGACAACACGAATCTTTAATCATTAGTTCGAATCTAATAGCTGTTCATTAAAAAAGAAAAATTAAAAAACATAAGAAACAAAACCTTTACAATTCAATAAAACTATAAATAATAAAACACCTAACCACCAATTATTTTACAAAACCAATCACTTATAAAAATAATAAAATAGAATTTTAAAATGTCAACATTAGAACAATTATAAAAAAAAAACATTAAGTCATTAACAATAATAAAACAAATTTCAATAAAAAATATATAAATTTTCATCAGCATTAAATAATAATTACTAGTCATTAACAATAGAACAATTAAAAAAAAACACATAAAACATTAAAAAAAACAGAAAAACAAGACATTTACATTGATAAAACCAAAAAAACATTCAAGCCAATACCACCCGAAAAAAAACGTTATTATTTACATTTAAATATTTAATATTTAAGTACACTAAGTATATAATTTATTTTTAACAAGTGCAGACATAAAGCTAATTGTTAAAAGAGATGAATAATATTGTATACGGGTAGGTGATCTGATTGGTAAAAGTGGTTCTCTGTAAAAGAATTGGTTTATAACCGTAAAAGGTTCGATTCCTTTACTACTCAAATTAAAGTATTATAATATTTTATACAACTATTTAAATTAAAAATGGATATTCTATCAATTTATTATTAAGCCCTTCCCTCATCTTTAATAATTTTCCTTTTTTTTTAATCCATTTATTTAGGGTCGGCTCCTTAAAATCTTTTACTCAGGCCTGCGTAAGCAAGCAGGGACTCTTAAAGGAAGGGAATGGTACAAATATACTTTTTTTTTCAAATAAGATAATTAGTTAAACTTTTAAAATTATTTAATTAAAATAAAGATTGTTAAAATATAATAAATAGTTTATTAGATAAGAGTGTTCTTTTTATTAATCTTAAAAAAAGATTAAACATTATGTGAAATTATATTATGGTTAAAAAATAACTATACTGAAAAAACAGTAATTGTTTAAATTCTACTGTAACAGTAATTTATTCATAAAGTATTTTTTCTAAATATTCTTACCTATATTGATATTAAAAAAAAAGGGATAAATAGGATTAGGACATATAATATTTTTATAATTATTATTATTTTTGATTATGTTCTATAAATAGGTATTAATTTATCAAAATAATTATTATATAAATTTAAATGTAAATATATAAATATGTACAAAGTTAAATTATAAATTTTTCATTAAATACGAAAATTAAAGATTACGAAAAAAGAAGACAAATTTTTACTTTTGATTTTATTTTACTATTAATTCCTTCTAAAAGAAGATATTAATTTAATATAAATTTAAGTATTAGCTTCGGTTGCTTAGTGGTCAAAGCGCTAATCTGAAAAATTAGAGATGTGAGTTCAATTCTCTCCCGAGGCAATGAAGAATTTCATTTATATTTCTACGAACTTTATGTAACCAAATGTTTAAATTTATTATTTTTTAAGTACAATATATTTTTTATATTAAGAATAAAAATCTAAAGAAAACTCTTATTTAGTTAAACAGATTTTAATAATCGATCTAGATTACTCTTACTTTCATTAATTAAATACTTATTTTTATTTTTTATTTTTTATTTTTTAATTTTTAATTTAATTTATTATAATAAGAGCATAATCGTTATTTATATTTAAATAAATAAAAGAAGTGATAATACTAGTATATATTTATTTAGTCCTACAAAAATAAATTATAATAATTATATTTAAAAAATATAACACTCCATGCCTGCTTACGTAGGCCAGACCAGAACAAAGTACTAATAAACTATATCGTAGATTTTTATTTTTAACAAATAGCTGATTAAATAGTTTAGATTTTTAATTCAACTATTTTTTTTTTTCAATATAAATAGCCGGAATAGTTTAATAGGTTAAAACGAATTCCTTGTAAGATTTAAATATTGGTTCGAAGCCAGTTTTCGGCAAAATATAAAATAAGTTACTTGTTATTAATTTTAGTTGTAACTAAACAAAATAGAGTATTAAATCTTAAAATTTTAATTTCAGTAAATAAAATTTAATATAAAAGAGTCATTATAAGTAATAAAGTAAACTTAAATTAATTAGCTAATTGTTTAATAAATAAATAAATTTAGCTTCGCGTCCTGATCAATTTAATAAAAAAAATGTAATAATAAAAGACTTAATAAATAAGTAATAATTAATTATTTAACTATTATGAGTTGTAGTTTAATTTGGAAGAACGTCATTTTTTGGTAATGAAGTATATCAGTTCGAATCTGGTCAACTCAGTGTATTCTAATCTTTGTTAAAGTATAAAATAAAGAATATAAAAATTATAAACTCAAAAATTAACTTTAAAAATAAACTTTTAATGATTACTAAATTTTTTTATATAACTATCTATTGATTTAAAAAAATAAGGAAACAGAACTCGAATGGTTTGAGTGTCCCACTTTTAATGGGAAGGTCCCAGTTCAAGTCTGGGTGTTTTCATTTTAAAATTTAAAGATAAATTTTTGTAAATATATTTTTCTCTTCTCAAAAAAAAATTTTTCCTTACAGGGTCGGAGTCGCTGCCTTTTTTTATTTTTTTAAGTACGCCTTGTTTTCAAAAAAAAAAATATATGCGTTCTATTCTTTTTATTTTAACTCCGCGTCTTAACCGTAAATAGGGAAAAAGAGTTCCTTTCGGCCTTTGGACTGCAAAATTTATGTACAATAAAAAATATTTTATTATTAATAGATAGTAAATGGTGTTTGATTTATTAAGTGCAGACAAATTTATAAAATTAATTTACTTTATTAACATTAATTACTCTGTATAAATAAAAATACCATTATAATTATTCGTAAATAGTAATTTTATTTGCAAGCGTGCAGCGAGTGTAAATATTCTTAGGACGCAAAGATAAATATATGGTCTGCTCTTAATAAACAAACAAACAAACTTTTTTTAAGCAGCAGTATTGATGTACTAAAAAAAAAAGGATAAAAGACAAATTTTTTAGGTGAAGAAGAAAAGAATAAAATATATCTACTTAAATCACTATAAATTTTTATGATAATCTAATTAAAATATAAAAATATTAAAATTAAAAGTTAAAAAAATAAAGTATATAATACTATTTACAAATTTAATAAATTTTAGAAACTTCTTAAAATTAAAGTATATATATTATTATTTATACGGGCACTGTGAGATTCGAACTCACGACTCTTTTGGAGTACCTATTTTCAAGATAGGCGCCTTAAACCAGCTCGACCAAATGCCCCATAATAAATTAAGTAAAAACAAAAACAAACAATAAGACCGGAGGGAATCGAACCCTCAACTTTTCTATTATGAGCAGAATGCATTAACCAATTATGCTACAGTCTTAATTTTAAAGCCTAGCTTAAAAAACAAATTAAGACAATTTATACCTCTTTTAAAAACTTTAAATTGAATTTTAGAATATAACAAATTCCAGCCTGCGTAAGCAAGCGTAGGCACCCTGCTTTTTTAACAAGACGCAAGATGAAGGGTAGGCTGGTAATAATAGATACAATTTAATTATTTATTTCTGCAAACAAATAATAAGGACGATTATATTATGTTATCTAGTTTATATAATTACTAAACTACAAAATAAAAAAAAATGGAACTAATACTAACAATAGTAAAATTAATATGAATAAGAAAAATTAAATATTTTTTTAACTCCTCACTGCCCTTTGGCCAGGGAAAGGTAGCCCTGCGACAAAAACCGAAGGGCTCGGGAGGAAGGCGAGCAAAGAAATTTATTACTACTTTTTATTATAATTTAGTATTGAAATAGTATATAAGTTATTTAGTTATAATGACTAAAATTTTATTAATTAAATTATTATAACTATTAGAATAATAAATCTAACTTTATATAAAGGGGGAACTTTTTACTTTTTATTTTTTTTAATGTAATTCTATTGCATCTTTAATATAGCTTAATAATAAAAGGGTAAATACATATGCTTGTATAAAAGATACTGCTAATTCTAGACCTATAATAGCTAAGAATATTGTAAAAGGAATTAAAGTAACAACAAACATTACGACACCTCCAGCGAACATTTGATATAAGAATGTACTTAGAATTTTCATAAGAGTGTGACCAGCAGTAATATTACTGAATAATCGAATTCCTAAAGAGAATGCTCTAGAGATATAACTTAATAATTCGATTAAAACTAATAAAGGTACTAAAGCTAATGGAGTTCCAGCTGGTATAAAGAATGAAAAAAAATGAATTTTATGGATAGATAAACCTAAGATTGTTACTCCTATAATTAGAGTAAAAGATAAACCTATAGATACTATAATTGAAGAAGTAATTGTATAAGAATAAGGAACATTACCAATTAAATTAGCTATTAAAATAAAAATAAATGTTGAATATATAAAAGGTAAATAAATTTCTTTTCCTAATTGTTCTCTAACCATAGAATTTATACTTGCAAAGATACTTTCTAATAAAATAGACCAATTTGAAGGTAATAATTTTGTATTATTATTAGCCATTATATGTAAAGCTAAAATTAAAAATATTATTAATAATGAATATAAACCTAAATTAGTTAGAGTAAAATTAATGTAACCTAATAATGGTGCATTGAAACCTAATAAACTAGTAATTTCAAATTGTTCCAAAGGTGAATTAATAAAAATGGTTGGGTTAATGTTAGTTTGTGTTCACATTGTTAATTTAAATTGTTTTTTTCTATGTTCTTGTTCTTTTATACTTACATTATCTTATATATTATTATAAAATATAGTAAATAAATTAATAGTTGAAATCAGTAAAATTCTCTCAACTCAATTATTACTACTTTTATTTAAAAATTTGTAAATTTTTTAACTATTATATTTATTTATTCTTTAATGAAATTACAAATTTAACCTTTAAAACTTAAATTAATAGTATTGAGGAATAAGAACTAGAAATAATTTACTGCCCTTTTAAAATTAGGTGGCGGAGCAGCGTTTATTTTAAGAACTACTCTTTATCCCCATCCCTTAATTAAGGGAGGTAGGTAAAAATTTTTAGATCTAAAAAAAAAAAGGAAATTATAAATATCTCTTCTCGCTCCACCTTCTATTTAATATTATGACCTTTTAATTAAAAATATTACTTTAAAATAAATTAAATATTTAAAATTAACTAACTATAATTGCTTTAAATTTTTAAAAATAGTAATGTGTACATTACCTTGGCCCTTTTTTAAGATAAAGCCCTTAATTAAGGGAGGAGTGGAAGGAATACACCAAAAAAGGTTATATAGGCTTATAGCAGGCCGCTCTAAAAATAGAGCTTTAAGTACGGGTTTAAAGGAAACCATAAATAATAACAAATTTTATTAGATTCATTTATTCTTAACAATATTATTTTAATTAGTTGTTTAAAAATTTTATGTAGCATTCATAGTTATAAAAAAATTTATAGGTTCTCTTCTATTAATTATATGATAGGCTAATAAGTATTATTTAAACCTTAAATTTTATAAGTAATTACATTTTAAATATAATTTTTTATTTTCAGGAATTAATTAACCTTAAATTATTAAAATTGTCACTTATTATTTAAAACTTTATTATTTTACCGTTAAGAGTTATTGAATTATATTTTTGCTTTATCTTACTTTATTAAGATTTTAAGTTAAACATACTTTCTTAGATATTTTAATAAAAGGTATTTATTCTTTATTTTGTTAATTACTAAATTATTTTAAAAGAAGATAATATTTTAAAATAATTTACTTGTAAAAATAAAATAACTTCTTTCACGAGTATGCCGAAATTGGTAGCCGGGTGAATCTTAGGAATTCATGATTTTTGGATCATAAGAGTTCAAGTCTCTTTACTCGTAATTAGTATTCGGTAAAAATTACTTTTTATTATAATTTTAAAAAGTCTTACAGGAACTTAGAAATAAAAAAAAAAATCAAAATCTAGAATATACTATGTAATGGTAAAGTTGAATTAAAGTATTTAATTATTACATTTTTAATGTATCATTTTAAAATTAATTACTAACTATTAAATTATATTTTATTTGGAAATTTAATAAAATTTTAATCTAAAATTATTTCTGCACTTTTAACATCTTTAGCTGAATTGGTACAGCGGTTGCCTTCGAAGCAAGTGTTTATTGGTTCGAGTCCAATAAGATGTTGTAGAAATCTTTAGTATTTATATTCTATAGTTATCTATAAAAAATAGAAAGGTATAAGAAAATAGATAAGGTGACGTTTTTTAATAAATGTTGAGTGCTGAGCAGAAATACTAAATATTTTTATCTTATTTTATATCAGTCACTTGTTATTTAGTTTAATAAAGATACTATAAAGAAAATAAAATATAATTATATTATCAATTTTAATAATTTATTAGCTTTCCTTCTTGTACGATTTTGTTCTGTTACGTTTATGGCTTCGCACTAAATTAAAAGTGCAGACAAAATCTTAACCTTTAACTTTATAAAATTTAGAATAATTTTTATGTAATAAGTATTCATTTTTTAAAATAAAACAAGAATAAATAAATATTGAATTAAGCCTATTCCTATTACCATTTGCGCTATAAGATTGATAGAGATATGTAATCTTAAATACTCTTTAAATATTAAACTTTAATTGTTTTTTGATTTTAATTTATTTTTTTTTTATATTTTGCAAACAAATTTGCTATCTAAATATTTATTTGTTTACACTCCTTCCGTCCATAAAAAAAAATTAGAAAAAAAATTAGAAAAATTAAGGGGAGGAGGGGTTTTACTTATTAAAATTTTTTAAGCCCTCAAGCGCGAAGCGAGTAAAGATATTTGCCTTCACTATTTACTAATTATTACTATTTTTTGCTTTTTATTTAAAATTGATAAAGTTTTGTTTATAGAAATAGACGAAGTATAATGAAAGTATTGGCTCACTAGTATTGCTGGTAAGGGGGCTTATAAACCTTCTAATTTCTACTTGAATGACTATTGATAAATAAATAAATATGTAACAATGGTTAAGTCTATTTTAATTTTAAGTTTTAGCTTAGGATCTTTAACTTTTTTTTATTAATTTCTTTAAATTTTATATTAATTAAAAGCCTGCGGTGAGCCTAGAGGGGAAAAAATAAGACCTAGAAAAAAAAAAACTACAAAACAATTTTTTCTTTTTAAAATTGTTTCTGCACTCCCTTCCCACCTTAAGGCCTGCCTTGTGTACCTTTTAATTTTTATACACATTCAATTTTCTTATAGTGTCAGGACTGAAAATTTTTAGGAAATATAATGGTTATTATTGTTTATAGATCTTTATTTTGAGTCTGAAATTTCTGGATATTATTTTATAAATTATATTTAATTATCTAATTCTATTTCTGCTGCGCATGCGGACTCAATTGATTTGTAAGGCACTACACTAGGAAATCCTGAGTTATTAGAATTATTTAATAAAAAAGGTCTAATTCTGACAAAAGAATGTTTATTTAATTGTGAATTTCTATTATCTTTAAGTAAAATATCTAAATCTTTATTTAAATAATTTTCTACATCGAGCTGCGAACCTGAGGTTACATTATTGAAAATTGCTGTAATAAAATATTCAACAAGGTAGTTACTGCTTATTAAGCCTTTTAATTTAATTTTACTTTCTACAAATGTATATCTTTCTTGAAGAGAAAGATTGCTAAAATTAGTGAAATTAATAGTTTCTATTTTTTCTTCTTCTGAATATAAATTAGTATCTTCATCTGAGCAAGCTAAGGGTATTACCGATAAAATTGAAATAGAATAGAATAAATTTTTTAATTCATAACGAATTAAAGCAACAAATATAAAATATAAATAGTAATGATCCGGACCTAAAGGAAAAGGAGAAAAATAGCTTATAAAAAATATTATTATTAATAAAAAATATTTAAATAATGATCTTTTTTTATTATAATTTAATATTGTAGACAAAATTTGCATTAAACAATTAGGAAATAATATTTTTTTATAAAAAGTTAAAAATTTAGAAATAATTTTTTGCTTTAAAATTTGTATTATTAATTTAAAAAAAATTCAAAATTTAATATAAAATTTTATTTTTATGTAAAAAATAAGAGAAAATATATAATTAATAATTTGATTAATACATATTCCTTCACAAAAATTAAACTGATCAGAGAAAAAAGATTTGAAAAAGTCTGCTCAATAGTCAAAAGTATTAGATATAAGGCATAAAGAAAAATGAAGAAGATTTTCTGGATTAAGAGATAATCCATTTAGAAGAATAAGAAGATGATACATAAACAATAATAAAATGTTTATAATAATTAAGCTAATAAAGACAAGGTTTTTGTTCATATTTTTTGTGTGTATTTTGTTCTTTTAATTGGTGGTTAACTAAAATAAGAATTATGTTTAGTTAATTTACTAGTTTATTTAAACTAATTTGCGAATGATTAATTAAAGCAAGTGGTTAACTTTCTAGAATTTGACATTAATTAATTATTTAACATTCCATTATATTTAATATTATACATACGTTATATTTTCTAGAGCAATATAATGTTTAACTTTTAAAATTTAATTTAAAATTATAAGGGATACCATTCTTATATAAATGTTAAATAGTTGAGCTAACAAAAATTAGAAACTGAATAAATTTTGAATAATGTTTTATGTTGATTTGAAAATAGAATAAATTTATATTTATAAAGTATCAAAGAAAATATTCTATAAATATTAATTAAAGTATCCATACTTATAAAAATCTTCTTTATTTAGCTCCTCCTTTTATAATTAAAAACTACAAAACTATTAACTACAAAGTTACAAAACTAGATAACTAATTTATTAATTAACTATAATTCATTTTACCATTTAATTTTACTTTATTTATATTAAAATATTTGATTATAAAAATTTTCTGGTCTGTGTGCTCCGCGAGCTAAATTTTAAATGGAGAAAGATAGATTCGAACTATCATTGCTTTAGTGCAAGTAAAGATGATTACCATTATCATATTCCCCCTGTTTTTTTTTTTTAATTATTTTATTTCCTAATCTCTAAAAAATTTAGAATTCTTCTTTACTTATTTTTATAAAGTAAATATGAAACTTAAATATATATTTCATTTTAAACAAATTATAACTAATTAAGAATAAGAATAATAACAGATTATAAAAGGAATAAATTTATTAGATTTAATAATTTATTTTTGAATAATTTATTTTTTAATTAAATGCTACTATTATTTTAAAAATTTTTTATTTATTTTTATTTTATTTTTTTATTTTTATAAAAAGCTCTATAAATTTATTTAAATTACAATATTTTAAGCCCTACCCTTAGAAAAAAGAAGGTGTAACTGCGTCTTGTAAAAACAAATAAAGTAGGCCCCTATTTAACAAGAGGAAGGAGGGGCTCGGGTTAAGGAAACCATTAATTTAACTTATTTATTTTTTAATTTTAAATTTAAAATATTGTTTACACTATCAGGGAAACAGGATGCGAATAAAGAGACTCGAACTCTTAAGAGATTACCTCACTCCAGCTTAAATGGAGATTGTTTACCAAATTTCAACATATTCGCTACTTTATTTATTTTTTGTTTTAATTTTTAGCTTCCCCATCCCCAATTAAAAAAGGGTCGGGGCTTCAATAATAATTATTTATAACCTTCTTTTAAAAATTTAAGAATATAAAAAAAGGTTTCTTTATATTTAAAGAGTAATTAAAACAAAAATAGTCGTGGCACAAGGATTATTTAATTAACCAAAAAAATCTAATTAAGATTATATAAATAAACTAAGTATAAAAAAAATAATTAAAGAATTATTCTCTCCTAAATCTATGTATGGTATACTAATTAATAATATAAGAAAAATTACTGATTAATTTTCTTAAAAAAAAACAATATTCTGCGTAGCCCCACCCTAATTTTTGCCCCTCCTTCCTCCGTTAAAAACGGAGGCTTATTAAAAAAGAATTTAAAAAAAAAACCAACAAAAAATAAGGGTGGCGCTAACGCTCCTTTCCCTCTGTTTTTGCTTAACAGAGAAAAGGGCGTTGCATCCACTTAAATAGGAGGACAAGACAGGACTTAAGTGTAGGGGAAAAGACTTATATTTTAGTAGTAATTACTTATTATTTGTTGATTATTATTTGTTACTTATTATTATTGAAGCAAGAATCCTTTTTAAAAATTAGGGATCCGTTAGGGCTGGGTAGAGTTGAATGAAATAAATACTCATATAAACTACAGAAATAAAAAGTTTAAAGCAAATTATTAAAAATTTAACTTTAGATATTTTAAATAAATAAATTTAAGGTATCAAGAGGACTTGAACCTCTGATTTTTATTAAAAAAAGTATTAACAGTACTCCGCATTAACCACTCTGCCATGATACCTCTTTACTGAATCATTTATAGGAATAATAATTCTTCTTATTAAATATAGGACATTTAAAGAATTAATCGCACTAATATAATAGTATAATAAAAAAAAAAGCCCTGCCCTTAGAAAAATAAATTTCTTTAATTTATTAGATCAATTACTTAATCTTACATTTTAACGTAGAATATAGTGTTTATATTTTTAAGTTTACAAATTTTTAATTTAATTATTATGGTAGGCGCGACTCGAACACGCTATCTCTCCCACCCAAAGGGAGCAACGCACCATTTTGTATTCTACCATTAAAAATTAAGACTTCTTTTATAGAATAAAAAAATTATTGATGATCTTAATAATTTGAAAAGTTAATAGTTTTAAAGTCTTAGCTTAATTGGTAGGCAGCTAATATATTTTTTATTTAAACTAACGGAGCCCTCCCTTCGTCCCTTAGAAAAATTAAGGGGAGGGCTAACGCCTTTTCTCTGTTAAGCAAAAAAAAAAACAGAGGGAAAGGGAGATATTATTTTTAAGGACATATCTATTTCTCGCTCCAAATTCACTTAATTAACAATTAGTAATAGAATTAAATATACTAACATTAAAACTTACAAATGCAACTAAACTATTTTATTTCGTCAATATTTAACATCAAGTCACACAAATTAAATTAGTAGAGCTAAAACTTTACATTTGCTCCCTATCTAAGAAATAATCTATTTCTCAATTTACGGTATTTTGTGATTTATTTTAGACCTAATTTTGGTTAACTTTTTAAGTGTAGAAAGGACATACTTTACTCATTCGTAAACGAAATTTAAGTTTTCCACCTTTAAAAAAACAAAAAAGGATAAACCTACCGTGATAGTATCTAGAGGTTAGATTCACGCTTGATATACTATCAGCACTTATCTATTATGTTTGTGGCTACCCAACTATGCGAACAGTAGTCCATGTCTTCCTCCCTTTGCTAGCACACGCTCCTCACGATGAATCTTTAGCAAGCTTTGTTATGTTATATTAATTTCGTAGCTATTATAAATCCTTAATATTTAACTAAAACATTTATTTAGTATTTACTTAAGTAATATAATATTCACTGAAAAACCTGATATTCACTACTTTACATAGACATTTACTTCCCTAATCGAAGTTTTAATTATCCTTATTAATATATCCAACCTCTCTCTACTTTACGCCTTAAATCTCAACGCCTAAGCCCTACAACGTAGAAATCCTCAACGCATAAAACTCACAATTGGTACACTAGTGAAACACAGCCTATTGATCCTTTCGTACTAGAAGGTCTACCTCTTTTTACTATTCTTTCCTAATGAAGATAGGGACCATACTGACTTCAAATTATAATACTATATTCACAGTTATAAATTTAAGTATAACTAATAAATTAGTAATATATTATGGACTATTTCTTTCTTTATCATAAATTTTAAGGATTATATTAAAAATTATTATGTTTAAAGATATTAAACTTAGCTACTGCTAACTAAATATAACAACTAAAAATTTAATATTTATAAATATATATAAAGATTTTACAATATAGTCTCTGAAGTATTTATTTTTTTTTAATAACTTAAATTTAGAAATACTAGCTGGTTATACAATTTTAATAGGTTATAACTTATTATTAATTACCTTATTTTGCGTAGCGCTGCATTTTTTATAAATAAATATTGCTAAAATAGGCAATACTCTAAGTACTATTTAATTTTTAGTTGTCCTTCCAGCTTACAGTAAATTTTGACGACGCAAGTCATTTTCTGTTTTTTTTATCTTATTATTTTATTAAATTTACAAATTCTATATCTTATTCTTTTTTTTTTTAATAATATCATTAAATTATTAGCTAAAAAATTTTTATTTATTACTATTAAGAAACTATTATTTATTCTCGCTGCGCGGGTGTGAATTTACTATATTATTATTTGTTTAGCTAAATATTATAAAGTATCAGAACTATTTAAATTTTATAGGTTGTTAACTTTATTTAACTTAAACTCAAACCTCGTGGGGTTAAATAACTATTTTAGTTTTTATTTATATTGTAGTATTGGGTAGTCCAATTCGATATAACATTGAAGGATGAAAATGTGGAGTAACCAATTCTCTCAATAAAACTAATTGTTTAGCTCCAATTGTAATAATATATTGATCATTCCTATCATACAAAACAGAAGTTACAATTTTTAAATTATTTTCAATAGATTTAGCTAATAAATATGTTTCTGATTTAGTGAAATTATTAGTATATATTCTTATTCTATTTCGACCTTTATCAAAATTACCGTCACTCATTAGTAAAAAAGCTAAAACAACTGGTGTCATAAGTTCGCTCATATTAGAAGGAACTTTTTTAACTCATTTATTTAGATCGCTATTTCAATAATAAAATAAATTATAATATTGATTAAACAGAGGTAAAGATAATGTTTTTAATCTAATAGAAGGATATATTTTCTCTCCTGTACTAGATGTTGTGTCTACTTTTCTAGGTCCAGTTCCAATATAAAAAATAAAAAGACCATATATATAATTTGCATAGTTAAAATAATCTCCTTTAAAAGATAATTCTAATCTAGTGTTTGAACTAGGACTACTTCTATATAAATGACCATCACTTAAAATAAGTCCAATTAAAACTTCGTTTAAAAATAAGGGTAATGTTAAAGAAGATCTAATTTGTTTAATTTTTTTAAAATAAGGATGATTTTTGTTAATTATTGAATTGGGTCTTGCTGTCATATTAATTATTTATATATTAGGCTCTTGTAATTAAGAACTTTCTCTGATTAATCTGCTAAGATTAGTCAATAAACAAATAAAAACAAGTAAATTAATAAATGTTTAAATTTAGATTTATAATGAGATATAGAAGGTATCTTTTTTTGTTGAAAAAGAAAAAATAAAGTGAAATAATAGATAAATTGATGGATTTTATTCCATACGTCGTATTAACAAATTTATTATCGAATAGTTTTTAATGTATTCTTCAATAGTTCACACTATTGTTTAGACTATGTTTTCATTTAATAAAAAGAAGCGCGTACCCTCCCCTTAGAAAAAGAAGTGCTGGGGTTCCCTTCATTTTCTATGGGACGGAGGAGCAACTCTAATTATAAATGTTGGGTATTCGTGGGTAGATTATAATTATTAGTCACCACCTAGTCGTTGAATATTATTATTCCACAAATAAAAATATTTTTTTTTTTATAGTTATAGGATAATTTTTTCTGCAAATTGTCTTATTTACTATTTAATTTTATCTAAGATTTTCTTGCAATTTACCCAATTTTCTTAATTTATACGCTGATGAAAAATTAAGGGGCTTAGTTACAAACCCAACTCGCGTAGGCTTTTAATCGGCGAACAGCCGAACCCTTCCAAGGTTTTACTCCCAGAGGATAGCCTGAGTCGACATCGAGGTGTCAAGCATCCAAGACAATGTGTACTCTCTCCGGATATTAACCTGTTATCCCTAGCGTCATTTGTAAATATAAATTATTTTATATTTATATTTATATTTATATTTATATTTATATTTATATTTATATTTATAAGGACTATGTCATCACTTATTAATTTGTGCAGTACATTTAGTCTCTGAAGTTTATATTCTTAAACTTGCAAGTCAGCTTATTGTTACACATTAAACAATTTTTCTTGTTTATATTATAAAATTAAAGGAAGTAAAAGGGGGCATTTTTGTAATAATAAAGAAGTTTAATTTTGTAAGCCTTCTCGCATAAAGTATTGTGCGAAATTTATTCTTCCAAAATTTAGAATAATTTAAGGTCACGCATAGACCATTTTATCGTGAATTGTAGCTTTTTTTATTTATACTAATTTAAATAAAAAAAGACGACTATTAATTTACAAAATTAAAAATTAAACTATTTATGTTTAATTAAGAGGTTCAAAACTAAAAAAATATTTTCCATCTAAAATTACTGAAGGTTTGAATTTAGCATTTCTTACGATTCTTTTGTAAGAAATATTTGTATTTATTACACCTTCTGAAATATAATTAAACACTTTAAATAAAGATCCATCAGCATTATAAGCATATAATTTTTTTTTTATTAAGAATTAGTATATTATTAATATCTGTTAATTTATTAAATTTAGAAAAACTAAATATAATATTTTCCTTAAGAAGCACTGGTGAAGTGTGATTAGCATTTATTCTGATCCTTTTTCTAGATATACCTGTTTCTGCTTCTGCGGCTATAATACTAGTATACGTTTTTAAAAAAGTACCATCCGAATTATAGCGATGAACACTTTTTTTCATACCATGGTTTTTAATCACTAAAGCAACAGATTCTGGAGTTTTTTTCTTACCTAATCAATGGCTGGCTATCCCCTTTTTAGCTCTACTCATCTTTGCTCTTACCTCATCTGAGTAGATTCTACCTAAATTACTACCTGCGATAAGATTTATATTATATTCAGGTTTAATTGAATTAATAAAATTTTGTTCACTTAATAAAATTTTAACTTTTTTTTCTTTTGCTAATTTTTCATTATTTAAATCTATAAATTCTAATATAACTAAAGCAAAATTATCTGTACCGTATTTTAATAAAGCGGCACCAATAGGACTTTTACCTTTTAATAATTTTGCTTTATTTACATTTTCGTTGCAATGTTCACCTAATCGTCTATATAAATTATTAGAACTTCCTACATACGATTTACCATTATTCAAATTTATTAGTTTATACACTCCTGCTTTATTTTTTAACTCTAATTTTAGCAATTCTCTCGCTAATTTTAAATTTTTGTATTCTTTGTTGATCATTTTTAAATATTTTTGTATATAAAACTTCAAATTATCTTATAATATGCTATAAATAATACCTTCTATTTTTTTTTTTCTAAGGGATGCGCGTCCAATTATCATTTTCTGTATTAATGTTACTATTCATATAAATAAATTTATTACTAATTTATTTTTGTTTGCACAATTTTACAAGCGCGCAGCGAGTCTCAAGAAAATAAGAGTATATTTAAAATTTTTATTTTGTTAGTTATTATAATTTATAGGTTTAAATAAAGTAGATAAAAAAGAATAAATTGATTAATGATATTTTTATATATTACTGTAAGTTAATTTAATTTAATTTAGCTAACGGAAAGAAGCAATTAAGATGAAATAATAAAATAGAATATATAATTATATTCTTATACTAATTTACTAAAAATATAGTAGTATTAATTTAATTTTTTTTTTTAATAAATTGTTTAACTTTCACGTAAAATGGTCAGGCAAAAACTTTTATCGATTGAGCCCCCACATTTCCATACATTATGGGGGGATCACTATGCCCTACTTACGTATCTGAACGACTTCTAAGTCTCTCAGTTAAGCATGCTTGCCCCATTACGGCCTGCGTAACCTTAAACTGGTTAATTGATTTCCTTTCATTTTCTAGCATACCTTCTTTCTGAATTATATTCAATATTTTGTTGCAATACTAAATTTCTTTAGTTTTAATTTATATTTTGTATGTTCACCTCCTTAATTATATTAAGGAAAAATCTGTACATTTTGTCATTTATTTTAGTAAAAAATAGTTATTATAAGAGAATTTACATTCTAAATTATAAAAAATGAAATATGCAAAAAGATATGAAAGTATTTTTATATATTTGGATGTACTTTGCTACTCTATTAAAGACGACCGCCCCAGTCAAACTGCCAATTAGTCAACTGTCCCTTTTTTCATTTAGAAATATAAGGTTAACATCAACCCAACCAAAGCTTTAAGGTATTCCACTATTTGTCAATCGACTTCCCTATTCACTATTAGCTAGAGTTGTTCTAGATCGACGTGATGACTAACTACAGTAGAAGTTGCTAGGGTCTTCCCGTCCCCCATCAGGTAACCCGCATCTGCACGGGTAATTCAATTTCACTGAGCAAGTTGTAGAGACAGTGAAGCCATCGTTAACAAGTAAAGAATAAACGTCAATTTTGTCTGCACTTTTTATAATTGGGGTTTCGAAGCTCAGAGCAAAAATTTACAATTCTATTCTAAACTGGACTATATCTTAACTAATTTAATACATTAGTTTTAATCCGTGTAGTCTCTAAGCATAAAATTTTTATTAATTAAATTAATATTAAAAATTTTTTTTTGCTGTTGATTTACTAAAATATAAATGTTTAGACTTAATAAATTTAATTAAGTAATTTATACCTTTAAAGTACTTCCAACAAATAGGATTTTTTTACAATAACATAACTTTGTTTTTTTCTCTATTAATATCGTAAAAAAAATTACTCTCTGCTCCAAATAAAATTCGCCAGCCTTTATGGAAGGGAAGGGGGCTAGCTTATTATTATAATTTTGTTATAAACTCAAATGAAAGAATTCAAAAAGCAGGGGTTCTCGAAATAAAATAGTCTTAGTTAAATTGAATAGGGCTAAAGCTAAAGATTAAATTAAATTTTTTATATGGAGTTTTAAGTTTTGCATATTTATTAATTGTTGCTTCTGCCATTTTAAATTCTTTTTTAACTTGAGCTAAATTGTCAAAAGGACTAGAAGCATAAGATTTACCATCTAAATAATAAACATACACTTTTTTAGAATTAGGTTGTTTAGTATTATAAGCTAATTTATTTTCAATAGAAATAATAAATTTATTTAATTCAGATTGATTTAGTGGAGTATAACTAATAATAAATTTGTTAGTATTATCTCTATTTAATAATAATACTGGTTTTGGTTCAGATTTTTTTAATTGTCTTGCTATTACTAATCTATTTATATTATTTACTGCAGCTACTTCAGATATTGAAGAATAAATCTTTAAATTACTTCCATCCTCATTATAAACACACATTCTTTTGCTTACTTTACTATTTTGTATCATTAATTTTCTAGTCTTTAGTGTATGAGAAGAACCTAATCTACTTCCTGCTATTTTTTGAATATTATATTCCGGTTTGATAGTATCTAAATAATGTTGTTCTCTTTCCAAAATTGCCTTTTTCTGTTCTTTTTTAGTTAAATTAATATCCAATTCAATAAACTCTAAGATTTTAATTCCAAAATTTTTATAACCATATTTCAAAAGAGCTCGTGCGATTTTACTATTGAAACTAATTAAATCTCTGTTTAAAGATGCAGGACTTAAATATATAGATAATCTTCTGTACAAATTGTTTGAACTTCCGATATATGTTTTATTATTTTTTAAATTAACTAATTGATAAATTCCAGCTTTTTTTTTAATTTGAATAGCCAATGTTGATCGTGCTTGTACTAGATTTTTATATAAATTTTTTGTGTTTTTCATTAGTAAGTTTTTTTATTTATTGTCTAACATTATGATTCAACTAATACCATTTATTTTTTAAATCAATTATCATTTTCTTTCTAATTTTTATTAACATTAATTTATATTTTTTCTAAATTTATTTTATCTTTATTTTACATTTCAACAAGTTGTAAAATTATTTGCTTAATCAAACATAACATTATTTAAATTTTCAGTGACCTTTGATAACTAAGTTTGAATTAATTTTATTTACGATTATAGGATTAAAAAAAAGGACACTTATTATTGATACCAGACCACATTTAATGGCCAATTTATTTTGCTACCTTTGGATCCTCATAGTTAAGACCGCTATTAACCAGACGTTTAATCGGTAATAGTTTCCTATCACCTTTTTTTAGTTGATGGCATTGGGCAAATTTCAATCGCTATACTATCATTTACATGATTGCAGCGATTTGTGTTTTTAGTAAACAGTCGGGGCTTCCGATTTTATGTTACTCTATGAGTTTGTACAAATTTGAGGAAAAAAATTTATATCTCATAGGTTCCTCTTGTCGTCTAACTTATGAGGAGTTTTTGCCGAGTTCCTTAACAACTTTTAGCTCTACGCCTGAGTATTCTCTACCAACGAACCTGTGTCGGCTATGGGTACGGTATAACGATATTTTTTAAGAATATAAAATTAAAAATAACCTTTATTCACGTGATTATTTTCAATTTTTCTTGAGAATGATAATTATAAGGGAACCTAATTTATTTTTTTTTTTGTTGTTTTTTAATTTACTGCAAAAAATTTTATCTATATTAGGTCTTAATATCACTTTTTGATACATTATTAACTATTATCTATATTAATAAAAATTATACTATTTAAAAATAGTAAACAATAAGCTTAATATAGCTAAATTTATATTGATAATGTATAACCTCATTTACGATTTCTCGAACTCTAATATCTTACTTAAACATTAAATGTTTTTTGTTTTTTACTGCTTATTTTTTGTTTTTAAGTTAAATTATTTATAATCATATACTCTAAAGTCTTATCATCTGAAAAAATTTTTGTTTTTTATTCTATATGTTATAATAGTTTTATTTATTATTACTTAAGGTATTTTGAAATTGACAAATATAAGCATTAAATTATGTTAAATCACAATTAAACAGGTCATTAGTTTACATTAAATAATTAAAAAAAAATATTTAAATTTTAAATGAGAGATATCGTTTTGTCATTATTTTCAAGTTCCATCTATTATACTGTTCGATTAAAAAAGATATAATTTTCCAACATTGGACTTTCTGACATTAGCTCATCGGCCAAAACAGTGGTCTTGGTCCTTAGAGGCCGTGATTTTATATAAGGAGGACTAACCTTACGCTTACAACCCTTTCGTATTCGGCGAGAATGATTATTAACATTCTTTTCGTTACTCATGTCAGCATTATCTCTTCAGTTAACTATAAAACAATGAAACACTGTTTAATTTTGGTATTGACTGAATGTTCTACTACCTTAATTAAGAATAAAAAAAAAAAGAAAAGTATTCTTTTTAATTGTTATTTATTTATAATTTATAATTTTGTATTTTGTTGTTCATGCTTTATATTTTTTGATTTTTTATTTTTAACCAACACTATATCGGTTGATTATTTAAGACCCGTTAAATTTTCAGTGCTACAATCCGAAAGGCTGATGCGTTGTTACACGATCTCTCAACGTAGCGACTACCAGGCTCACGTTACAGCTGTATTCATTTTGCTACATCCTTAATTTCACTTAATAATCATTGGGGACCTTGATAAGTGTTCTCGGCTGTTTCCGTCTTGACTACCCAACTTAGCTTGAGCAGTCTGAATGTCTATTATTAATTTTATGTAATTCCGAGATTCGCTTCCATTGGTAAGGTTTTCAAGGCCCCCGCAACCTAAACGCCTATTAAATGAATATTTAATACTTGTTGGGAATTACCGTGCTGTACCTCCATAAATCTAAAATAGACGTCATACTTAAATATGTTTCGTAGAAAACCAGCTAGCACGAGGTTAGATTGGCATTTCACCACTTTCCTAAGCTCTTCGGAGAATAATGCAACATTCACCCGTTCGATCTATTATCATCTGGCCTAGGAAAGATCACCTCGCTTCGGGTCTAATAAAAGTAACTTATCTTATATTATCAATATAATACAGTCGCTTTCGCTAGGGCTTATAACCTTGCTACTCCTATTAACTTGCTGCATTTGATACCAATATTTTCATATTGGATTAGACTATACCTTCAACTCAAAAAAAATGTTAGGTTGTGAGTATGAGAATCTAAACTATTTTATTTTTATATCTAAGTAAATTTTAAAAATACTAAGATTTTAAAAAATTGAATATTTTTATAATTAATAAATTTTATTCATTATTAACTATTTTCAATTTCAAATTTATAATAAAAATGACTTATTAAATAAGGTTTAACTAATTTTAATAAATCATCTTTAGAACTACTAAATATATATAATCTATAACCGTTTGTATGTTTATGAATACCACAATCTAAATTAAATTTTTCTTTAAATAAGTTTTTTAAAATTTCATTTTCATTTAAAGAAAAAGATTCAGTACATAAATAAAATCCATTTTTAAATTTATAACCATCATCCATAATTCAATATGCTAAACTTCTAGCTGTTAATAAGTTTGCTATATTTAAAGGTAAAATTTTTATACCTTCTGAATTATAAAATAATATTCTAAACTTATTAAAACAAGGTAAACTTAAACTTCAAAATTTTATTGAGCTATAAATTTTATTTTTATTAGGTCTACTATCGAATGATGAATTTGTTTTAGGTGCTGAACCACAATAATTTTTAAATAAAAAATATAAATGATCAATATAGGCTTTATTTTTAATTGATTGTTTAAATTGTATTCTTGTATTTGAATTTGCATTTTTTCTCTCCGCATGTATATCACCTAACATTAGACCGTATAAAATTTCTTCTAATTCAGAAGTTAAATTTAAATGACTTTTTGCTGATGTTCTATACAGGCGAATAAGAATATGTTTATTTTTATTTTTATTTTTTTTTCATTTTTAAGTTGTATTGTGATCTTATTTTTTTTTTAGTTGGCCAGAAAAATATTACTTTCAAATTTTTTAAAATAAAGTAATAGATAGCAATAAAGATGAAGTGTTTTAGTTTTCAAGTTAATAACTTGATAATAACTTAACATTTTTAGGGTAAACAAAAATTTATTAATATATATTTAATATAAATATAAAATAATTTATCCTTAGAATATGTTTCCATATTTTAAGAATATATCTATATTTTAGACCTTGATTTTTTGGAATATTTGAGTGCTGACGTTTTACCGATATTATTTTATCAGTCTCTTCTTTCGAATCAGTCGTTACAGGGCTAATAAAAAGGAGTAATTTAAAACTTTTTATTTAAAAAAAAGTTAAAAAAACTCTATCCACTTTTGTAATATATAAAATGGATTTTAGAAAAATATATATTCTTCTTTATTCCTTCGATTTATAGCTTCCCACGGTATTCCCATAAATTAAAATAATTCTTAGGGTTCACCGTTGGCACGTAATTTGTGTTATTTCGTACCGACCCTTATTGGATCATGAGTCAGTTTTAAATGGGCAAGCAATTCACCCATTATGCAAAAGGTACGTTGTCATTTTTATAGATCGCCGCGCGTCCTCAAAAAGTTTCAACTGCTTATAGAGTTACTAATTCATGACTATTTCACTTGCTCTGCCTCAAGCTTTCTAATTTCAAACTTTTCCTTCACAGTACTTTTCACTATCGCTAAATTTATTTTACTTAGCCTTAGAGGATGGTTCCCCTATATTCCGACAAGTTAACACTCGACGTACTTATTATAGCATATCTTAACGTGAATAAGATAACTAAAGATTTTTAATCTTGTTTGTTTACGTATTTTTTAAAACTATTATTGTAAACTTATTATTTATTACTTTACGGGAATGAATTTAACCCTCTCAGCACACAATTTAGGCTTAGACATTTAATTTTTGTTTAAACGTTGACTTCATTTACTCTATTTGCACTTGCGAGTATTTAGACTTAACAGAGGTTGTTGCATTTGAAGTCCTTCAAGTTAATAAATAATTTTTTAGGCTAATCCGATTTCACTCACCATTACTTTCGGAGTCTCGGTTGATTTCCTTTTCCTTTCCCTAATGAAATGTTTTACTTTGGGAAGTTCTAATATAAAGGTTTCCCTTAGGATCGCCATACTGTCACTTTTTTATTTTAATCATAAAAGTATGGCCTTTGGCTTCTATAACCTCCTTTTTAATAAATTTGCTTTTGTAATCCTTAATAACCCCTTTGAATACTATACTACTATATTTTATTTTACAAGACATTTAATTATTATGAAATTATTTGTTTTGTTTTTTATTTTTATAAATTTGATGTTAAAACAATATTGTCATCGATACTTTTATAATTTACTATCTTTATTTTTTATTTTATTTCTTAAATTTTTATAACAAATTTATTTATAAGTTTATTAATTTTTCTTATATTTATAGTAAATAAATTAAAACTATGATAATACTTAGAACTATAACTTGAAGTATTTTAAAAATATTATTACAATTATTATTACCAACTAATATCCATTGATTAACAATTTAAATTTAGTATACTTTATACAAAAAAATTAGAGTATATTAGACCATTTTAAATAAAATAAATTACTCTAGCTTTTTGCTTTATTTTAAATATAAAAGAGGTAAGATTAGTTTAATTGGCAAAATGACGTGTTGTGGCTACGTTGTTCAGAGTTCAAGTCTCTGATTTTACCCTTTTTTTAATTAAAACTTACAAGCACAGAGCGAGCGCGTTCTATTAATCCAGTTCCTAATTAAAATTGTAGGAGGAAGGAATAATCATTAAGTAAAAAATTATTTATATAATTAACCAATCTAAGTTTAAAAAAAACAAAGATAAAAATGTTTAAATATTTATTAAAAAATTTTATATTGCTATATCTTATTTTAAATACCGATAAAAGGAATTGAACCTTTTTTTTACCGTCATGAATGGTATGTTTTAACCAATTAAACTATATCAGTTGAAAAGTAAATATATTTTCTTAAATATTATTTAAATTTTATATTTTATTTAAATTAATGAAGGCCTGCGTAATAAGGGCAGGGAAGATAATTTATTCAATAAAAATATTTTTTAAATTTTAATACTTTATTAAATTATTAAAGGCCTGCGTAAGCAGGGCAGGGGAAATAATTTATTTAAAACTGCTATTCTTTTGTTTATTAATTTAATAGTATGTTTAAATTTTATACTCTATTTTACTTGGTTTTTAATTATTAAAAAATATTATTAAAAATATTATAAAAAATAAAGAGTAAGATTAGTATCTATAGGACAAATTTTGTAAATAATACTATTTATATTTATATTTATATATTAAATAGTATTTACTGAATTTTATATAAATAATTAATAGGTCATATATAGGATTAAATTATAACTATTAAAATTTTAATAATAAAACATTACTCAAGTGTTAGATATAATATTTATTTTTAAGTTAAAAATTTCTTTTTATTTACCACAAATTATTTTGTTCATAATAATATATAAAATAATAATTATATTTATAATTATTTAAACCTTGAACCTTCACTAAATTTAAACTTTATTAAATATTTATATTTATATTTATGAATAGCTTATTAATTTTTAATTAATAAAGAATTAATTCCAGTTTTAGATATCTTAACTCTCTTTTACTTTATATTAATTAAATATTTTATTTATAACTATGCTTTAAAAGTTTTATATTTAAAACAATTTTTGTTACTAATTTATATAAGATTATTTAATAATTTTATATTTTATATACTTATAATTTAATAAGTATTATTAATACTTTGTAATTAATTTAAATCTAATTTTATATAAAGGTACTAGGATTATATTTATATAATATTTTTAGTATAATTAATAATTTGATTAAGTAAATAAAATGAATAAAAAATTTTATAATGGTTTAGAAGCGCTTCCGCAGGAGCAATAAAAATTTAAATTATATTTAAAATTGTCTTCAATATTTTACACAGGTAAGTAATAATAACTTATTAATCACTACTTCATAATCATTATTTCATAATCACTTCTTCATAATCACTAATTATTAGTACGCAGTTTTGTAAATTAAAAAATGATTCAATGATAATATATAACAACTTTTTCTATTTTTAAAGAAAAATTTAATAATAATGGTGCATTGAAACCTAATAAACTAATAATTTCAAATTGTTCCAAAGGTGAATTAATAATAAAAATGGTTGGGTTAATGTTAATTTAGTAAATAAATTAATAGTTGAAATCAGTAAAATTCTCTCAACTCAATTATTACTACTTTTTTATAATATTATAAATAGTAACATTACTCGCTGCGCGCTTGTATTATATGTAAATAAATTTTGACAAAAAATAAATTAGCTAATGTAAATTTGATTTTATTGTTTTGCACCGCTCCGCAGTATGTTGTATTATAAGTAAAAAAAATTATAGGTAAAAAGGAGATATTTAGTTCACTCCCTTGCCTGCTTACGCAGGTAGCCCTAAAAAAAAAGGGGGTTCATTAAAGAAAATAGAGTTCTTAAATAAAAAAAAAAGGGAGATAAAATGTATAAAAAAGATAGTTAAAAAATAAAATCTATTCTGTAGCTACATCCATTAATGTATTTTCTGCTAAACCAATAACAGGTACTAAAAAT
>Ga0208992_1000004_pt1 | contig 33364 bp, 39 predicted proteins | sample MedBloCAOM1_O1_FD_187842 | JGI IMG/M metagenome (GOLD analysis project Ga0208992, IMG submission 187842) | Forest soil microbial communities from El Dorado National Forest, California, USA - Mediterranean Blodgett CA OM1_O1 (SPAdes) (version 2) | ecosystem: Environmental > Terrestrial > Soil >...
GTAGTTAATCAGTTACCCGTCAACAGGGTCAGGTCTAAAAAACCGTTTACGGTTATTCCACTTCTTTACGCGTGAATAGTGAGTGACCCTTGATCCCCCTGACGGCCAGCGACTCTTAGGATTCTCTTAGGGTCTTGACGAAAACTGACTTACTAAGAGACTTAGCAAGTCTGATCGTCTGCCAAGATCCACTTCGGGCACTTCGGGGGTCGTTCTCGGGCCAGGTGGGCCACCCGAAGAGGACGTCGGCATCGACCAGAAGTTCGTGGTTGCGATCGCGGTACGTCGTCCCCTCGGGCATCTCGATCACCTCCACGCCCGGCAGGGGCACGCCGGTGGCGTCCACCCACCAGACGTCCACCCGGGAGCGGTCGGCCGGGACGACGACGACATGGCGCGCCAGGGGCCGCAGCATGTAGAGCGACTGACCCACGAACGCGTCCACGCCCCGGCAGGCCCCCGTGACGTAGGTGCCGAAGGCGGCCAGGTGGTTGAGCGCCAGGAAGATGCGCGTCGCGTCCAGGGCGCCCAGATGTCGCCCCTGGTAGCCCGTGAACGCCGCTGTGAGCCCGCCAGGCGGCCCAGCCCCCCGGTAGACGGGGAAACCCAGGTCCGGCTCCATCAGGCGCTCACAGCGGGCGGCCAGACGTGTCCCCGGGGCTCGTGCACCCCACCGTTCGTCACCTCGCCGTCCACCAGGCCGAAGTGCTCGTCGATGGCCAGGCGCACGACGTCGCCCATCGACACCCTGCTGGCCGCCGCCTCGTTCTCGATCATGTGCTTCTGCGTGCTCGTACCCACCAGTGAGATGGGGTGGACGAGCCGGGCTGCTTTTGCCATGGGAATTGCCTCCTCTTTCCTCTTGCTAAGATGTTATTGACTACTTTACAAGCGCACAAGTACCATGAGGTGTATGTCCTTGCACAGTCGGAAACCGTCGAAGCCTTTCCTGGCGGCCTATAACTCAGAGTGCTTCCTCGGTGACATGATTTTCGAGGGGGACGAAATAGTGATGATCGACGGGGTCGCTTATCACGCAACGTGCGCCGAAGAGGACGGATACATCCTCGGCGCCGAGGGCAAGGATGATTTCTTTGGCTGAGAAGGAATGGGCCCACGTCCAGATCGACGACGTGGTCTTCTCGGCTGTGGACGGCCAGGAATGGGTCGTCCACAGCCGCGTCGGGAGCCGCGTGTCGATCCGCCGGGTCAGCGACGGGAAACGACACGCCGGAGAGTTCACCGGAATGGTCGAAGTCCGTGAGGCCCTGGACGACATGAAGGACGCCGTCGAACAGGTGGGGCGCAACCTCGGTGCCGTCGCCCTCTGCCCGGCCGAGTACGACGAACCGGGGCCACTGCTGGCTCACCTCTACGTCTTCCACGGCATGCGCTTCAACGCCGAGGAGGTCTGGGAGTCGATCCGGGCGACGAACATCCTGCACGCCGGTCTGCACGACCAGCCTGCCGAGCCGGACGAGTCTGCCCCCGGAGGCGGCGTCACGCTGGCCCACCACCACGACCCGGCCTACGCCGAGAGGAACCGGGGCTGAGCCGTGAGCGAAGTCGAGGAGACCATTTCGCGCCGGTTGGTCGGCGAACTGGCCGACCTCTTCACGATGCTCGGCCTGGGCTCCAGCACCGCCACCCTGGGCGAGATCGCGAAGAAGGCCACCCGTAATCTCCAGAAGCTGAACCAGTCCCTGGCCGCCGCCCATGAGCGCATCGAAACTCTTGAGTACGACCTGTCCGAAGGTCCACCGTTCGTAGCGACTTCGGACCACCACCACGAAAGCCAGTGGCGCGCACTGGATCTCGACGACTGCGTGCACATCTCCGGCCCCTGGGTCCGGTGGGGCGTGGACGAGGGACGCTCCAAGCAGGACGTCCTGGCTCAGATGAGCGCCCTTCAAGCCGCTGGCTACGACCTGAGACTCGTCATGTACCAGCGCTGTTCGTATCTGAACCTGACGAAACAGGCGGATCGGGAGCCGGAAGAGAATTGGCCGGATCTCGAATGAGGTCCCAACACATCCCGTCGGGGCATCCGTCGCACGGCACGCCCGCCGGGTCCCAGGCCCCCACCCCCCACAACTCGTGACGCGTGCTGGAGTGTCCACAGAGCATGCAGTTCCATTCGATCACGTGCTGTCCGCCCTCTGAATCGCAATTCGGAACCGGGTATCTCGCTCGCGAGAGTTCGTGGCCCGTCGGGTGATCACGAACTGACTGCGGTACTCGCCCCCCGGTGGCTGCCAGTCGATACTGTAATCCTCACTACTGCAACCGCTCTCGCGCAGGAGGTCGGCCAGGTGCTCGCTGACGTCGTCGGCGAAGAAGAACTTCGGGGGAGCCTGACTGTTCTCGTCGTCAAAAATGTGGATCATCCCGCCGCTCCATGAAGGGAAGTGACTCGATCACCTCCGAGCCTATCCCCGGCGGCAAGGGCTTGACAACTACTTGTTGACTCAGGCAGAGTCGTCGACAAGCCGCTCCGGACCCGTCGGGATCCATATCCGATGGGCTGGAGCGGCCACCAGGAGCCCCGGCAGGCGCCCCCGCCGGGGCTCCGTCGTTCCCGGCGGGGGCCCGAGCCACCTCCTCTTCTTAAGAACTTGACAACTCTCCAGCGTGTGCCCACCATGGACACGCACGCCGACGACAACGACAACCGACCAAAGGACGGTGTGATGGCTCCCAGCGCCAACACCAGGGACGAATTTCAGCAGAAGCTGATGTCTCTTTTTCGAGACGCCAATACTGAAATGGAGTTAAAAATGCCAAGTTTCGACGGTGGCCCGCCCGCCGCCACCACGAGCGAACTCGATCAGACTCGCGCGGAGGTGATGGCCAACCTCGAACGCCTGGGTCAGATCCAGACCGGCGACGACTCGCTGATCTTCTCCGGGACGCAGTTCATCCTGCCGGAGTCGATGAAGGGCTCGATCCCCAACGCCGTGGCGTACCTGCGCGACTACGAGAAGTCGCAGGAGGCGGAGTTCTCGATCACCCGTTCGTTCAACTACCGCCCCTGGGACGGGGCCAACGCCTTCCAGCGGGCGATGGTGCGCGTCTTCGGCACCTCGGGCATCGGCAAACCCACCGTGACGATGTTCGGCAAGAACCCGCCCGAGTACCGCACCGTGGCCGCCGGATTCGGTGAATCGATCCAGGTCCCCTGGGGCCGGGTCCACTTCTCCCCGCTGGACGCCACCTTCATCCTGCACGGGTCCTCCAGCAACGAGCACGGCATCATCTTCACCCTTCAGGTCGAGGCGCCGAAGAAGTACCGGGCCCACATCGCCGCCTTCTTCCAGGTGGTGGAGGACGAACTGAAGACCCACTCGATCTACAAGGGCCGGGCGTTCACCGGCGGCGGCGAGCCGGTCTTCCTGGACACCAGCACGATCGATCCCTCCAAGGTGGTCTACAGCCAGAACGTCCTGGTTCAGTTGGAGACCAACCTCTGGAGCGTGCTGCGCCACAGCGCGGCCATGAAGGCGGCCGGTCTGGATCTCAAGCGGTCGGTCCTGATCGAGGGCGCCTACGGCGTCGGCAAGACCCTCGCCGGGCAACTGACGGCCCGGGAGGCGGTCGACAACAACTGGACGTTCATCATCTGCCGCCCCGGCAAGGACGACCTCTTCGAGACCCTGCACACCGCCGAGTTGTACGCCCCGGCCGTGGTCTGGTTCGAGGACATCGACGTCATCGCCTCCGGCAAGTCCACCGAGCAGATCTCCCAGTTGCTGGACGCCATGGACTCGATCACGACCAAGGGCGTGCCGGTCCTGGCCGGGTTCACCACCAACCACGTGGAGACGATCCAGAAGGGCGTGCTGCGTCCCGGCCGCCTGGACGCGATCATCCACATCGGTGGACTCGACGACGCCGGGCTGGAGAAGCTGATCAAGTCCGTGCTGCCCGCCGACCTCCAGGGCGACATCGACTACCCCCAGGTGGTCGCCGCGTTCCACGACTTCCTCCCGGCCTTCGCCAAGGAAGCCACCGTGCGGGCGCTGCGGTACGCCATCAGCCGCTCGAACGGCAACCCGGCGCCGGTCACCACGGTCGACCTGGTCAACGCGGCCAACGGCCTGCGCCCGCAGTTGGAACTGATGGAGGACGCGCAGGAAGGCGTGCGGACCGACCCCCTGGCCGAGGTCTTCCGGCGGGTCGTGGCCGAGGGCATGAACGGCGCCGTCCTGATCGACGAAGACGACAACATCGACACCACGCTGCGGACCAACCACAACCGTAACGGCGGGACCCGGGGGTAAAGGTCCCCCCCACCGAAACGCCCCCGACGCCTGCTGGCGTCGGGGGCGTTCGTCGTCCTTCAGGCCGAGTGCACCGGCCCCGGCGAGGCTGCCCGAACGGTGTTCGCGACGTCGCCGACCTGAACGGCTCCCAGGAAAGCCAGTGCGATCTGGGCAATCTCGGCGGCCGAGATGTGGTGGTCGGTCGCAGCGTCCACGATGCCCAGTGCCACCACGGTAAAGACGGCGATCACTCGCTTGGCCCAGGGCTGACTCGGAGTGTTGGCCTTGAGGAAGACGGCCAGAGAGCCGAGCGCGGTGACCAGCAGTCCCCACAGGACGGTCGGGTTGTTCCAGTCGCCCATGATCAGGGCGGCGGCCACGTTCGAGCCCAGCACGGCCGTGACGACGAAGACGAGAGCCTTCTCGATGTAGAGCATGTTCACTCCAATGATCAGGACTGGTAGTTCCAGCCACGATTCGGACCGACGTCCCCGTGCCGTACCTTCTTGGCCGGGTTGGCGCCCAGCCCGCCCGGCTTGTAGATGTCCTTCTCAGTGAACCACTGGACGCTCTCTCGCGGCGCGAAATCGGTGGCCTTGCCCAGGAGGTGCTGGCTGGCCGTTGCGCCACCCACGCCCTTGTTGTGACCCGGGCAGCGGCATCCCGAGACGACGGCGACCCCGGCCCCGAGCCCGCCACGGTACTGCTCGATCTCGACCAGGTTGGCCCGGGTCACCCAGATGCGCGGGCAGTTGCTGTAGGCCCCGGCGCATCGGCACTGGTACTCGGTGAAGGAGAAGTGCGCCGAGGCCGTCGGCAGGTGCGCCAGGCGCCGGGCATCGGCCTGCCGCAGGGCGGCCAGGGTCTTGGCGCCGACCCGCCCGTCCACCGTCAGCGCCGCCCCGATGGTGTAGCCACCCTGGAAGTGCTTGACGGCCTGGACGTACTCACCCGTCGTGCGGATCCGCCAGCCGAGGTTGCGCAGGATCTTGACCGGCTCGGACGTCGAGATGGTCCGAGCGACCGCCCGGTCCTCGAACCCGGCCGAGGTGCGCACCGAGCGGAACTCCAGAACGTCCAAGGTCAGACGTAGCAGCGGATGCGAGGCGTCGTCCTCGGCGATCCGGACGCCGGAGAGGTCGGCCAGAACGTAATCGAGGCGACCGAGAGCAGCCTCCTCCCCGCCGTCGCCACTCTCGTCGGCGTCCAGGGCCATCGGCACCAGCGGCGTTGACGGCTTCGGCCCCAGATCGAAATCCGGGTCGCTGTAAGGCATTTCCAGAATGTGTACCATCAGAACACCTTTCCGGCCGAGCGGACGTCGGCCACGTACTGGGCGATCCAACTCGACTGCGGTGCCTTGTTAATCATCCACTTGCGTGCCTGGTCGGGGCTGTTGTGGTTGGCGACCATGCCGTCGCGAGCCAGGCTCACCCCGACCGTGGAGACCCACCGCTCGAAGAACGCCTGCATGTCCTTGGCGGTGAGATCGGCTGCGAAGGAAGGGTCTACGCACTGCGCGATCGAAAGTCCCTTGGCCGCAGGGGCTTCCATGTTCCGCTGGAAAATCCCGACGTCCGAGCCGGTGACGTAGCCGACCGCCCCCAGATCCCAGGACGACTCGTGCGCGGCGATCCCGCCGAGGTCGGTGACGACGACGTCGGAGTAGTTCCTGGCGGCATGGATGACGTAGGGGCGCAGCACGGCCAGGGCCGTGGACGGGCCGAAGACGCCGTCCACGGTAAGGCCGAACTCCCGCTGGAGGTGACGCACCCCCACGTCGGTGTGGGCGCCGAAGATGCCGTCGACGTCGAGGAGGTCGCCAATGCGCTGGAGCGCCTTCACCGCCTCATGGACGACCTCGTAGGAGAAGGTGGTGTTGATCTTGTTGGCGAAATGCGAGCCCGGCATCGCCTCGCCGGGTCCGAAACGCAGATAGCCGGTGGGATTGGTGGACGTCGGGCGAATGCGCAGATAGCCACCGGTGGTCGTCCAGGCGCCCCGTCCGGGCTTTTCGAAGACGTAGGTCATCTCTTGTCTCGTTTCCGCCGACGAACGACCCGCTGGCCCTCGAACAGCAAAAAGAGGCGCCACCAGATGATTGCGTTGATCAGCACGTAAGTAATGAGGCGTAGAACGCTACGGTTCCAGAACTCTCCCCAGATCGTCGTAGCGGCGGCCAAGGAGAGAATCAGCGCCAGGGCGAACATGAAAGCCATCTCATGCCGTCCGACCGACGATGCAAACCAGCGTGTCCGCAGATAGCGCACCACGAAGGCGGTTGCGCCGATGAAGCCCGCAATGACCAGGACGTCTGTCGCATCGGCCACGGCGTTCATTTGTTGCCTTCCTTGCTCAATGCTGCTGCGAGTCGATCGGCGTAGTGATTTTCTTCAAGATGACGGCTCAATTTCCCAACCAGGAGATTGACTCTGCCCTGTCGATCTTTTGCCTCGCGGAGCTTCTTCTGTGCGTGCTCCTTCGCCTTCCTCGCTTCCTGAGCGTCCGTCGGTTCGCTCACTGCGTTTCCTTCCCGGCTGGGAGGTTTTGGAGGATGCGATCGGCGTTTCGTGCATAAATCATCAACTCGGCCAGTTGCTTATCCGCAACATCGCGGGCCGCGTCGCTGGTCTTGAACGCTTCTCGCCAATCCTGCTCACGGGCATTCGATTCGGTGAGCCTGGCCATGGCCTGCTCGTTATTGTCTTTGAGTCGAGCTTCCCACTGTCGGATCAGTTCGTCCAGCGTACGACGGGGAACCCATGATCCATTGGCGATCGAACGGATACCGAGAGCAATGATGCTCAACAGCGTGGCCCACGGGGCCGTGGCCTGGACGAGGTCCACCGCACTGCCGATCGCCAATCGGATCGCCTCCCTCAAAGGTTCGTTGAAACTCCTTTAGGGTACGGGAAACGCGTGGCTACAGGGCTTTCACGATGTAGTTGAGTGACAGGAACGGGGGCGTCACCGGCACCGAGACGGCCGAGCCGGAGCCCACCGAGGAGTGGCTGTGGCCGCCCGCATTCGAGTGGCTGTGGCCGCCGTTGAAGTCGCTGGCGGTGCTCGCCCCGGCCGGGCTGTAGAAGAACTCCAGCGTCCCGGTGGCCGCCTTCACCCCGCCGGAGTTGATCGGCACGTTGTGGTTGTGGTCGCCCACCGAGCCGTGCCCGTGGTCGCCCACTGAGCCGTGATCGTGAGCGGGCAGGTTGGCCGTGGTCAGCGTGACCGACTGCGAGGTCGATCCACCACTGGCCCCGCGCGCGTTGGTACCGGCCCCGATCGGGAAGCGGTTGGTCAGCGACGGCAGGTTGAACGTCGTGCTCCCGTTGCCGGTGCCGTACGTGGTCCCGAGCACCGCGAACAGATCGGCGTACGTGGTCCGCGAGATCGCCGAGCCGTCACAGATCAGCCAGCCGTTCGGCGCCGACGCCCCGGCGTAGAGGGAGATGGAACCCAACGGTGTATCGGTACCGCCGGAGAGTCGCCCGCCGACCAGCCACACACCGCCCTGCTGGATCACCCAGACCCGGTCGCCGACGGTGAGCAGGGTGCCCGCGTCCCGCGAAAGCCAGGTATCCGCAGTCTGATCCGTCTGTACACGGAAGGACCCGGAGGTCTCGACGGCAGTGATCAACGCGATCTTCAACGACGCTGTGGCCGAGGTGTCCGTCCCGGCCGCGACCGCATCGGCCAGGGCGCTGACGGTGGATTCGTCACTCATGGCCTCACAACACAGCCTCTCTACAGCGCCACCGGATCATGTCCTCCTGAGTCGCGCGCAATGGAATGGTGCCGGACTCGATCGTCCACTGGCCGGTGGTTTTCGAGCGCGGATCGATGACGGTGAACGTGTCGTTGACGTCGTGGGCCAGCGTCCCCAGGGTGTAGATCTCGATCTCCTGCGGGATGCCGGTGACGTGCTGGGCGAAAAGCGTTGCGGCCACGGCGTCGGCCTGCGCCTGCGTCGTGATCAGGTCGGAAGCGTAGCCGTACGGCCGCTTCCCGAAGGGGCCCAGCGCGTACGTCTCCGACGTCGGGTCCTCGTCCCACAACTCACTGCTGATCGGGTCCTGGTCGGGATGGATGACGTTGACCTGAATCCCGTTGTAGACATCGGTCTCGTCCAGGGTCCGCGAAACGTTCATCAGTGTAGCGATTTCCGAGCCGACGGTGTACGTCAATCCGGTGTCCTCGGCGGCCAGGGGGCCGATCACCAGAGACCCCAGCGGGTCGAAGTAGGCGATCATCCCCGCATTCGAGGCCAGCGTGCTGACGGCGTCCCAGGGCGAGGAGAGCCGGGCGAAGACAATCTCCGTCGTCGTATATGTCGTCGGCGTGATCCGGACCGCGACGTTCGGGATGCGGGAGGCGACGATGTCCGCGATCGCCGTGGAGACCAGCGTCCCGCCGGTCACCGTCCAGGGCTCGGTGAACCGGCGCACACGCACGGCATCCACCCGATCGAAACCCTTGACCTCCAGCACGGTTCCCTCGGAGTGGCTGCGCACCTGCGAGGAGATCAGCCCGAACACACCCAGCGGGACGTATTCGATCGTCCCGTCCGCCAGGTACAGCCCGCGAGAGACCCGCATCTCCGTGCCTTTCGGCGAGAGCAGGTCCTTCGCACTGGCCGGAGTCAGCACACCGTCGGCGTCCACGAAGGTCACGTGCAGTTCCCGGCGCACCGCGACGTTGTCCAACTGGACGTAGCCCGAATCCACCACGGTGTCAACGATCTGGACATCGTTGCCGAAGAGGATCTCGCAACGGGTCGACCACCGGCGCGAGTTGGACAGCAGGGCGTCATTGAACGCTGACGATGCGGGCCAGATCTCAACCACCCCCGGCGATCGGGGCGATCTCGACGTACTGGATGCGGATGTCGCGGTGTCGAGACAGGTCCACAGTGTAGTCGCGCTGAATGAACCTGGCGTAGAACACTTCTCCCGAGGGCGACTGGACGCAGAAGGGGACCAGTCGCTTGATCACATCGATGGTCGCATCCTTGTCCTTCTGGAAAACGAACGCTGTCAGGTAACCGGTGGACGCCTGCAATCCCTCGGTGTCGACCACTGGATAGACCCGCCCCGCCGGACGGTGCACCGAGGAGGAATCACCCTCGGACTTGGTTACGTCGGTGACGTAGAGGTTGATCTCACCGACGTCGTCCGAGACGTCCCGCACGCTCCAGAGGTCGGCGTCGATACGCACCGTCGAAGTCAGCGAGAAGGTCGAGGAGATGGACGACGTCGCCCCGGCCACGGTGGTGTCGATCACCGTGGCCGCCCGGTAGTTCACGTCGGTGCGGTAGGGCATCAGCCGGTCGTCGGCCTGGGCCTGCTGATAGAGATCGGGCTTGAGTCGGTCGATCACCGTCTGCCAGGTCACCCCGCCGTCCAGGGAGCGCTCCACGTGAACGGTCTGAGTCCCCCAGTAGCCACCGGCCTGCCAGGTCATCGAGCGACCGGGGGCGAAGGCGATCGAGGTGGCGTAAAACACCTCGCTGGCGGCCGTCGCACCCAGCACCTCCAGCACCACCCGGGCCAGAACCGCCGTCGGGGGCGCGGTATCGGTGACGAACGCCTGCGTATAGGACGTCGTGCCCGTGGTCGCCTGGTTGCCCACCGACGTCGAGATCAGGTTGCCGGTGCCGTCGTCGGCGTCGTACCAGCGGATCGACACCCGCGCGGCCCGGGTCGTACTGGCCGCCTTGAACGATGCCATCGCCGTGTATGCGACTCCGGCCACCACCGGCCAGTTCAGAGGCCCGGCGGGCTGCGGCTGGCCGTACGGGGCCACCGGGGCCGTGCCGGGCGAGGAGACGGCGCCCACCGTGCCGGAGGCGACGGAGGTCAGCTTCAGCGAGGGCACCAACTGCGCTGTGGAGTCGAACGCCTGCGCGCCGATGGTCGCGTTGGCGTCGTTGCTCCACAACTCCTGCCCCAGCGACTGGTTCGCCGTCATGAAGTTGCTCTGAGCCAGCACGTCCATGCGCACCCGGGGGACGCCGGTCTCATAGTTGATCGAGTCCCGAAGCTCCACCACCGGTCCCAGTGGCGGCGCGATCGAGACCACAAAAGCCGAGTAGGCCCAGGCCGATGTCACGCCGATCACCGAGTTCACCCGCACGTACGCGCGGTACGCGGTGCCGTCCGAGAGGGCGGTGCCCACCCTGGCCGAGCGGGCGATGTTGCTGGAGATGACACCCGAGTCCCACACCGGGCTGGTGACATCGGGGTCGATGCTGTTCTGCTCGGCGATGATCCGGACCTGGTAGTCGCGCTGAGCGTCCAGGCCGGTGTACGTCCACGTCACCAGCGGGGTGGACTCCCCGTAGTTGATGCCAGCCGGGCCGGTGACCGCGATGACGGGGGCGGCCGTCGCGATGACCGTCCGGTTGGCCGCGAACGCGGAATCGGCACCCGTGGACGAACGGGTGCGGATTGACCAGGTGTAGGTGTTCCCGTCAGTCCACTGGCCAGACGGGAACGAAACCTGGCTCAGGTTTGACGTATTCACCGTCAAGGAAGAGGACCAGGATTGGCTGGAGGCAACCCAGTACTGTGTCGTCGCGCCGAGCACGCGCCGAAAGACATACCCCTGCTGCGTATCTCCAGGACTCACCGGGTTGTACGTCCACGAGAAGCTCGCACCGGCGGCCAGATCCACGAGCGCACCCGACGCCGGTGAGACGAGAGTGGGTGCGGTCGGCGACCTCGTCAGCGCCACCAGTTGCTGGCTGTAGATGTCCCACGAGTTGTCCCCTCCCTGGGCGTAGATCATGTCGACGGAGTCGCGCGGGGGGTGACGTACCAACTGCACCTTGCCGTCGTCGCCCGAGGTCGGCGGCGACTGCGTGACCGCGACCGACCAGGCCGACCAGGTAGTGCTGGAACGGGTGAAGTGGCTGGTGTAGATGTCACCGTTGGTGGCGTCATAGGAGACGAGGTACAGATCTCCCGTGCTCGGGTCGCAGGCCAGCGAAAGCCCCAGCACAGTACCGGTACCGCCCGGCGCGGCCGGTGGATTGCGAGCCGTGACGCTACTGGAGGACCCGTCCCACTCGAAGCACGAGATGGTGGCCGAGGACGCCACCCCGTAGGCGACCATCAGCCGGGAGCCGTCCCAGACCGAGCACAGCGCCGTCTGGAGCACGTTGGCCGAGGCGGCCCCGGTGACCGCGCTGGCCCATGTCCAGGTCCCGCCGGAGTAGACCGCCCGGTTGAGTTTGATCGCCCCGGCAGTGCCCTGGAAGAACGAGGTGTAGAAGATGTTCGGGGTGGCCGAGGGGGTCTTGCCGTCGCCGGTGTGGAAGAACTCCAACGAGCCGGGCTGGAAGGAAGCGCCTCCACTGGGGGGCCCGGACGTGGTCGCGACCACGGACAGCGCGCCGGACTGACTGACGGCGATCTGTGAAACCTTGCCGCCGGTGGAGGAAGTCGTGTTCCAGCAGATCCACACCGACCAGCCGGTGCCGTTGCGGAAGGCGATGATGTCAGTGTCCACACCGAGCCGGTCGGCCGGGGAGACCGTCAGGTACTGCCAGGACCAGCCGCCCCCGCCGGTGGGCGTACCCCGAGCGTACTTGACTACCTGCGGGTCGTTGTTCCAGGTCAGCCAGGACACGTGGGCGTAACCGTCGGCGTCCAGGAAGAACGAGGGCACGGCGGTGTTCTGGAGCAGCGAGATGTCCGAGCCGGAGGCGTACGTCCAGGACGAGCCGTTGTCGCTGGAGCGGAAGAACTTGGCCGCGCCGGGAGACCCGGCGCTCTCGATCAAGGCCCACAGTGTCCCGTCGGGGGCGACGTCGAGCCGCTTCTCCATCGAACCCTGAAGGGAGTCACCATGATTCGAGTGGGTGATCTTGGTTGCCATCGGTCACCTTCTCTGAATCGCGGAGAGCAGGGCGTCGGCCAGATCCGGCGCCGAACTGCTGAATGCCTCGGCCGCGTCCTGCGGGTCGCTACCGTCGCCGACGTTGACCGCGACCGCACCCGCAGCGATGGTGATGTTGATGGCCCCACCGGCCCCGGCCACCGGGGTGGCCTGCGAGCCGCCCCCGGCGATCGCGTCGAAGGCCGCAGAACCGTTGAAGGCCAGCGTCATCAGGTCGGCCGCGTCGTTGGCGGCCAGTTCGAGGTCGGGGCTGGCCGAGGTGATACCGGCGGTCAGATCCTGGATCAGATGCTGGCCACGGATCAGCGAATACCCCTGGCCGGACAGCGGTCCGGTCTTGGCGGGCGAACCGGGCAGCGGTCCGACCAACTGACTCACGGCGTTCTTGACGGCGCTGACGGCGTTGCCGATCCCGGCGGTGATCCCCCGGCCCAGGTCGGCCATCAGCGCGGCTCCGGCCGACTCGAACTGCCCGCCCAGCCCGGTGACGAGCGAGACCATCTGCGAGCCCATCGAGGAGATCGAGGAGACGACGTTCGAGACCCCGCTACGGACAGCGGATTCGACGGACGACATGGCCGAGGAGACCGCCGAGCGCACGCTGGCCCAGGCCGACGTGACCGCCGAGAGGATCGCGCTCATCGCCGAGGAGACGCTGGAGCGGATCGTCGCGAAGGCCGAGGTGATGTTCGAGGAGATCGACGACATCACCGAGGAGATCCCGGACGCGATCGCCGAGAAGCCGGAGGAGATGGTCGAGGCGATCGCGGACAGCGCAGCACTCACCGTCGCGCCGATGTTGGCCCAGAAGGTCGTCCAGGCGTTCTGGACGGTGGATATGAACGTCGTCACCGACGACACGAGGATGGCGAAGGCTGCGGTGAAGGCCGTCTGGATCGCCTGCCAGGCAACGGTCGCGCCCGTCTGAACGGTACTCCAGAAGGACGACCAGGCCGACGTCACCGTGCTGATGAAGGAGGTGAAGGCCGCCGTGATCACGCCGGTGGCGGCGGAGACCACGGCCGTGATCACGGCCCAGACGGCGCTCACCACGGCCGAGATCAGCGCCCAGGAAGTGTTCCAGGCGGACTCCAGCCCGGACAGGAACAGCGTCACGACGGCCAGGATCACCGCGACGGCGACGGTGATGATGGTCGAGATCAGCGACCAGAGGGCCTGCACCACCGGGGCCAGCAGCGCCCAGACCACGTTCCAGACACCCAGGATCACGGCCATCCCGACCTGGATCACGCCGGTGATCAGCGCCATCCCGACCTGGACGAGGCTCTGAATGATCGCCCAGGCGGCCTGCACGGGTGGGCCGAGGATCGCCCAGGCAACCGTCCAGACGGCGTTGATGACGGCCAGTTCCGCGCTGATGTAGGCGCCGATCGCGATCAACGCGATCTGCACGATCTGCTGGATGAGCGACCACACCGCCTGGAAGGTCGCCGAGATCGTCCCCCAGGCCACGTTCCAGGCCGCTGTGATGGCGCTGACGCCAGCGGAGATGATGCCCCCGATGAACGACAGGGCGGCCGACACCGGGGTGCTCAGCAGGCCCCACACGACGTCCCAGGCGGCCTTCAGTACCCCGAGCCCGATCTGGAGCAGGCCGAGGATGGTGGCCAGTCCCTCGGAGATCAGCCCACCGATGATCGTCCAGATACCGGAGACGATCTGGCCCAGGCCGCTCCACACCGCCGACCAGTTGCCCGCCAGGATCCCGGCGAAGACCGTGATGATGCCCTCGATGATCGACAGCGCGCCGGAGATGATCGCCTGGATCGCACCCCACACGCCCTGGATCACCGTCGAGAGGCCCGGCCAGATGGCGTTCCAGATCTGCGCGATCCGGGCCCCGGCGGCCTCGAAGGTGGCGGAGTTCTGATCGAGCCATCCCTTGATCTGGGAGATCTGGGCCGAGACGAACGAGACCACGGCGCCGAACGCCGTCTGGATCACGGCGACGAAGCTGTTCACTGCCGCACGGACCTGCGGGAAGGCGATGTACAGCGCGAGCAGCCCGGCGGCCAGGGCCAGGATCGCGGCCAGCGGCAGGGCGACGGCGACGCCGAGCGTGGCCACGATCGAGACCAGGCCCGCGATCGGGCCGATCAGGTTCAGCGCCACGGTGCCGATGCCGACCAGCGCGATGGCCAGGGTGGCCAGCACCGGATGGGCGTCCTGAAACTTGCTGAAGCCCTCCAGCATCGAGGTGACGATGCGCAGGACGGCATCGCCCACCGGCGCCGCCGCCTGCAAGAGATCGATGAACGCCTTGCCGAGCGCGCCCAGGAACTGCCCCACGATCGGCAGTTCCCTCTGCACGTACTGGATGAAGGCGTTGAAGCTGGAGTTGTTGCCGAGCCCGGCCGCCGCCGTAGCCCACCCGACGGTAAGAGTCTCCAGTCCGCCCAGGAATTCACCGGTCAGCGGCAGGAAGGCTTCGACCAGTCCGGCGAACGCCTTCAGCAACTCCCCGATGATCGTGCCGAGTTCCTGAAGGATGGGCCCGACGTTCTGCCCGACCACGGTGATGAAGTTCTGCCAGAACGGGCCCTGGAGGGCGGCAATGGCCGAGCGCTCCAGTTCCAGGAAGGCGTCGGCCGTCCCCTGCACCACCGGCGCCAGCGAGGGCAGCAGGCCCGCCAGGCCGTTGAGGCCCTCGGTGGCGATCTGGAAGATCTCGGGCTGGAACTGAGCGGCGAACGACTTCCAGGTGGTCTGGAAATCCTGAAGGGCCTTGACCATCGCCTGCTCCGAGGGAGTCAGGGAGTCCATCAGGGCCTTCTCCTTGGCCAGGACGTTCTGGCGTTCGGTGTCCGTGACGGCCGTGTTGTACTGCGTCTGAAGCTGATTCAGCTTCGTCATCACGTTCGACACGTTGCCGAAGTCGGTCACGGCCACGGCCCCGAACGCCGCCGCGCCGATACCGGCCACGGTGAAGGCCGACCCGAGCGCGCCGACCGCCACGGCGGCGACCGAGCCGAGCGGGACCAGCGCCGGACCCAGCAACAGCACGGCCGAGACCAGTGGGTTGATGGAGCGCCCGACACCCTGGAACTTCTGCGCCAGGTCGTCGAGATTCTTCCGCCCGGAGCCGTCCTCGTCGACCGGAATGTCGATCTTCTTCTTGTTCGGCAGGGCCTTCAGTTCCGCGTCCAGGGCGGCGATCTCCGCTTCAGCGGCGCCCGCGTCCACGTCGACGTCGATGTTGACGTTGTTGGGCAGGGCCTCGAGATCGGCCTCCACCTCGGCGACCTGAGGCAGGTCCTGCACGTCGATCTCGATGGTGACGTCGGTGTGGTCGGGAATCGCTTCGAGGCCGGACTCCAGTTCGAGGATCTCGTCGAAGTCGACGATGTCGACATCGATCGTGGCGACGGCGTTCTGCTCGTCGATGATCTCGAAGTTGGTCTTGAAAATCTCCAGTTCACTACTGGCTTCGGCGTCGTCGACGTCGATCGTGACGTCGGCCTCCTGGCCGTCCAGGTCGTCGAGCAGGCCCTGGATGCCTTCCAGATCCTCCTCGGCCTCGGCCACGTCGGCTTCGACGTCGACGACGGCGTCGTCCCCGTCGAGAGAATCGATCAGTGCATTGAGGCGCTCGATGACCTCGGTCGCTTGATCATCGGCATCAATCGTGATGCCGAGTTCGGCGACCGTGGGCATTTCTCACCCCTTCGAGCGTTCGTTGTGATGGCGCTGTGCAGCATTCTCAGCGCTCAATGATTCCAACGCTACACTCACCCACCAGACCGGGCGCTCGGCCAATTCCCAGGGCGGCACCTGCAAGTACTTGGCTGCCTGCACTAGCCGGTACCAACTCGGAGGGCTCCCCACGGCGCCCTCGGTCATCAGCCAGCGTCGGAGTTGCTGGCGCTCGCTTTTCCCACCTCGTTGTGTTCCTTCACCGCCATGATGATTTCGGTGAAGATGTTGCTCGGGATGTCCTGAAGCGCGGAGATGTCCGTCGGATCGATCGGTTCGCCGTTATCGCCCTCCAGATCCCACGAAACAATCATCTTGGAGATCATCGTGGCGATTCTGGACATCCGAGCCTTGCGCTCGTCCTTTGTGCCGCCGGTCTTGACGCTTTCGGCCTGCATCTCGTCCAACTCGTTCAACGAGTACGAGATGGGCCGATAAACGATATTCAGCGAACCTTCGTCGAATTCCACTTCCAGTTCGACGGCTTTGCTCTTAGCCTGGCTGATCCTCATGGCCGGACTTTATCAGCAGTCCATGTCAACTTGTCACCCTTGAGCACGCACGAATATGGCACCGACGTAGCCGAAATCGCATGGTCGCCGACCTCGGTGCATTTCGTTCCGGGCTTGATCGTCGCGACCGGTGGGGGCGTGGTCACCGAGAACGAACGGTGCGTCGTCGGCGAGGGGCTGAACGACGGCGAGGGGGGCGTGCTGGACGACCCACCGGAGCAGGCGGCCAGGAGGATGGCGCCCGTCGCGGCAAGGACGAGCCCGGCGCTGAGCCTGAAAGTTGACAAGTCGAATCCTTCACGGGAGGCTTGAGGAGTCCTGGTCAGGGGTTGGCTGGCAACAAAAGCCGACCCGAGGTGTTCCGAGCCTCGGGTCGGCTTTTGCCGTTGTGGGCGACTACAGCGCGGCGGTCGTCGTGACCACGGTGGCCGTGAATGCCTTGCCCCACGACGGATCGTGGACGGCGTTGAACGTCCACTGGATCGCGAAAACCCCGTCCTCATCAGAGAACTTGTCGATGTCGCCGACCTGGCCCGCGACGTCGATGGTCATCTTGTGCTTGATCGCCGGACCGGAACTGGGGGTGTAGATCGTCGGCCCGACCGCCTCCAGCCGCAGCCACGCCGTGGTCCCGTTGCGCATCGCCGTCAGGTTGGCCATCGCGGCGGCGTCGGCCATCTGGGTCATCTTGAAGGTGACCTTCGGCGGACCCTCCACGGTGGCCACGAAGGACGGCTGCGAGGCGTCCACGACCCAGAGTGGGTCGAAGCGGTCGGCGATGGAGAACTCGCCCTTCAGCGCCCGGGTCAGCTTCGTGGTGCCGAGATCCGTTGCACTGGTGCGGTCCAGGTATACCGACAGGTCGGCGGGCTTGACCGGGATCTGACCCAACTGAGTGGGGCTGGCAGTCAGCGTGACGCCGTCCTCGATCGCCTTCGCCAGCCACGTACCGTCCAGGGAGATCTCCTCACGAGACCACTTCTGGCTGTACTCCTTCAGGATGCAGTTGGCCGCCCGGTGCGCCCGGAACGACGAACCCTGCTCCACGGTGAAGGTCTTCGGGGTGTCGTCACCGAACGTATTCGAGGTGAATACCCAGGTGAAAGCGCCGGTGTGAGTGGACGTGTCCATGATCTCGGTCGCGGAACCCGAGTTGATCACGGACGAGAAGGCGTACGGCAGTTCGGTATACACCGGCGAGCCGTCGAGACCGGCCTCGGTCCACTCCTGGCCGAGGATCTCCAGGCTGGGATACTTCTGCCCGGTCGGGCGCAGTTCATTGAACTTGGTCTGCGGTCCCATGGCGAAACCCATGGAGCCGAGACGCTTGGTTGCAGCGACGGCCGTTCCCGGGGTCGTCTCGACGCCGATCTGGACACTCTGGGTCACCGACGAGCGTTCACTCATTGTAACTGCGCCTTTCCTCTAAGTAACCGACGCTCACGTGAGACGCCAATCGGTGCATTTCTTATCATGCCAGATCACGGCGCCAATCGGGCTATCTGAGCCTTATAAGCCGCCGCTGAATTCGGGTTGTAATTGGTCGGATAGAGCGAGTGCTGGATACCGGAGTCGGTCCAGTTGAAGAGTGACACGATGCGAATGGAGCCGACCCTGGCGGTGTTCTTCGCATCCAGCCAGTTGTAGACGAAATTGATGAATGCGGGGTCATCGTTTCCGCCATTGGCGCCGATATGGGCGACGCTGAACTCGCCGAGGCCGAACGGCACCCCCTTCGACTGTGCGAAGCCGTACCACCAGTCCCAGCCAAACGTTTTCGTCTGATGCTGCGTGGCGTTCGACGTCGTGTTGTACGGCGGCCACCAGTCGTACGCATCCAGCAGAACCATATCCATCTGGCCGGGAATGAACAATGTCGACGGGTCGGCGATGAATCCGTTACCGCTGACGCCCTCGTTCGGATTGAACGCGAACTTCAGATTCGGAGCGACGGACTTCATGTTCGTCACTTCTTTCGTCCAGTCCGCTTTCCACTGAGCGGCGTTGGCGTTCGTCGCCCCGCTGTAGCAGCAATTCATCTCCCAGCCGAGTCGAACAATCGCATCCGAGTCCACCGACGCGATCTGCTGCGCCAACTGCTTCCACTGGGCATCCGTCCCGATGTTCGACACCGAGCCGTTGTTGGCCCACATCGGAATCGAGATCAGCAGGTCGTCGGTAGCCGGGACGAACGACGTTGGGATACCCGACTTCCAGCCCTGGTCGAGCATGCCCGACCAGGAATCGCGGTCGTTGTAGACGTTGATGTTGTCCACGTGATGCCCGCGCCATGCGGCGAAGTTGTTGGCCTGGGCACCGTCGTTCTCGAACCAGCCGCCGTCGGACCAGGGCATTCCGGAGGCGTAGCGGCCAGGGGCGGGCGACCCGCTCGGCGAGGACGACGGCGAGGTGCTCGTCGACGAACTGGCGCTCACCGGCGGCGTGGTGATCACAGCGCCGGGATGTGCCTGGATGTAAGCCCGTTCGGTGGCGTTGGCGTCCAGGGCCTGCTGCTGGCTCGGCCCCGTCGGTGCGGCGGCGCGCGGCGGCGCCAGCGTCGGATGAGCGAGTTCATTGGCTTCGGTGGGGCTCGCGCACGCCGCCAACGCCAACGCGGCGACGGCCAGCGTGGCGCCGATCAGGGTCCCTCTCGTCTTCATGGCTTACTCATCTCTCGACGCACGGATGCGCCACATTGCCCCGAGGTGGCGATACTGCACGCCCTCGGTGATTTCCGGGTACTGGATGATCCGTTCGCGAATGCAACTCAGAGACCCACCGTCCACGTCGATAACTTCGCCGGGGCGATGGAAGAGTTGCTTGATGCGACTGGCCGCCGGGATCAGGTCGTCCCAGGAGCCGGTCGCGCCAACGACTTTGATCAGGTACACGTTATCCGTCGAGATGATGAGCCCGCTGTTGCCCTGGACGTCCGCCGTCGAGTTCATCGAGAAATGCACGTACGGCAACGGAAGGTCGTCCAGGCTGAGCGTTCCCGAGATGTGATCGAGGCCGCCCAGGAGCGTGAGCAGAGCGGCGTCGGTGAGTTGGGAGTAGATCCAGGGCTCGACCAGGTCGAGCGTCTCCGCCGAGTCGATGGTCATCAGATGTCACACGCCTCTTGCACAGCCCTGGTCATGTTCCGAGGCAGAATCGTTGCGCCGTAGTCGTTCGCCAGCGGGCCGACGATCGGGCGGGCTGCCTGCCTGACCGTCCCGAACTCGTTGAATCCGGAGTAGAACCCGTGGCCGAGGTAGTAACCGACCGAAATCTCACAGTGGTTGGTTCCGGCCGGATGATTGGCCGTGACCCGCGCCAGCAGGCCGGTATCCTTCCAGATCACCTCGGCGATGTCCTGGCTCAGATCGTTGCCGTCGTCGTCGACCTGGTCGTCGATGGCCTTGGGCAGCTTCCTGATGATCTTCGGGAAGTCGTTGCGCCGAACGTGCCATCCGCCCATTCAGCCCACCTCCCCCTGCTCGGCCCTGCGGATACCGACCCGAACCCCGACGGCCACGGCCGACGGCGGCGTGACATTGCGGGTGACGATCCACTTACTGGTGTCGCGGGCATTGGTCAGACGACAGCCCTCGGAGACATCGGTGTCAATCGGGAAGATGGCCATTGCCACCGGTGCGCCGAAGGTTTCACTGGTGGCCGCCACCACGGGCAGATCGTCCGACATCTGGGTGAACCAGCATGGCGTCGATTCTGCTCGATCCACCCACGTCACGGTCTTGCCGCCGCTGGCGTCGCGAATCAAGGTGCGATCCCCGATCACGCAAGCGTCGATCATCACATCGTTCAAGATGCGCTGACCGACGGATACGATCGCGGGAACATTGACCATGGCTTAGATCTCGACTCCTGCCTCGCGCAGCGCTGCACGCTGCTCATCGGAAACTGCTTCGCTGTAGGGACGCTCGGGATAGTCCCCGACCGGATCGACCTTGACCTCGCCCTGAGTCTGCTTCGGCTCGGGCTCTCCCACCTTGGCCATGGGGACCTCCTCCAGTACGACCGGTGCTTCGTTCTCGCTCATTGCCTTCCTCCTAAATCGTCATCGACGGCAGAACGTCCAGCGTCGTCTCGGTTACGCCGTCCACCACTCCGGCGCCGGAAGCACGAAAATGCCACTGCCCCGGCGTATCAACCTCGATGGACGCCTCGAAGAAGCCCACGTCCCGGCGCGTCAGCGTGGTAGCCGGATACGTGACCACCGTAACCGAGCCGTCGCTGGGATCACGCGCCGCCACCTGGACGATGGTCGGGTCCGTCGGTACGCCCAGTAGGCGGAACTCGATCTCCACCAGCACCCGCTGGCCGACGTAGTAGGGCTCGGTATCAACAACCGTCATCAGTTCCTCCTCACTCGCGCGCGAACCCAGCCAGCCTTCACGATATTCACCACGACCAGGCCCGGCCTGCCGAAGGCGCGCCCGGCGTCGATCGCGGTCAGGTTCGACACGGCCGTGATGGAACCCGTCAACTTCTTCGAGAAACGACGCTTGAGCGTGGCCGCCGGAGTAATCGATCCGGAGAACACCTTGCCGCCACGTTTCGTGAGCAAGCCTGCGGGGGTGCTTGATCCGGCCAGGTTCTTCGACGCCCTCTTCACCAGGGTGCCGGTGGACGTGATGCTTGCGGTGAAAACCCGCACCACCACTCGCACCTTGGCGAGGGCACCCGCCGGTGTAATCGAGGCGGTGAAGGGATTCTTGGTCACCGTCTTCAGCGCGGTCCCGGTCGCCGCAATCGAGCCGCTCAGATTCAAGCCGTTGTTGGCGGCCACGGCGAAGGACAGCAGCATCTCGCCGGGCGAGAACGTCGAAGTGCCCGAGGTCGCCGTGGCCGTGCCGGTCGATCCGGAGGCGCTCAGAAGCTTGTGGAACACACCCAACTGGGCATAGGAGGACGCAGTCGGCGAGGGACTGTCGGACGTCCAGCCCGAAGGCGCCGTCCAGGTGGTGGTCCCCGTCGTTCCGGCAGTGTCGACCATGTTGGTCGCGCCGATGCGCAGGCTGTTGGTCTGGATCGTCGTGATCGAGGGGAAGATGTGAGAAGTGTTCAGCGTCCCGGTGTTCGAGGTGAACGCGGGCGTCCCGTCGATCGGCGAGGTGAGATTGGCGCCGGTGATCGCCAGCACGGTGATGTGACAGTCGGACGTGGCCGCCGTCCCGAACGTCCAGGAGGCGCCCTCGCTGGCTGCCGTCTTCGTCCAGAACTTCATGTAGCCAGCAGTCGATCCACCACCGGCCGGACTGGTGGCCTGAAGCGTCCAGCCCACCGGCGCGGTCAGGGCGGTGCTGACCGCGTCCGGGTCCGAGCCCATGATGGCGACCAGGAGGTCGCCGTCGGCGGTGCCGGTGGGCTTGGTGACAGAGACGGACGAGACGCCGTTCGCCCGAACGTTCTGCGTAGAACTGCGTACCGCGACGGCCATCTCGCCCCTCCCTTCCCTGCCTGGTCGATTCCTTACTGGTCACATATGATCTACCCATTGCTCGGGAAAGTGAGGTCATACGTCGAGAGCAGGCTTTCTCCCGAGGCCAGGTTGATCACCGAGAACAGCGAGCGGTCGAGCATGACGCCGCCGCCGGTCGCGGCCTGGCTCATGATCGCGTGCTCGGTCGCGGCCACGGAGGCGGAAACCGTGATGGTGGCTACGGTCTCGTAGGTCTTCGAGTCGCCTGACTTCTCGCCCAGCGACCCGGTCGGGCGCGTACTCGACGTCGAGTACTGGGTCGTCAACTCGGTGACCAGCGCTGTCTGCGTGGCCGCCTCGGCCGTGGTGCCGGTGCCGAGGGCGTGGAACTTCATGTTCTCCAGTTCGACCAGGTTCTGGAAGGCATCCACGATGTAGGCGACGCCGGTGTCGGTCACCACCCGGCAGGAGACCAGGCCATAGTCGGTGACCTTGCCGTCCAAAGACAGCTTCGCCAGCCAGAGGTGACCGATGGCGAAGAGACGGCCATGGTCGAAGGCATCCTGGTCGGCCAGGCTGCGCTCGAAGTTCTGGCGATTACTGCGCTGCCATGCACCCTTTCGGCTGAACGGCAGAAGGGCGACGCCATAGGTGTAGGCGTCGTTGAGATTGCGGACAAGGGGGCGACGCGGCAACGGCACCCGTGCCACGTTGAGCGTGCCGGTCGGGCGCAGTTCCTTCATCGTTCCCTCTTCGGTTACTAGGCATTACCAACGGGCAGGCAGTTGATGTCGCGCTCGCGGTGACGATTGATGACCAGGCGCACCGAGTTCACCGCCGACGGCGTCGTGCCGGAGGCCGAAAGCACGGCCAGGTCGATACTCCGGTAGTCGGCGGCGCTCAGCATGGCCGCGTTGGCCAGGATGTCGGCCGCCGTGTTGTCGTAGCCGACTCCGATGGAACCGTCGGCGCCAATCGTGGTCGATCGCAAGACGTCTGGGTTACGCAACGCGTTCTTCACTACATTGGCAAGGGTTTTCACGATGACCCGTTGGAGCATCAAGCCCTTGGCCACGACAGCGTCGTCATCGTCGGCCAGGAGGGCGGCGAGCGTCGCCTCCAGGGCCGGGCGATGAACGTCCAGATCGTTAACGAGGTCATCGAGAAGCGTTTGCGCAATAGGCGTTTCGGCGTCGGAAAGGGGCCGCCAACGATCTTCGACGTCGGTTGGGCTGACGTTGTACGACATTGACGACCCCTTTCCTGGTGGCCAGTTACTTGTTGGCCTTCACGACGTCTTCCGGCCAGACGGTGACACCCGTCTGAGTCTTGAACTCCTCCGGAACGCGCTTGGCCGGGTCGAGGACACCGGCGACGGTGTAGTGCTCGTTCGGAGTCGGGTCAGCCGCTTCCCCACGGAAACCCTGCTCCTGCTCGGCCTTCACGATGTCGTGAATCTGCTTCTGACTGGGCTCCACGACGGCGTCAGCCTTCTGGTCCTTCGACGCCTGCGGAGTGCTGGTATTGGTCACGCGCTCAGGCGCGGCCTGAGTCTGCTTGCTGTCGGCCATATTACGACCTCGCAATCTCGATGATGGCGGTTCCGCCACCTTCGACGAGACCGGTCCCGCCGACGGGTGCGGACTGAACGGCCAGGACGTCGCCCTCGGCCACGACCAGGTTGGCCGCAGTCCCCGAGAGGGGCAGCGCAGCCTCGTCGAACGCGACCAGGTTGGTTCCGCTCAGCAGGGGCAGCGCGGCCACCGCCGTCGAGCCGGAGCCGGACTGGCCCTTGTTGATCAGTGAAATCGTCCGGGACGACGGTGAAGCCGCGCCCGTGACGGAGGCCAGGGGCAGGTAGCGAACGGCCTGCACGGTCCCCGCGAACGGGGCCCGGACGTTCTCCGTGGTGGTCGCGAGAATCGTCGAAGCGGGCAGTTCCACCTCCAGCGTCCTGACGAGAGGTGCAGAGTCAGCCATGTTTTCTTCCCTTTCCTTTCGAGGAGTCGGATGGAGGTGGGGTTTACGTGCCGGTGACCTTGATGTAACCCGCCGGGTAGCGAGTCGAGGCGTTCGTGTTCTCGTTGTTGATCGTGTTCGCGACCTGCCACCCCGCCCGGAACGTGAGCCGCACTGCGGTCATGTCCTGCTGGGCCAGGTTGAACACGATGGCGCCGGTGTTGTCCTGGATGACGGCCTCGGTAAGGACCTTCATCGAGATGTCCTGGCGGACACCGAGAACGAACTGGCTCCAGTCGGCGGCCAGAAGCTGGACGCCGTCGGCGGGCGTCCCGGCGGAGACGGTGGCGATCGGCCAGAGACCCTTCATCGAGTACTGGATCGGGAAGCCGTCCAGCGTGCGCAGGTCGCCCGACGTCCGGTTCTCGTCAAGCTTGCGGCCCTGGGAGTCGCGAGCCTTGCGCAGCTTCGCCTTGTAGGACGTCGGCGCCGTGAAGCCGGAGACCTCGAAGCCGTCCTGCTCGATCAGGCCGTAAAGGTCGTCCAGGTCGCCGTAGATGCCACCGGCGGTCACCGCGTTGGCGCCCTGGGTAACGACGTTCCCGGCGGACGCGGCGGCGGCCACGACGTTGGTCGGGAAGGATGCCGGAGCAGACGCGCCGAACATGACGGCGGTGTCCAGGGTGCGCCCGAAAGCCTCAGCCAGGAGGGGCTCGGCCTCGTCCCAGAGGTCGGCGTCCACGTCGGCCAGGACATTGTCCGGGATCGGCATGATGACGGCGATCTCTTCGACGTTCAGGTACTTGTTGGCCCACGAGAACTCGGTGGTCTGCTTCAGGCCCGTGTCACCGGTGACCCAGTACGCAACCGGCAGCGAGGCCAGGATCGGGAACCGGGTCTGCGTCCCGCCGACGGGGATTCGCCCAAAAAGAGCCATGACGGCCGAAGTCTCGGTCGCCTTCCCCAGCATCGAGGTGCTGACTTCCTCCGGGACGAGGGCAGCGGCGTCGGTGCGGGAAGTGACGTTGTTGTACGCGCCACCTGAGTAAGAGAAGATCGGGGCACCGTTCCTCCGGTACCCGATCGGTCGATTCATCACCACTTAGAACCTCCAAGGGCTCGCGGGAACGACGCCCGCGTGGTGAGCGAGCGACGCTATCTCTTCTTGGCGGCCATATCCCGGATCTTCTCGGTCATGCTGCTCTTTGAAGCCGCACTACCGCGAGCGCCACCATCGAAGTCGGGTGCACCTCCGCGAGGTCCACCCTTCTTGGCCACTTTCGCCAGTTCCGGACGATCGGCGATGAGAGCCTTCAGATCACGCTTGATCTGAGCGACATCCACGTCACCTTCGTCGTCGACCTCGTAATCGTCGAGATCGAGGAAGCGAGCCGCATCCGAAGCGTGCATAAGGACTTCCGCCGCCTCCGCCTTGATTGCGGCCTTCAGCAACTTGCTGTTGACCTTCGTCTGGGCGGCAATGGTGGCTTCTCGGCGAATCTCGTCCGGATCAATCCGGTCGGCGTCGTCGTCGTCCTTATCGCTGTTCGATTTGGTCGTAGCGCCCTTCTTGCCCTTGACCAGCGCGAGGATCTCCTCCGGCGAGAGGCCGGTCTCCTTCTTCAGCACTGCCCACGGCTTGTACGCCGCCTTGAGCCGTCCAGTTGCTTTCCGCTCGGCGTCGATGGCGTTGCGCCCTTTGGCGGTCAGGCCATCGGCGTCGACGGAATCGTCCTCGTCGTCGCCGTCTTCGGAGCCCCCGTCGCCGTTTCCGTCCCCGTCGCCCTCAGTTCCGCCTGTTTCACCCTCATCGGCCGGAGCGCCACCTGAATAACTCCAGATCGGCGTTCCGTCGGCACGGTGGCCAAGCGGCATGGACTTACGGATGAACAGAAGTGACATGGAGTTTTCTCCTCAGATTGACCAGCCTCGCGCCGGTCCGTGCTCTGCTGGCCTCGCGCACAGCCTTGCTCTAGGCGCAATATATCGCAGTCAGGCCAGCAAGTACGAATACTGACGTAGCATTTTCCGCGCTGTTTCCCGGTCGCCTTTCGCGTCCCGGTAGATCTGCCAGACGGTCGGTCTCAGCACCGGCGGCTGACCCCTCTTCTTCCGCCCGGTCCCGGCCCGGGTATAGCGGTGACCATTGTCGGCGGTGAACGTCGCGCCCTTGCGGTGCGCATTGACGACGCGACCGATGTCGGCGCCGTCACGAATGGCCTGGGCCTCGGCCTTGCCGAAGTACTTCTCCTGATCCTCTTTCGAGAGCGAATTGAAATACGCCTTCGGGTCGGTGGTGAAGTCGGGGGCATCCGGCTCGGCGGCGCCAGCGGCTTTGCAGTCGCAGCCCGGATGGCGAGCGAACCCCGCGTTCCATCGGTACCACCTCCCGGCCAGTACGGCGCACCGCCCGCATGAGGGCAGGTCCAGCACCCGGATATACCCCAGCGACACCTCTTTCGGGGCTGGACGGGTCGCTGGGCCCCGAGGCGCACGCCGGGGCTGCTTCGGGGCTGGCGATGCTGGCGACAGCAGGGACGCGGGCTGCGGGGGCAGGTCCGAGGCCGTCACCGTCACCGTGGTCAGGGGCTGGACGGTCTCAGGTCGCACCGTTGCCCGGCCGACGGCGATCGGGACACTGTCGGCCGCCCTGGCCGCGTCGGCGATCTGGGTCACCATCGCCATCCGCAGCCATGCCTCACCCGAGCGCATCGAGTTGGCGACGCTGTCCCCGTGGTTCAGATGGGCCGACGTCCGGATCGCCGCACCGGCCAGCAGGCCCTCCAGGCCTCTTCCGTCGGAGGCGATCCCGGCGAAGGCGCGAGCGTCCAGGGTCGGAATGTCGATGTCGATGCCCTGCGCGGCCAGGACGTCATGGGCGTACTGGCTGGCCTGGCTGGCCATCAACTCCTGCGCCGTGGACGTCAGCACGAAGATCCGCTGGCCGATCGAGTGAATCCAGGAGGCGATCGGGTGGTCCGGATCGAGCAGCCGGAAGACCTCGATGGCCGCAGCGATCTGCGCCGCCGTGATGGCCGTCTGGGTCTGCTGGTGGGCGGCAGCAATGGCGGCCACCTGCGCCGCCTCCTGCGCGCTCACGCTCACGGCCGCCCGGTTCCGCCCCCGTTACGGTTACCTCCCCCGGCCGCCCCAGCCGCTGGCTCGGTCCCCGTGATGGCCGACGACGTCCCCGTGGGCCCGCCCGCGCCGGAGCCAGCGGCGTTCTTGCGGTACTGGTCGGCCAGCAGGGCCGTGGCGTCCATCTGAGCCTGCTGCTGCTGGTATTCGACCTGCATCTGGGTCCAGCGCTGGATCTCCGGCGGGCTGGCCCCCCAGCGCTCCCACAGGGCCTGCATGGGTACGCCCAACGTGCTCATCTTGGTCAGCGCGTCGACGACCTCGCCCTCGGTGCGGAACTCCGGGTTACGCCAGACGACCTCCATCGTCACGTCGTCCGGGATTGCGGTACCGGCCAGAGTCCGCACGAACCGCACGCACGACTCGATGTGGTCGTCCAGGTCGCGCATCCGCTGACGGCACTTCGCGATCAGACCCGACTCCTCGGCCTTGTACGACTCACCGTTGGGTGAATTACTGCCGCCCAGAAGATATGACGCCGGGGTGCGGCTGCGCGCCGCCATATCCAGGACGTCTTCCTTCTTGCCCGCGATATAGCCACTCGGATCGGAAGCCGCGAAACTACCGAACTTCGCCTCCGGAACGTCGGTGGTGACCATTCGATCCTGGCCGACCTTGATTTGCTGGTTCGGGTTTCCATTCGCGTCCGTCTCCGGCCAGCCGGAGGCCCACTTCTGCGGAAAGGCGCCGAAGTCCTGGTTCATCAAACGGTCCGCGATTGTCTTCACGACGCGATCCTGAGTATCCAGCAGATCGTGCAATTCCGACTGGCCGCCGGTGAGCAGTCGGGGATTGTTCGGCAATTCCCAGATCGGCACCTCGGTGATGTCGTCCAGGACGGCGGGCCATTCCTCGTCGGCCATGAGGCGCGGCTTCCAGTCCCGGCTGCGGATCTCCCGGGACTTCGGCACGTCAGCCTGGTACTTGTAGATCTCCAGCACGCCGTCGGTGTTGAGCATGTAGAGCGTCGCGCAGATCTTCTTCGTCCAGTCGTCCACCCAGACCTTCAGGCCCGCAGCAACTTTCCGGCGATTGGTTCCCGGAACGTGCTCCACGATGCACTGCGCCGGATGTTCCACCCAGATCTTCGGCGTCTTCGGGTCATCGTTGTTCGGTTCGGCCATGAGGTAGGCGACGCCGTTGATCGTCGCCTCCAGGATGGCCTGGTCGAACAACGTGTCCATGTTGTTGGCCTGCCAGATCCGCCACGTCTCCTTGTCGGCCTCGCCGATCGTGGTCTGGGTGTAGCGACTGCCCTTTGAGACCCCGATCGAGCCCGCACCGCCGCCCTTCGCCGGGCCGGTGCCGATGTTGATGTTCAGCGCCTTCCCCTGAGCCGCAGCACCGATGGCGCCGGTGACCTGGGGTGAGGGAACGACCGGGCCGAGATTGGCCATCGAGTCATCGTTGTCGCCGGTGTCGATCCGGAAACCCTCGATCACCAGACGCTCGGCCTGGGCGTCGGCGATCGGCCCACAATAATTGGCCCGCGCCATCCGAAGAATGCGCCGGAATTCTTCCTCGGCGTCCTTGTGCAGCCACGGCAGCGGGAATTCACCGCAGTAATAGTCATCGTAGACATTCAGCATCCGCAGGCGTTCCTGCAATGCCAGGAAGAGGCGGTTCACCCACCAGAGCGGAGACTGAACCGGGTAATTCGCGATCGCGGGCGTGGTCTCGATGATCCGCTCTTCGTTCGCGGCCGACTGGCGCTCGCGAAGGCGGTTCTCCCACGTCGGAATGCCCAGTCCGCTGGCCATGTAGTCTCCCTTAGTAACTCCGAGCGGTACCGACGGCCCGACTCAACGTCCGGGCCGGACGCCAGGCGTCAGGCCCGAGAGCGCTCAGATCCGCCGCCGCCTCATGAGCAAGAGTATCGGCCATGGCGATGTCAATCTTGCGATGCGAATCGGGTTTCACCAGGATGTATTTCTGGCCGGGCTTGGCCGCCATCCGGGCATTGATGACGTGCTCGCGAGCGACCTTGTCGCCGTCGTGCTTGTTCCGGCCCGAACTGAGGTCGTTCCGATACCGCTTCAGGGCCAGAAACATCTGGTCGATGCGCCCCGTCGTCCACTCGAAGACCACTTCGTCACCGTAAGCCAGGGCCCACTCGCCAATCTCGGTCCTCCAGTCCCGAGGGTCAGCGTAAAAGCGCCTCAGCCGATACTTTGACGCGATTTCACTCATTGCCGCTGAAACCTCACTGCGAGGGATACTTCCACCCCATTCTGCGGGATTCCAGTACGTTGGACGATGATCTGGGCCATACGTAGGGGTGAAACGGTAACCACTCTGTGTTTCGAGGCGGATTGCCGTCCAGTCATCGGTATCCGAGCCGTCGAAGCCTCCAGCAACGGCAGTTCCGTCGGGAACGAACTCACCATCGACTTCGTACTGATCCCAGAGCGTTTCAGTGATCCACGCGCCAAGACCGGCCACGATGCGGTTGCCGTAGAAGCGTTCCGCTTGAGCCGGATCGGTCGCGATGATCTCTTCTGCTTCAGCGTTGATCGAGTCAATATCGATCCACGGCGAGCCGGAGTAGACATAGCGAAGGATCCGGCGACGTTCCGCTTTGTTGGTGAAAGATAGGCCCGCAGGCGCAAGGGGGTGGAGTCTGAAGATGTCGTGGCGCGTAAGTGAAGCGTTGTACGTTCTCTGCGCAACTGAGTCCTCCGATGGGTCCCATGCGTTCGAAGTCTCGACGACGCGCCCCTTCATGCCGGAAGCGCCACGTCGTTGGGTTTCGGCGACCTTCACCATCTTGTTCGTCGGCAACCACAACTGCGTGTTATGCGTGACGTGACCCCCCTCACCGGCAAGGAAAAGGTGGTCTTCGGAGTCGACCGCTACGCAGCGAACGGGCACCGACTCAACTGGCTCGATCGACGTCACGGTAATCCAATCAGACCCGCGCCATGCCGACTTTACGCGAGGTATACGGAATCTGCGTCCATCCGTAACCATTTCGCCCGTCGTCCGGATTGCCGGAAGCGCCGCCGACTCAGAGACCTTAGTCAGCCACTGATGACCGTCGCTAGCGACGATATTCGTTCCGTCCTGGAGATTTACGCGATAACAGATTCGATCATGCTGAATCGGTGTCGCCTTGACGACGCCGACCGGCCGACCGTCCGAGGAGAGAAGTCGATCACCAACCTTGACTGCTCCCATCGTCGTCCAGCCATCCGGCGTCGGGAGCGGAGTGTCGAGCGCCAACGCCTCGTCCTGGGGCACGAACGTGACGCGCTGGCCCAACCGTGATTGGTTACTGGACGTCACGCTGTCGATCCGGCCACCGTGGGGCAGCCGGATGAACTCCTCGCCGGTCTTCGGGATGATGTCGAACAGGGGACCGTTCTCAATCATCGGGCGCAGTACGCCGTAGACGTTGTCGTTCTGCTCCTGCGAGAAGGCCGTCAACTGGATCAGGGGCGTCGGCCAGGGGATCCCCTTGGGCTCTCCCTCCTCGTACTCGTAAACCCAGCCACAGGGGCACTCGTGGTCGATACAGCGGTATTGCTCACCCGCGCGGGCCCACCCGGCGAAAAGGGCAGGCCCGACGCCCTCCAGACAGCACTGAGAGGCCGTCGTCGGGCCTTTTCCGGAGTTGCCGGTCGGAATCATCTCGCGTCCGGCCAAGAACGTGTGGTCTGGCGCGTCAACCGTGATGCATTGAGTCAACACGGGTTCAATCGGCTCAATCGCGACGATCCGGCGGTGCAGAAACTGCGAATGGCCACTCACCGTCGGACGAAGCCGAGCCTGCTTACGTTCAATCCGGAACAACGGCATGTCGGACCGTGCGGCGAACGAGATTCGCCACTTCGTCCGCGTGTCGTATCCGTTCAGACGCCCCATGCCCTCACGGCAGACGTGCTTAATTCCCAGTGAGTGCAGGAGTTCTCGGATGCCATCTCTGATCGCGGGCGTCGTTGTTGTGAATTCGCACTTGCCCTGACGCGCATCGGCAGAGCCGTCGGTATCCATGAGCCCCTGAAGGAGAGCCCAGCGCTGCTTAGCCGACGCGCGCAGATACTGCGCCGGGATGTGCTTGTTCTGGAGCAATCCGTTCAGCCGCAACAACTCATGGAGACCGTAAACCTGCCAGCGCTTGGTTGTCTTCTGATCTTGGGCGATTCGGAAGCCTTCGCCTTCGATCTCCTTGAAAACCTCCAGATCCAGGCCGGTAATCCGTGCATCATGCTGGCCGCCATCTCCGAGCCACGCTCCAAGCGTGTAAGGCGGGATCGGAAGGTCGATTTCCGGCAAATCTAACGGCCTGGCGACAGGCACGCGGAATCGACGAGCGCCGTGGTCGTCCGTCAGGCCAGCAGTCAGCATCTCGCTGGTTGACAGGCGCTCTGGGACATACGTGGAAGACGGCGTGCGCCGATCGACGACCCATTCGTGATCGCCGCAAGCGGTCAGTTCTGAACCGTCGGAGAACTTCACCCGGTACGTATCGACCAGCCAGCGCTGGGACTTGCCTGTAACTCCGGTCGGTCGGCCATCGGCGGCGAAAACGTAGTCGCCCATGACGAGCCGACCCATCGTCGTCCAGCCGGACGGCGTAGCAATCGGCGTATCTAGAGCCAGCGCCTTCTGGGGCAAGATGATCTGCGAACGCCGATTGTAGAACGCCGGAGCGCCCAAACCTGGCTCTCCACGCAGTTTTGCGTTGGGCTTGACCCGATAGTGGTTCTGGTAGAACCACAACTGCCAGTTCGACAGAATCAGGGGCTCACCCTTGTGGAATCCATCAGGAATGACGCAATGCGCCTCTACCCACTCGATGGCGACCCAAAGAACCGGAAAGGTAACGATGTAGTCGTCTGAGGGACTTGCCACACTTACCTACCGTTCTGTTGGAATCTCCGCATCGTCGGGTACATCCACGATCCAGCGCGTAGAGAGCATGAAAACAAAGCCTTGGAAGGGACTCTGGCCCTCCTTCACGACCAGTTCCGGCTGAGCCGTCGTGCGGACGGCGCCGCCGACGTCAAAAGCCCTCTGGTTGGCGGTGTATCGCATCTGTCTCATGAAATCTGGCAGGAGGCGCTCGAAACCGCCCCCCAGTTGGACGTCTTCGAACTTGGCGATCAGATCAACGTCTATCTGGGCGGTCTTCACTCGACGTCGTCACTGGTGTCGTCGTCATCGTCCAGCGCATCCGGCGTCTCGCCGCCCCGGATCATCTGTACGTTCGAGCGCTCGCGTGCCGACGAGCGGACTCCGGTCGCTCGTCGGCCGCCACGGTTCGACGACGCCGGGGCGCCATCCGTGCCGGTCGCGGCCAGGCGCATCTGAAGCTCCCCCAGGATCTCGTCCTCGGGACTGTCGACGATGACGTACTTGTGCGCCCGCATGGCCGGGCCGGTGAGGTAGAGCATTTCAGCCATCTGCCGAACGGCGGTGCGCTTCAGGCTGGAGGCGTTCGGCCTGCCCGCCTCAATGTAGTTGCGGACGTACAGCGCCACGGCGTCGTGCTGCTGCTCAAGGTGCCAGATGTGCCCCTGGGGCCGTCGCCAGAGCTTCGCCCAGTAACCGAGTTCCTGGACCGTCGGCTCATCGATCTCGATGGGCCAGTCCGGGATGGGCAGGGAACAGTCGCGCGGAAGCCGAGTGAACGTCTTCGCGTCGTACTGCCGCTTGAGTGCGTTCATCTCTGGGAGCGGCCCGGAATGTGTACGTGCACCACCGGAAGTCATCAGATCCTCCTTGTAGAGAATCTGATGATAACCAGCAAAAGGCCGCCCACGGTATAGTGGACGGCCTTTTTGGCGATCGTAACCCGGCGGATCGGCGAGGTGGGCCCAACGTCGTCGCGTTATTTATGACGACAACGAGTGCGACGGAGGGCACGCTTCCTCGCCGATCCAACCGGTGTCCGCCACCCTCCCCAATTCGGCGGTGGGGGGAGGCGTACAAGAGCCATCGTGCATCACGTGGTCGGAGTTGTCAAGTCCTTGACAGGAGCAGTCACAATCAAGAGAGAGTGGAGGATGAGCAATCTGGACGAATTCACCATCGAGATCCATGAGGACGACGACGGCGCGCTATGGGGTGAGGTTGAAGACCTCCCGGGTTGCATCGTCTCGGGCAGTGACGTGGATGGAATCCTGGAAGCCGCAACCGAGGCCATTCCGATGTATCTCGCTCCTTAGCCTTCTAGAACAACGTTCTACCCATTAGAACTCGCGACGGCCAGCGGTTCGGCCTCGAAGGCATGCTCTGCTGAAATGCCGCGACCGGCACCGGATTGTGGCCGGTGCCGGTCGTGAGCCCAGCAACCCCTTGGAAAGGAAGGCTCGTGAACCGCCTACGAGAAGAAAGGTTCGACAGTGAGTCTACAACAAGTTGACAGGTCTGGCGAATTCCGATGTATCTCGCTCCTTAGCCTTGTAGAACGACGTTCTAGCCATTAGAACTCGGTTCTGGCTAAGTTGGCC
>Ga0208992_1000005_pt1 | contig 32450 bp, 61 predicted proteins | sample MedBloCAOM1_O1_FD_187842 | JGI IMG/M metagenome (GOLD analysis project Ga0208992, IMG submission 187842) | Forest soil microbial communities from El Dorado National Forest, California, USA - Mediterranean Blodgett CA OM1_O1 (SPAdes) (version 2) | ecosystem: Environmental > Terrestrial > Soil >...
GGGTCAGGTCTAAAAAACCGTTTACGGTTATTCCACTTCTTTACGCGTGAATAGTGAGTGACCCTTGATCCCCCTGACGTAAAATGGATAGATCACATAGCGTGAGTACCCATAGACCCTTGACGTCATTGACGGTAGGGTATAAACCATGCCTCTTGCCCACGAAACCATCGAATATGTGCTGATTTACCCAACTGGCGACGAAAGCAGGCGAACCGGCCTAATTTGGGCACTCGCCCCGACGACGCCAAGAGGCCGAGCCTTCTGGGTCGTGCCCGACGACCCCTACGACGCCGACCAGTCGGACGGCGTCGACGTCCGGGCACCGACAAGCTGGCCCGGTCCGGCGCCCGACTGGTTGATCGATCTCGTCGTCGTCGTCTCTCGTCGCCATCGCGTCGGCCGGTTCGTCACCACCCCGGCCCCGGTGACCCCCCGGCGGCCGATTCCGCTCGTGCGCCGCTTCGGCCCCCAGGCGGGCCGCTGGGTCGACAAGGGCACCCGGTACGCCGAACTCCACCCCGAGGGCCACGTGAACGCCGCAGCAGCCCGTCAGGGGGCTGCCATGGCCACCCGCCGGTACGCCGCGAGCGACGATCGCCCCGTAACCGACTACTGGCCCACCTTCGCAAGCCTTGCGTCGGGGGTCTGAGCGCCTAACCAGCCCTCTCCGGCCCCGAGGGACCAGGAGGGGGTTCTGGGGGCTCCTGGGGCCCGTGGAGGCTCTCCTGTGGCCTCGGGGCAGCGGACGCCCCGTCGTCGGACACGGGGCAGGGGCAGAGGCCGGATACCGAACTTCGTTCTGATCCGGCCTTGACGGGCGACGACGGGGCGGGAGGCGGGCACGGGGCAGGGGCAGAGGCCGGATACCGAACTTCGTTCTGATCCGGCCCGATCCAGCCTTGACAACTGGATAAACCAGCGTGCATCATGGTCACATGGCCAAAATCGATATCTCTGACATCATGGGCGTGAAGGAACTCTCCGCCGCACTCAAGGAACTCGGATATCCCTGGGTCGAAAGGACGAATATCACCACCTGGATAGCCCGGCGTGATTCCTACGCCACCAAAGAAGGCGCAATGAAAGCCGTGCCGAATGGTTTTCCGGGGCCGAAGAAAGTCCTCGGGATGGGCGGAATCTATTCCTGGCCGGAGGTCCTTCAATGGGTTGTCGACCATTACGGGACACCCGACGAACGCGACGGCGCCCCACCCACGCGCGGCGGCAGCCTGCCGAGGACTCCGGCGCGGTGAAGGCGATCGATCCGCTCGAAGCCGCCGAGCGCTGTCGCTGCCAGGACCCCGAGGGAAGGATGTGGATCTACCTCAACCCCTTCTGCCTGCACGCCCGGGTGCACCGCCCCCTGGCCGAGTACGGCCCGACCGCGAACTCGATCATGACCTCGGCCAGGGAGTACCACCGCGCCTGGACGGCGGGGGAGTACAACCCCGACATAGCCCCGGAGTTCCGCCCCGGTTACCGCCCGCCGGAACGCCCGAAACCCGCTGCCAGGAAGGAACTCCCGATGCGCAAGTCCGAAACCCCGCGCCCGCCAGAGGCTTACCCGCCACCCCTCGTTCGCGCCACGGAAATCGGCCTCCTGCAACGAGATTCAGGCAAGTATGATCTCGACCTGCGCCCCTGGCCCGGCGCCCGCACGCCGCCGGGGGCACTGAAGGCCCTGGCCGCACTCGCCTCCCACGTCGCCGGTACGACGACGAGAATCGTTCTCACGTATGCCCGGGGCTATGTCCCCAACGACGACGGCTCCCCGCGCCGGGCCCCCGTCTGGGAGAACGTCAAGCCGGAGGAGAACGACGGCCGATCCAAGATCAAGACCGGAGAGCACCCCGCCGAGCCTGCCGACTTGATCCGGATCACGCTCAGCGCTGATCGCCTGCTGGCCTATGGAAACTGGATCAACGCCAAGCCCGACAGCTTCGGCGCGCGCAGCCCCGATGGCCGGTACATGCAATCCCTGCCCTTCACCCCGTGGCTGGAGAGACTGAAGTCATGGCCGACGACGTAACCGCCCACGTGTGCACGTGGCGCTTCGACCTGTGGTTCTGCCGAACGTGCCTGGCCGAGATCACCGACGAGGAAATCGCCCGCTGGGACACCGACGCCTAGGAGGTTCGCGTGAAACACGACCGTACAGCGTACAACTGCGTCCACTGGACCGGCGACCGGGCGGGGAACGACCTGCGGGCAATCTGCCCTGTCTGCCCACCGAGCAAGCCGGTGCGCGCAGATGCCTAGAGCCGCCCGCATCTGCGCCACCCCGGGCTGCCCCGTCGCCGTCCCGGCGGGCCAGGAGGCGGGGCACTGCCCGGCGCACCGCAGCGCCCGTGAGATCGCCCGGGGCTCGGCCAGTGCGCGCCACTACGGCGCCGACCATCAGCGGCGTCGTGCGCGGGCCCTACGGGCGCTCTGGCGCGCCCCCCTGGCCGAACGCCGCTGCGCGCTGTGTGGGGACCTGATGGTCGCCTCGGACGCACTCGATCTCGACCACTCGGTCCGGCTGGTGGACGATCCGAGCGCGAAAGGCGATCGGATCGTCCACCGCAGATGCAATCAGAGCCGCGAGCGCCGGATCACTGCGCCGGGGCAGTAACGGGGCAGTCCGGATGCGGCATCGGGTGCCCGTACACCGTGACCAGCCGGTAACAGTCCGGCCCGGCACTGGCGTGACAGAGCCAGATGTAGTTGTCGCCGGTGGCGTCCGGCACCGTGGCCGCGCCGTTCAGCGGTTGCCCGCAATGGCCGCAGACCCTCATTCCTCCTCCTCCTCGCTCTCCAGCGCCCCCAGCACGACCGGACGCGTCACCCCGGGCACGACGCCCCGGTAGGTTTCTTTCATCGCCCGCAGCGGAAGCCGGTACGTCCACTCGGCCGCGTTGCTGATCAGCATCCGGCTCAGGAACTCCCCCCGCAGGAAGGCGACGAACGCCCGCAGGACCAGGAGCATCGCGATCTCCGAGCGGTGCTCGTTCGAGCGGATCCGTCCAGCACCCTTGCCCGAGGTGGAGGCCAGCCAGTTGGCCAGGGCCAGCCGCGCGTCCCCCGGCAGCATGCCGACGCCCGAGGTCAGTCCGTTCTCGAACTCCAGGTACTCCTCCAGCAGCCCCTTGTCGAGCGCCCACCGACGGCACACGTACAGCCCGGCGGTGATCGACGAACGCGACCCGCCGATCCGGCGCGCGACCAGCGTCGCCTGACGCACGCAGTCATCGATGTAGGGCATGGATTCGTTGGCCAGTTGCAGGATGTCGGGGTTGGAGAAGTTGCGCCGCACCGACGTCCAGGGGCGGGGCTCGCGCGCGTCGTAGATCGCGATCAGCTTCAGCGCGGCGGCCAGTTGGGGGGTCGACTTCCGGCCAGCGATGTGAAGCACGTCGCCGGGGGAGCGGGACTTGCCCGTGTCGAACACCGCGAAGTCGAAATCGTCCTGCGAGACCGCGATCTCAACCGCGATTCCGGCCTCCACCACGGCGGCCAGACGGTGCTGACCGTCCAGGACCTTGCCGTCGGGCGCCAGCGCCAGACCCTGGTGGGTCAGCTTCCACTGTCCCTTGCGGATCACGTTCGCGAACCGGGTGACCCGCTTCGCCTCAAGGTGACGATTAGGTTCACCGGACTTGGCGCGAATTTCCGCGTCCGTGTCCAGCAGGAATTGCGCATCCTGCGGCGTGATGGTCATCCGGACCGAGACCGGTTCGGCCTTGCCCAGAGCCCGCATGAACGACGATCCAGGCTTGCGTGGTTGTGTAGTCATGAACGAAAGTCCTTAATCGACAGGGGTTTTGGCGGGTTTTGGCAGAGACGAGACCATAGCCGCGATCACGCCCGGAAAGTCGCCGTAGAAGTCGAGCGAGACGGCGTTGGTCGCCCCGGAGAACGGGTAGCCACGCTCGTCGGCCTCCTCGCGTGCCATCCGGATGGCCGCGACTCTGGTGGAGGCCATCACGACGGCCAGGAAATGGTCGCCCGCCGCGTTGACGTGCCGGATCAGGTAGGGATGAGCCGTCTCTGCGCTGGTCGTCATGTGCACATCCTGCACCACAACACAAGGAGTTGACAAGTCAACGCCTCATGCCACATAGTGGTCACATGATGACGACACCGAAGAAGGATCTCAATGCGTACCGACGTCTTCCCTGAAGAGGACTCCGTCCCGGTCGCATGGGACGAGGCCGAGGAGGGCTGGGTCGTATGGGACGAATACGCCCACGAACGCTTCCAGAACAGTCCTCACGGCTATCTCGCTGGCGGCCGTGCATGCTCTGAACTGCCACTGCACCGGAACTTCGGTGGCGAGATCGAGTTGGAGTATTGCTACTCCGACGGCCTGCGGACCGACCTCCCCCTCTTCACTTCCCAGAAAAGATCGGAAGCATATTTCGCCGGACTGAACGGGGATTCGAGCCCGTGGCCGAACGCCTACACCTACGCCTACAACCTTGGCCGCGACGAAGCCCAACTCATCGATTGGCAGAAGTGATGCGCACCGACGTCTTCCCCGAAGAGGACTCCGTCCGCGTGGTCTGGAGCCGGGCATGCCTAGAGTGCGAGGGGGACTGCGAGATGGAATGGCAGATCAAGAGCCGCTCGAAGCGCGCCGACCAGACGCGCTTCAGCGGCTCCGTCCACGGTTTCCTCGAGGACGGCTCGCCCTGTGGGGACTGCGTCGGCACCGATGGCCGAACGAACCTGCCCCTCATCTCCTATGCCGCAAATACGGCCTTCCAAGAGCCATATCGCGCCGGTCTTTTCGGCCGTCGCTACCCCTACCCCGCGCCGACGAATGAATTTGAACGGAGCAAGCGCGCCGCCTACGACCTCGGTCGCGACGAAGCCCAACTCATCGATTGGCAAAAGTGATGAAGACCGACGTCTTCCCCGAAGAGGACTCCGTCCGCGTGGTGTGGGACGAGGTCATGAATGACTGGGGCTTCGAGAACAGCGAAGAGGCCGCCGAGCGCTTCCAGCACGGTCCTCACGGCTATCTCGACAACGGCCGCATGTGTTCCGAACTGCCGTTCCACCCACGCGTCGGTGGCGAGATCGAGTTGGAGTATTGCTACTCCGACGGCCCCCGGACCAACCTCTCCCTGAGTATCAATCGAACCATGTCGGCAGCATATTTCGCCGGACTGCACGGGGCTTCGTCGCGGCCGAGGTCAAACGCCGCCTACGCCTACGCCTACGACCTCGGCCGCGACGAAGCCCAACTCATCGATTGGCAGAAGTGATGAAGACCGACGTCTTCCCGGTAGAGGACTCCGTCCGCGTGGTGTGGAGCCGGGCATGCCGGGACTGCGAGATGGAATGGCAGATCAAGAGCCGCTCCAAGCGCGCCGACCAGGCACGCTTCAGCGGCTCCGTCCACGGCCCCGCTTGCAGCGTGGACTACATGGTGCAGTGTGATGGCCTCGATGAACGACTCGAACTACCTCTCCACTCCTACAGCCAAGACCAGATGTACGGATGCGTCTACCGCGCCGGTCTTTTCGGCCACCCCTACCCCTACGAGTGGCCAACGGATGGTCGCCTAACCGCCGCCTACGACCTCGGCCGCGACGAAGCCCAACTCATCGATTGGCAGAAGTGATGAAGACCGACGTCTTCCCGGTAGAGGACTCCGTCCCGGTCGTATGGAGCCGGGCACGTCTCGACTGGCAGATCAAGAGCCGCTCCAAGCGCGCCGACCAGGCACGCTTCAGGGCCTCCGTCCACGGCCCCGCTTGCAGGGAGTGTGATGATCTCGATGGCCGAGTCGAACTGCCCCTCATCTCCCGCAGGCGCGACTACACGTACGGATGGGTGTACCGGCTCGGCCTTTTCGGCTTGCCCAACCCTTACGTGAAGATGGCGGACAGCCCCGAGTGCGCCGCCTACGACCTCGGCCGCGACGAAGCCCAACTCATCGATTGGCAGAAGTGAGTCAAGAGGCAAGGCAGGGGGTGGATCGTCGCCAGGGCTCCGATCCACCCCACTTGACAACTCTTCCCCCCATGTGATTAACTAGCACACATAAACACCATGACGACAACAACACCACGGGAGCCACCATGAACAAGAAGCAGATCCAGCGAGGCAAGATCTACGCCTGGTCGACCGAACGCAGCGAGTTCGCCCACTCGCAGCCCATCCTGATCCTCGATCTCGACACCGACTTCCCCAACCTCTACAAGGGCGCCCTGCGCGCGGGCACCCACAAGGGCATCCTCGGCGTCTTCGTCGACGAACTGACCCTCGCCGACCCGGGCGAGACCAACTACCGGCGCTCGCCCATCGGCACACTCACCCTGTCCTTTACGCACCGTTCGGTAGGGCGGATCGGTGAGGTCGAACCCCGGCACCTGAAGCGGAACTGGCTCAGCCAGGTCGAGATCGATGGCTACGCCGAGGCCGAACGCCGCGCCCTGGCCGTTGCGGCCGACGAGCGCGAAGCCGCTCAGCAGAAGCTGATCGACGAGATCTACGCCATCGTCCCCCCGCATGCCTGGCCCGAACGCCTTCTGCGCCCCGGCCAGACCCCCCGTCTGACCGTGCCGGAGATCCTGGCCATCGCCAAGGCTGCGCGCACCGAGTCCCTGGCCGAGATCGAAGGCACCGGCGGACGTTTCGAGCGCACGCCATGACACACGTCGGCATCGACACCCAGATCACCCCCCTGGAGGCACCGTGACCGCCCTGCGCATCATCGTCGCCGTGGCCGTCCTCGTCGACTGCGCCACGGCGGTGATCACCGGTCGGGCCGTGTCCAAACGCCGCCTGACCTACCGAACCGGCTATCTGGTCCTGCTGGCCGTGGTGGTCACCTCCTACGTGGTGGTACTCGTCGCGACCCTGAAAGCACACCGCTGAGAAGGAGAATCTCCCGATGGACCTGAACCAGAAGATCATCGACGCACTCAACCGGGTGGTGGCGGGCAAGGAGGACTACGTATACGACGAGAACTTCTGCCGGTACGTCAAGAACGGCCACCCGTCGTGCCTGTGGGGCCACGTCCTGGTCGACCTCGGTATCCCGGCCGCACATCTGGAGACCGCGTACCACAGCACGGCAATTCAGATCGTTCTGCACGAAGAATTCGCCGGTACGCCCGACCTGGTGGATATCGAAAGAGCGGCGGCGGCCTCGCAGCGGGCCCAGGACGGAAGGCTGGAGACCTCGGGCGACCGGGTCGAACGCAAGACCTGGGGCCGGGCTCGCGACATCTACATCGAAACCATCGCGCGCCTGAACTGAGAACTTGCCCCCCGCGCGTCAACCTCACCCCCTGGCGTTACATCGCCGCCGGTACGGGAATGGATGGTCGGAGAGTGCCGAAACTCCTTCGAGGGGCGCAATGACCCGTCCAGCGCGCGGGGGGCCACCAGCCCCGACGAGAGAAGAGAGAACCGTGGACCTGACCCAGAAGATCATCGACGCGCTCAACCGGACCGTGGCGGGCAGAGAGGACCACGTCTACGACGAGGACATCTGCGTGTACGTCAGGAACGGCCACCCGTCCTGCCTGTGGGGCCATGTCTTCATCGATCTGGGCATGAATCCGGAGGAACTCTCGAATCACGAGAACGCCACCGCCGACGTCGTCCTCTGCGTCGAATTCACCGAAGACGCCCCGTCGGTGACGGTGAGGGATGCCGCCAGGCGTTCCCAGGAGGCCCAGGACGGCAGCGCGGGTGGCCACCTGCGCAAGACCTGGGGCGAGGCCCGCGACACCTTCCTGCGACACGTCGTCACGGACTAGGCTCGCAGGCGTCGTCAACCTCACCGGCCACCGTCCGACACGGCGCGGCCGGATGGATGAAGAAGCGGACTATCTCTACCGACCCGACGCGAAGACCAGGGGCGGTACCGCAGGCTTCAGCGGCTCTATGGCGATCCCCCGGTGACGTTCCAGCCGCCGGGGGATCGCTGCGTAGAGTTGACAACTCTCTCCTCATGTGCTCAAATAGCACACATAGAGATCGACAGGACCACGGGAGAAAATCATGACCATCATGTTCATCGTCGGGCGCGTACCGACGCCCGAGGGGACCCCCGCCAGCGACGACAGCCTGATCCCACTGGCCGTCGTCGCCACCTCGGCCCACGCGAGGTCGCTCAAGGCGTTCTTCGACAAGATCAACCCCCACGACGCCTTCGCCATCGCCCCAGTCCCGCTGAAGAACACCGACGACGATGACGACGACGGCCAGGAAGCCGACGGCGACGACGACCAGGTGATCACGATCAAGGACGCCACCACCGACGACGACGGCGGCTACTGGATTCCACCGGGGCTTCAGGACATCCGGAAAGGACCCCATCGGTACGACGTCGTCGTCGACGCATCCGGCCGGGTGATACTCAGCGCCGATTCGGCCATGGTGGCCAGGGTTTACCTGAGCCACTGGCAGGATTCCCACGACTCGCTCCTGATCGTGCGGGACAACTTCAAGTACGAGCACCTCCGGGGGGCGCGGTCGTGATCGGGACCGATCCGGCCTTCGACCCGCCCGGCAAGCCCGTGCTGCCCTACGCCGGTACCTCCGGCCGGGGCGGCAGTGCGGCCTCTGCGGCCTCCAAGGCCCGTCAGGACGGCGACGGGACCACCGGGATGCGCCAGTCCCGCACGCTGGCACTCCTGGCCGCTGCGGGCCCCCTGGGGATGACGTACCGGGAGTTGTGTGAACGTACCGGCTGGATGGGCGGCCAGGCGACGGGCACCCTGTCGGCAATGCACAAGGAGGGCCTCATTGCCCGGCTGGCCGTTCAGCGCCGCGAGCACTGCTCCGTCTACGTCGCCCCGGAGTTCGTCGGCGCCAGCGAGGTCGCGCAGTACAACCCCAACCGGCGCAACCGCCCCCTCGGGACGGCCGAGCCGGTGCCCGAACTGACCATCGACGAGTCCATCACCGTGCACAACGTCCAGGCCATGATGGGCTGGAACAAGTCCATCGTCCCGTTGCCCCGCCCCATGGCCGAGCATCTCATCGCCATCATCGACCGCCTCACCGGCAACGACGGGGACGAGGACGAGAAGTGAGCAGTGCTCTCATCAACAGGAACAAGCCCGCCGGGATCCGCTGGGACAGAGGCTTCCTCATCCGGGCGATGTTCGCCACCTACAGCGACAAGGGGGTCGATACTCTGCCCTTCCTGAAAGAGGAAACGGCGCAACGCGTTTCGGTCGAGATCACCGAGGCGGGATTCCCGTGCCAGATCCGGCCACTAGAGGGCCATTTTATCATCATCCAAACGAAAGACGCTGCGAGATACGACGAACGGAGTGAAGATCATGGCAATTCTGGTAGGTATCATCGCCCTTCTGTGGGGTATCGCACTGATGTCGGTGGGATGGAATAAGGCCGACTACTACTCGAAGACCTCCGCCATCACCCGCACCGACGTGGTCATGACGGCGATGACCACCACGGCCGCCGTCGCCGCCGTCGTCCTGGGCCTGCTCGCGGCCACCGCCGGAGTCGGCTTCCTGGCCGTCCTGGCATTGACGGCGGTGCTGTGATGGCGGAGAGCCTGACCAACGCCGAGATCAATGCAGTGGGCAAACTGACGTCCGAGCGGAATGTCGACGGTCACGCCTGGGCTGAAGCGCTCATGGAAACCCACTTTAAATACTGGCGCACAGACGGGTCGGAGATGCACGACCAGGACGACCTGGACCACGTCGCCGCATTCTTCAACGCCGCGATCCGGACCAACCGCCTCGCCGGTGCCCTGGCGATCACCGGCGCCAGTGAGGGAATCGAGCCGCAGCCGGACGCACGAGCCGCCCGGATCGAGAACGTGGCCAAGGCCGTGGAGATCCTGACGCCCATCGGCTGGGGAAGTCGGCCGGTCAGTGACATCCTCGCCCTGGCAACCTATTTCGAGGGCGACGCCTCATGATGCTGATCACGATCAAGGACGTGGCGATCAACCCCGACCACATCGTCCTCGTCGAGCCGAACTGGCCGAACGCCGGGACGGCCATTCTGCTGTCCGTGCCGATGGGCGCCGGGGAGGGCTATCGCCTCATCGTGGACGACTGGGACGTCGAGAAGACGAAAGCGGAGATCAAGTACGCCATCCTGCGCGAGGCGGGCACGTGGGGGCGGCAGAACTACTAAGTAGTTGTCCAAGATCAACTTGATTCACCGGCCCATCGCGGAAAAAAACGGGAAAGGACATACACCATGCAAGAAACTTGACAACTCCATAGATTCTGATAGCGTTGGTCACATGACGACACAGTGGGCCATCGGCGCCATCGGATGGGGGCTCCTGTCGGGACTCCTTACTCTCGTGGGCCTGTACGTCATCCTTTTCGCGATGCGCAAGCAACGCGAAAACCGCATGTTCATGGACATTCTCGGCATCAAACCGACGCGCAGTGAGCGGATCCTGCGCGTCGCCGTGGGCAACATCGGCTACCTCCTCATGGTCTTCCTCCTGGTCGAGATCCTTCAGGCCGTCGTCGGAATCGTCGTACTCCTCATCAACCTCTTCTAAGGACTTCGCACATGCTCCTGTTCATCGTCGGTCTGATCTTCCTGGCCGCCACCATCAGCCTCCTGGCCTTCAAGCGCGTAGCCAGACGCACCTGGGCCGCCTACGATGCCCAGAAAGCCACCCATCTGGGCGGCTCCTCGGGCATCAGGCGCCCCGAGGAGCCAGAGTTCGCCCGGACCGGCTACGGCGTCGCGGCGTCGCTCACGGGCTTCATCGCCGCCGTCCTGATCGCCCTGTCTCTCGTTGTCATCGTGGCCTCCACCCAGGTCGGCGTACCGGTGACCCTCGGCCACGCCGGGGCGCCGCTGGAGTCCGGCATCCACTTCAAGTCCCCGATCACGAAGGTGCACAAGTTGCCGACGCGTGGCGTGCTGGTGAAGCTCTCCACCGACGACGACGCCACTGCCAAGCCGGTACTGGCCCGTAGTGCGCAGGGTGGCCTGTTCACCGTTTCCATCTCCACTCGTTGGGCGACCGACAAGAAGAACGCCAATCACCTCTTCCTGCAAGCACATACCAGCCAGGACTCGATCACGAAGGGCATCGTCGAGACCGCGCTCAAACAGGCGACCAATGCCGTCTACGTCGAGAAGACGAACAGCCAGGCCGCCAGTCAGCGGGGCGTCATCGCCGACGAGATCGGCCTGCACCTGGCCGGACTGGTCGCCCGCTACGGCATCGACATCGACCCGCCGCAGCTTCTGGACGCCGAGCCCGACGCCGGAACCCGCGCCGCCCTGAGTTCTTTCGCCCAGGAGCAGCAGCGCACCGCCGTCGCCGGACAGGCCGCCGTCACGGCCCAGAACAACGCCGCTGCCCGGGTGAACGAGGCCATCGGTATCCGTAATGCCGCCGCCCAGGCGAAGCTCTCCGGTGACGAACTGGCCACCGCCTGCATGCAGACCTGGTCGAACGTCGTCACCTCGGCCGCCAACCACGGCGTGGCCGTCTACACCAACCCCTGCGGCAACTCTGCCGTTCCGTCAGTGATTGCCGGTGGTAAGTAATGAGTGCCCTGAGTAACGTCACAAGCGAGGCCGACCTCATCCAGATACTGACCGACTCCCTCAATCGGGTGGTGGCGGGCAGGGAGGACTACGTCTACGTCTACGACCGAGAGTCCGACGGAACCAAGTGCCTGTACCTCCTCCCCAATGGCGAACCGTCCTGCCTGTGGGGCCATGTCGCCATCGATCTCGGCATCGATCGCGTACTGATCGAGTCGAGCGAAGGCGGCTCCGCAGTCGGCCTCATCGAGAGGGCGCTGCCGATCTCGATCAGTACGCGATCGATGAGGGATGTCAAGAAGGCGATCACCAAGTCGCAGGTGGTTCAGGACGGCACGCCCCACGACCAGCGCAGCCGTGGTACCTGGGGCCACGCCCGCGACGCGTTCATGTTCGTCCTTGCCCAGCGCGCGCAGTGAAAACCAGTGACAACCAGGCGTGATCGAGAGAGGGTAACCCTGTGACCATCAGCAACGAACCTCTCTCGATCACGCCGAACGCACTGGCCGCCGTGATCGACGCCTGCACCTACGCCAAGCGCTGGAACGGCGGTGAGGCATGCGGTTTCGTCTTCGGCAACGACGGTGTGGCCCGGCGTGTCGTAGCCATCAAGAACGTCAGCGATCAGCCCCACGACGAGTACGAGATGTCGACCGAGGGGATCCTGGCGTCCATGGCGATCGCCGACCAGCGCGACGAGGATCTGCTGGCCGTCTACCATTCCCACGTCGCATCGGTGGCGATCCCCAGCGAGCACGACCTGGCCACCCCCGACCACAAATCCGCCTACCTGATCGTGTCTCTCAAGGACCCCCGCCAGCCGTCGGCCCGGGCCTGGCGGATCGGGCTGGAGTACATTGGGCAGCCCCAGGCCACCGAGGTGCTGATCCACGTCACCGACGACGGCGCGGCCTTCAGCGAGTCGAGCCCGCCAGGCGTCCCGTGGGCGCTGACCCAGGGCAACAAGGTGCAGATCACCTACCGCCGGGCAGGCCCGGCGGCCGAGGGCGAGAGCGAGGAGCGCACCAACCGCCGATACACCGCGACCATCGACGGCTACGGCACCGACGGCATCCTCAATGTCACTCCGAAATCGACCGGCTACCCCCGATTCATGCCACTGGAACGCATCGTGGCCGTGAAGGTTCTGGCCGAAAGTCCGCTTGCCGCACGCGTTCGCCAGAAGTCGCTGATCTACGCAAGGGGCCTGGCCAACGCGCTCTCCAAGGAGAACTTCACCGACGCCGCGCTCTATGCGGCCTATCTGGCCGCCGCCTTCCCGGAGGGGCTGAAGCACGAATGAATGATAAGACGGTCCCATGAACGAATCGTTGCTCGTGGTCTACGGAATCATGCTCGGCATCATGGTGGCCGGTATCTCGCTGCGCAACTACCCGATGATCGCCATTCCCGGCTTCGTCGAAGGCGTCATCTGGATCATCATGCGCCCACCCATCGTCCACGCCCCGTCCTGGGCAGGCGTCCCGCTCGGCGTCGCGATCATCGCCCTGACCCTCACCTGGCGCACCACGGTGGACGACGAGCGCCCCAAGGGCAGGCACCATCCCAGCACCCCGCCGACCGGCGTGAATCTCAATCCGATCAGCCCCGACGACGTCGTCAAAAAAGACACGGAGACCGGCGTGACCTGGGTCGACTGGGGTACGCCGGACCTGGAGGACGTCGTCTACACCGACGACGAATTCCCGTACCAGCACCGCATCCGGCAGTGGAAAGAGGGCCGGGAGACCATCTAGGCCCTCTCGTCGGCTTCGCCTCCAGCCGGGCTAGCCGCGAAGCCCTCTCGTCGGCTTCGCCTCCAGCCGGGCTAGTACACCTTGATCTCCCCGCACTTGCTGACCGGCACCTCCGGCGTGTCGGTGTAGCGCACCCACACCGTGTACGTCTTGAACGGCGCCAGCGCCACCGCCGTCCCGACGCCGACCAGCACGCCGCTGGCGTCATCGATCACGGTGGGCGACGTCCAGACGCTGGGGCGCCCACTGCCGACGGTCACGGCCACCTCGAAGGCATCGACCGGATCGCCGTCCACCGTCACCGTGATCGGCCCGACCCACTCCTTGGTCTCGGCGGCCAGGGTCCATTGAGTCAGCGTGCTAGCCATTCTGGGCTCCTAGCGTAGTGATCCGGTCCGTTCGTACCCCAAGGGTGGCAATGCGCCCCAGGTAGGCCCCCAGGGCCCCGGACGAGGCGGGCTGAGCCGTCAGGACGGCAACCACGGCGATGTCGCGCGCACCGTCACTGAGCACCCGCCAGCGGATGTCGGCCGAGGAGGCGACCAGGGCCCGCAGCGCCCACCGCAGGTCGCCGTCGCAGACGACGGCCGAGCGCACGCCCCAGCGGGCATCCAGGTCGCCGTCCACCACGCCCCGCAGCGCCCACCGCAGGTCGCCGTCGACCACGACGCTCGTGCGGACCAACCACCGCAGGTCGGCATCCGAGGAGACGCCCGAGCGCACGCCCCAGCGCAGATCGAGCGAGGACGTCAACGACGAGCGCACGCCCCAGCGCAGGTCGTGATCGCAAACGACGCCCGAGCGAACCAGCCAGCGCAGGTCGAGCGCCGACGTCACCACGCCAGCCGAGGCATCCACCACCCAGCGCAGGTCGCCGTCGCAGACGACGCCCGCCCGCACGGCCCAGCGGGCATCGAGGTCCGAGACGACGGCCGCCCGCACGGCCCACCGCAGGTCGCCGTCGGACGTCACCACCGAGCGCACGGCCCAGCGGGCATCGAGCGAGGACGTCACCACCGCCCGCACGGCCCAGCGGGCATCCAGCGAGGACGTCACCACCGAGCGCACGGCCCAGCGGGCATCCAGGCTGGAGGTGACGATATTCCGCACGGCCCAGCGGAGGTCGCCGTCACAGGTGACGGTCGAGCGTACCGGCCACCGGGCATCCAGGTCCGAGGTGACCAAACCTCTTACCGGCCAACGGATGTCGACGTCGGAGGTGACCGAACCCGCCGAAGCCGCTACGGCCCAACGCAAGTCAGAGTCCGACGTCACCATCGCGCGTACCGGCCAGCGGAGGTCAAGGTCGGAGACGACGGAAGACCTTACACCCCAGCGCAAATCGGAGTCGGAGGCGATGGTCGACCGGAGGGCCCAGCGCAGGTCGACATCCGAGGTGATGGTCGTCGCGCCGCCGCCGCCACTGACGTCCTGAAGCGCCAGCATGAACGCGACGTTGTCACGCGAACCGGCCAGAGTGGCGACCAGGTTGCCGGTCGCCCCGGCCCCCGACTGCGCGGCCACGGCAATGCCGGAGCCGGTGTCGTTACCGCCGGAGGAGAGTTGCTCCACCTGCTTGGTCAGCGTGGCCGGATCGGTGGCCGTCCAGGTGCTCGATCCGGTGTTGTCGGCTACGCCGAGCAGGGCGACGATGAGCCGTATGCCGGTCGTCGTGATCGAGTTGACCTTGCCGGTGGTGTTGCTGTTCGGCTGGACCCGGTAGACGTCGACCGGCGTGGTGGTGTCGGCGCCGGAGACGGCGACCATGCAACCGGTGCAGGAGTCGGTGAAGCCCGACCAGGTGTAGTTGGTCGGCTCGGATCCGCCCGCGACCTTCCAGTAGACGCCCGACCACATCGTGCCCTGGACGCCGGAGTCGAACAGCACCCAGCCCGAGGGCACGCTCGACGGCGCACTGGCCGCCCCGCCGTTGACCACGACAGCCCAGAGCGTGTGGCCGGACAGCGTGCCGGAAGGCTTGTTGACGATGACGGAGGTGGTGGTGGTCCCCGTCGTCGCGCCCCCGGCGGCTACGTAGGTCGGAGTCGCCATCTCCTGGGGGGACTCCTTACGGGAGAGTGTCTCCGGAGACGCGAAGGATGACGCCGTCGGGGTTGAGCGCGCTGGCCCCGGCGGTCACGGTCCGGCGCAGCCACACGCCCTTGACCGTTCCCGGTGCCATGTCGCCGATCGTCAACGGCCCGGCGCCGAAGCTCCCGATGCCGGTCGGGGTGGTCGTCTCCGAGGCGATGTTCGCGGCCTGGGCCGAGGCGCTGCCCTTGGCTACGACGGCAACGTTGTCCAGTGCGATGTCGATCGTCCCGCCGCCGGACGTCTGGCTCAGGATCGTGATCGAGGCGCCGGTGAGCGTGAGCGTGGCGTGGTTGTTCAGGATGAAGATGCAGCGGTAGTCGATCATCCCCGCCGCCGCCTCGGCCCCGGAGACGTCGTCGAAGAGGTTGTTGAGCGTGGCATCGGTGATGGCGGTCGTCGAGATCTGGTCGCCCAGTGACGTCGCGGCAGTCCCGGCGGTCGTATCACCGGCCGCTGCCGACACACTGAAGCGCTTGACGATGTCCGATGCCACGATAGCCATAAGGCCCGCCTTGTCCCTATATCAGAAGGTCAGACGGTCAGTCTACTGGAAGTGCCGTCGGCCTGACCTGAACAGGCAGCACTCCATGGATGGTGGTGTTCATCCTGTGGCGACGGCGGTAGATCCTAAGGCATCAGGATGAGCAGGTGTTCACCCCGGTGATGTCCCCGGCGCTGGCGGTCGTGCCGTCGGCGTTCGAGGAGGAGTCGATCCACAACTCGCACGTGTGCGTCGGGCCGTACTGGAAGGTGTAGTTCGTCAGCGAGACCGTGCCGAAGTGCGCGCCCGGGGCAAAGAACTGCTTGACCCAGTCGGTGGTGCTGGTCCCGTTCCCGGCGGTCGTGGGCACCAGTGAGGCGTTCGGGGTGGCGTCGGCGTAGAACTCCACGCCCACCACGCCGGTGAAGGCCCCGGTCAGCGTGCCCGAGATCGACACCCCGGCGTTCGGTGACTTGGCCCCGGCGATCGTCGCGAAGGTGCCGACGTCGTTCAGCGTGCCGGTGAAGAACCGGCACGTCGTGGCCGAGGCCCCGCACTTGCTGGCCGGTACCGAGTGGTCGGACGTGATCGTGGCCGCTCGGGTGAAGGTGTCATGGGCCCACAGCTGCGGGGTGCCGTGACCGTTGTCGTCGCGGCCGGTCAGCTGCGTGGTCGCCGTGGCGCTCAGCACCGGCGAGGCGCCCACGGGGCCGGTCGGGCCGGTGCTGCCGGTGCCAGCAGGTCCAGCAGGCCCGGTCAGGCCGCGAGGTCCGGCGGGGCCGGTCAGCCCACGGGGCCCGGCAGGTCCGGCCAGCCCACGAGGTCCGGTGGCTCCACGGGGCCCGGCGGGGCCCTGCTGGGAGAAGGTCAGGGTCTTGGTGTCCCGGGGGCACGTCGAGCCCTGACGAGCCCGCACGACGTGGTCGGAGTTGGCGACGCAGACCGTGATCGTGCCGTTGGAGGCCAGCCCGGTCGAAGGCCCGGAGGAGTGCGTGGCCGCCGTGGCGATCCCCAGCCCGGTGGCCGACAGCGCCAGGACGCTCAGCCCTGCCGTGAGCAGGCGAGTCTTGTTCTGCATGGTTCATCCCTTATGTTGAGGAGTTGTCAAGCGGTTGACAAGGTATCACCCTTCGGCCCCGGACTCCTCGATCGCAATGCCGTAATGCAGCAGACCCATGGAATGCCATACCTTTTGTCTTTCGGCGATGGCGAAAAACGTGCACTGGTCGGTGTCATCATCGTCGGTAATCTCGGCAACTTCCATGATCACCACGAAATGCCCTAGCATCCCGCCGTTTTGGCCGATGATCCCATTCAGTGCTTCACGGATCTGGACTTGAACTACCTCGGCCGCCTCGGCGTCGTCTGCAAATGTCACGCAAGGCATACTGCCGCAGCAACCCGCAACAGGCCGACTTGACAAGAGGTTGTGAAGTCATACATGATCGAGCACATGGCCCCGCAGCGACCACCCGAGGCGCACATCATCAGCGAGTCCGCTGGAGCCCGCCCACTCGGCGTCCTGACCCTGCGATGCGACAACCAGGGATTGGCCCGGTCGATGGCCGTCCAGGCCCTGGTTGTCGACCTGGGCTGGAGCGTAAGGTCTTCCGTGAGCGCCATCCTCGGCGCCGATGTCCAATACGGGCGCTGGCGCCGGGTTCCGGACCGCGACGACGACAACGGCCACGCCCAGTGGCTCATGGTTCAGGCGAAAGTCGGCGTGCTGAGGGGCTCTTCGCCCGGTTGGTACTTCCGCTTTTCCGAAAAGCAGGACCAGGCCGACAGGGAGGTGGCGTAATGAACTGGCCGGTGGGCGTGACCTTCTCGTACACCGCGACGTCAGTACTGTGGCTGGCGCGTCGAACGTGGTCGGAGACCAAAACGTTTCAGGCGTGGTGCAACAAGCATCCGCACGCCACGAAAAGTGAATTCAACTCGACCTTCGACGACATCTTCTCGAAGACGAGCCGCACGATGTGTCGCTGGATCCTGCCCGCCGGGGCCGGGATCCTGATCCTGGGCACCGTCGGGTCCATCGCCGGGTGGTGGCAGTGAACCGCAAGGAACTCTCCGAGTACGCCCAGGTGACAGCGCGTCTCATCGACTACTGGTCACGCCAGGGCTGGCTGAAACCCGACCGGATCAGGGCTGATCCGGGCAACTACGTCATCCGCGACTGGAATCCGGAGGAAGCCGACGTCGCGTTGTGGATGGCGCGGCTGCGGGACATGGGCCTGCGCCCACAACTCGTGCAGGACGTTTCTCGAAAGATCATAGCCGCCAAGGCCGCTCGGGCCGACGATGCCGGGTCGGACCCGATTTGGATCGTCATCAATGATCACTTCACACTGGAGGTTGACTGACCATGGGGGACCAGCAGCAGGGCGATTGCCGAACGGCACAGCCCGCAAGCAAGATCATCTGGGCGCTCGGCGTCCTGGTCCTGGCAATGACCTCCGCCAGCGACGGCTGCGGCAAGAGCGGCGGAGGTGGAGGTGGTGGAGGCAGCGTCGACCGGCGTCCAGGTGGTGGTGGCAACAGCGCCGGAGATCGAGCCCGCCGCAACGGCAACCTGAACAACCCCAAGCAGCAGCCGAAGAAATGGTGAGGGCCCTGGTCGTCCTGTTCGCGGCCATGGTGGGCAGTTCGACCGACGGCGCGTGCAGCCGCCCGCCGCCGCCGGGCTACGGTCGCGTCCCGCCAGCCTCAGGCACCGCCCGGAGGCGACGGCGATGACGCTTCGACGACGGCTGGCGATCGCGGCCATCCGCTTCTACCAGCGTCACCTCCAGCCGGAGTCGGGGTGCTGGTACGACCCGTACTGTTCCGACTACGGCATCGCGGCCATCGAAAAGTACGGCGTCCGGCAGGGAATCATCCTGCTGGCCGAACGCGTCCAACGCTGTACCGCAGAGAAAAGGGAGGCATTCCATGCGAGTCATTCGTGCACTGGCTGTTCTGCTCGCAAGTGTGACGTCTGCTAGCAACCCGGCAGACGGTTGCGGAAAGCCGCGTATCTGATGCGCCTGGTCATGGCCGTCGTGTTCCTCGCGCGCGCGGCCATGACCAGCCACTGGGGCTGGGGTTGTGGCATCGAAGACGAACCAAGCGCACGTCCGTAAGGCAATTCGGGCCTGGCGAGGGGATGGATTCAATCGCCCCTCGGGTAACAGTCTGTATTGCGAGGAAGCCAGGGAGCGGGAGGTGTCCCTTGTGGGAAGAGGGCTCGGAAATACGGTACCCCGCACATAATTGAATCTTGGCGTGGGCAGCCACGTAAGAACCTGGGAGATCACGGCGGGCCGATTGGCCGTGGATGGTAATGGATCTTCCGGGTCGCCAAGGGGAAGCCCCTGCCATAGTCCGCTGAAACAGGCGGAGCAAGCCATGAGTGCTGCCGGTGCAAGTCCGGCCAGGGGCGCGCTGAAGTTCACAGGTCCTCGTCGTATCATGCCGCCTGAGCCCACCAGGAGGATCGCATGAACGACCTGAAGATCCGCATCGCCAGCGACGACGACCGGCTGAAGCGCCACATCAACCACGACGCCCGCAGCGCCTTCTTCCGCAAGGACGTGTCCGGCCTGGCGGTCGCCGACGTCGAGTGGACGTGCCACCTTCTGAACGTCCTCGATCAGGGCGACGTCGGCTCCTGCACGGCCGAGACGGCCGACGAGATCCTTGCCAGCGACCCGTATTTCACCACCCTGGACGACGCCACCCGGATGGCCGTCTCCGAGGGGACCCAGGACTGGCCGCTGGCGTTCTACCACGACGAGACCCTGGCCGACACCTACCCGGGTACCTATCCGCCGGTCGACACGGGCTCCGACGGCCTGACGATGGCCAAGGTACTGACGGCCAGAGGGCTGATCAGCGGTTACCAGCACACGTTCACCGCCGACGACGCGCTCAAGGGGCTGGCCACCGGCCCGGCCGCCTGGGGCACGAACTGGAAGAGCGGCATGGACGACGTCGACACCACCACCGGCCAGGTGAAGTACACCGGCGCCACTCGGGGCGGCCACGAACTGAGCCTCTACAAGATCGAGGCGGCGGCGGGGAAGTTGTGGTTCCGCAACCACTGGGGCTCCTGGGGGTACCGGGGCACCGGCGTCGCCTGGATCTCCTTCGACGACTTCGCCAAGAGCCTGAAGGACCAGGGCGACGTCACCTGGCTCACTCCGCTCACCCAGCCCGCGCCGGTCCCGACGCCGCCACCCACGCCGGTTCCCGTGCCGACGCCGCCGACGCCGCCGGGACCGGGCATCAACGACGTCGTGGCGCTGGCCGCCGGGACGGCGAAGTGGCGGGCCTCCGTGCTGTACTCAGGCACTTCACAAGCCCGTAAGGCCGTGAACACTTTCCTGTCCAAGTACCCCGTGCGATGATTGCCCGCGTGGAACGTCTGCTGCGAGCCATCCAGATGCTGATCCGGCGTGGCGATCGTGACCGGCAGGATCTGCTCGAACTCACCCTTTCGATCAAGAGATTGGACCACCACTTCATGACCTTCCGCGAAGATTTCGACGCATCCGAGACCCGGCTCGAAGGGCTGATCGGCGAGGTGGTTACCCTCCTCCAGAATCTGCCCGACGCGACCGAGGAACTGACTCAGGCCGACGTCGACCGGGTCAAGGCCGCCGGAGACGCCCTGGCCGCCGCTTTCCCGTCCTCGCCGGACGTCCCGGACCCCAGCGGCCCGATCGAGCCGACGCCGGTCGAGCCGACCGCGTAGGGCCTGCTAGACCCAGTGATCGATCGAGGGGTGGACGGCAATCAGCCGTCCACCCCTCGTCCTTTTGAGCCGGTAGCTCTCGGTTCGGAAGCCCATCTCCAGCATCCGCTCCGGTTCCGCGATCCAGGCCGTGATGGACCCCGTCGGCACCGGGATCATCACCAACTCGGTGTCGTCGCCCACCCAGATCTCCTCGCCGTCCGAGTGGCCGCCCAGGATCGTCGCCCTCCTCATCCGACCCGCTGCCGCCGAACCATGTCGGCGGTGGCGGCGATCGAGCCCAGCCAGGCGCCCAGGGCGTCTGCGCGATCTCTCACGTCGGCCAGCGGCGGGCACACCTCCACCGTCGGGCAGTGGTCGAACAACTCCCAGACGGACTTGTCGAACCGGTACCAGATCGGCGTCCACGTCATGCCGACGAAAAACGTGTCGCCGACCGCGAAGCGCCAGGAGGAGCGCGGCGTCATCGCAGTGACGAGGGCGAAGATCAACTCGAATTCGATGAAGTCACCGCTCACTTCCGGCATCCCCCACCTCCGCCTGCCATCCCGCACCCGTGGTTGCCCGCGTTCGGGTCTCGCGGGTGCGGGATGGCCGCCACCAATGCCGTGACCAGGACGGCCAGGGCCTGCAGAAACGTCACTTCGCCAACGCCTCTCGTGCGATTCGAACGGCCAGGTCCATCGGCGAGAAGGCAGGCAGGCCAGCGATTCTCGCCAACGCTACGCGGTATTGATCCTTCTGGCAGTCCTGGCACGGCTCCTGGATGGTGCACACGATCAGGGGCTTTACCTCGTCGTCCATCAGTGCACCGGCCGGTCATTGAAGATCCGCTCGGCGACCAGGGGGAACTCGGCGTCCAGGTCTTCGAGCATGTCCAGGAAGGAGTTCTCGGCGCTGGCCAGCAGTTCGAGTGGCCCCCGGGGGTCCTCCTCGTGCAGCAACCCCGTGGCGACGACGCTCGCCCCGTCGTGACTCTGGACGAAGCGGCGCACCTCGCACAGCGAAGACAGGCACATGAAGAGGACAGAGGTATCGATCACAACCTGGAGCCGACGATTCCAGGGGGTGTTCTCCGCCGTAAAGTCCGGCGCCGACTCCTGCATCGCCTCGTCGAATCGCTCGTGGATCTCCTGGCCCTGCTGATGGATCAGTGTCGAGGCGCCGAGTTCGGCGGCCAGGTCGACCGTCAGGATATGGGCGGCGTGCAGCGCCGCCCAGTCCGCGTACGTCGCCGTCGCGCTCAGCAGCGGGTGTCGCCGGAAGATCGCGTCGAGCCCTTCCAGGTTGAAGCCGTTGATCATCAGAACTTCTCCATCGCGCCGAAGCGCTCGTAGGTCAGGGCAGCAATGCCCTCGGGTAGTTGCGGAGCCAGTTTCCGGACCAGGCGGTGTGCCACGTTGGCCATGGTGTCCCGGTCGCCGGACTCGTGAACCTCCTGCGTCGTCAGGAGATTCACGGCCGTCGTGAAGATGCCGTAGAGCAGATTCAGGTCGAAGGAGGTGACAGTGATGTCGTCATCGTGGTTTTCGAGGACGACACCAAGGAGGTTCGCCAGTAGTTGGATCTGAAGGTCGCGCAGGGCCCGCGTCAACCCGACGTACCTGATGTCGTCGGCGACGCTGTCCATGGCATGCTTGATCATCCAGGAGGCGGTCTTCCACTCGATGGCCGCGAGCGTCACCGACGACGTCTCCGGCGCCGCGTCCAGGAGATCTTCGACCTCCTGCGCCAGGATGATCATGCGAGGATCGTCGTCCTCGATGTGGGCGTTCATTCCTTGGTCTCTTTCGCCATGAACTCGGCGTAATTGCGATTCAGTTCGCCCAGGGCTTCGACGACCTCGAACGCCCGCCTCGCGCGCGCATTCTGCACGCGGAGCAGGGAGCCGTAAGCATCCAGGGATCTGACGATCTCCTCCGGAGTGATCTGGACGTCCCAGCGCATTATGGACTCTTTTTGCCAGTCGAGAACCGGCAGGCGCTGAAAAGCACGCCGGATGCTCGAGATCTCGTCGGTTGACAACGTCAACCCAATCTCACTCCGTGAGTTGCGATGGGTTTCACGTTCGACGATGTCCCGGATGCTGTCGCCGAGAGAGTCGGAAAGATCTGGATTGGCCTTGATACGCCTGGCCAGTTCGAAAAATTCCTCGCGCGTGCGCTCGTTCATCAAAACCTCCGCGTCGTCGTCATGTGCTCATAGGCTACACTACTTCTTCACCCATGGCAACCGAAGCGACGTTGCCTTGCGCATCAGGGAGACGTCGACGTAATTCCACTCCAGGACGCCGATTTCGCCCAGGAGGCGCAGGAGTTGGGAGTACTTGGACCAGCCGACCTTGACGTCGATGTAGAGGTGCGCGTGCCCCGGAGTCGAAGACTCGACATAGAACGAGCGCACGTCCAGATCCAGCATGATCGTGTGTATCGGCTCCCCGGGGATACCGAGAGGGACCGGGGCCAAGTCGCGCGAAGGGACCAACTCATCCTTCACCAGAGACGTGACGATGGTGGCGTTTTCGATGTCCTCCGGCGCGATCTCGTTCTCGATCGTGCGCACGTCGTCGGTGTCGGAAGACTTCAGCATCTTCGGCGCGAACAACGGGTGGCCGAAGATGAAGTCGGCGATCATGCCCATGCCCATGCCCATGCCCATGCTCATGGCAGTGGCCCCTCGTTTCCCGTGTTGGATTCGAGGGGGCCACCGTAGCCAAGTTGTTAAGTTGTTGTCAACTCACTCGGGTGCCGTTGATCTCGGCCACCCGGCGTAGCGCGTCCTGGGCGATCGAGGCCGCGCCGATCTCATTGAAGGCGATCCGCTCCAACGCCGTACGCATCACCTCACTGGCCAACACCGGCGCCGGGGCCTGTGGCCGACGCGAGATACCGACGGTCTTCGCCTGCCTGGCCGCCTCGGCCTGCGAGGCCGCCATCATGTCGCGCATCTCCTTGGCCACCTTGGCGGTCTTGAGGGCCATCGCGCTCTGGAACAGGGTCATGATCTTCGTCCTTCGTGAGAATGTGTGGTCGTCGTCTGTGACTAGTATGCACACGAAGGGGGGAAGCGTCAAGAAGGGGCGTCAAAGACGCAATTGTGGGATGATCTGACGACCGAGGAACTGCGTAAATCTCGGCGGAATCGCCTGGGTCAGCGGTTCCCAGGACATCCAGTCGATACCCATGCCCTCAGATCGAAGTTCTCTCTCTCTCTCTCTGTTCATGCTTTTAAGAGTGCCGGGCTGAAAGAGTTGCGATCCACCAGTATTCGGACAGACGCCGGTAGGCGTTGGCTTCGAATATCGTCCGCGTCGAAGATAAATCTGGTCGGCGTCCTGCCAACCATGATCACATCCAGAACTGATGAGATTCAGACTCGACTCGAACATTCGATGTCTACGTACTCGTAAGCCGAAAGGAGATCCACAGACCTGGATCGGATCAATCATGTCCCATTTCGCGGAATGGATATTCTCGATCACGTAAGGTTTTCCAATGCGAAGCAGTTGCTCGCGAACTAGAGGAATTTCACGCTTATGGGTGACCCTCCCCCAGGAGTTCAGATTGGCATATCCCTTGCAAACGGGGGAGGCGTGAATAACATCATACTCTCCACCATGTTCCTTCAGATATTCACACCAATCAGCCTGAATGAAGCGATGTGGATTCTCCGGTTGTGGATAAAGATCAACACCGGTCACATCAAACCCCGCCCTGACATAGCCCTCGCCTGCCCCACCCGCCCCGCAGAACAGATCCAGCAATTTCGGTTTCCTCTTCTTCACGTCAGCACCTCATCCGCCGGGGGGTGTTCGAGGTAGGCGGGGATGCGTCGGGCCATCGCCAGGTCGCGAATGTTGCCCAGGATCGCATAGTTGCATCCGTGCTCGCGATCCGGGCAGAGAAGACCGCGCACCTTCCCCGTGACGTGGTTGTGGTCGACGGCCAGCCGCTTGCCCTTGGGCGCCCGACCGCAGATCGCACACACGCCACGCTGGAATGTCAGTAATGCATCGTAGTCGTCAGCCGTGATTCCGTAGGTCCGCTCAACGCTGCTGGCGTGCGCCGAGATCGAGGTGCACGTCTTGCAGCGCGAGCCGGAGCAGTCGTTGAGCAGGACGAACGACTGGCACGACGCGCACCACCGGCGCCCGGGCGGCCAGTCCTTGGCCGGGACGCGAGAGAGCCGGGTGTCGATGGGCAGCATCAACACCCGGCTCTGTACGCGGGCCTGGCGCACGACGATCGGCTGAACGCGCAGCCAGCACTCGATGCACCGAGTCAGCCCCTTGGCCTTGTCCCGGCGATGGCAGGAGGCGCAAGGCTTCTTCATTACCAGACGTCCGCCAGCACCACGGCCAGGACGCCGACGACGGCCAGCCACGGGTCCCCGGCAAGGAACAGGGCGCCCATCAACAGGGCGTAGAGCCCCACGTGCCGGAAGTGATCTCGCATCTCGTCTTCGTCGATCACGTCCACTCCTGCCCTGGCTCGGCCTTGACGACAGAGTAATCCAGGATCCCGGAGTCCAACTGCTCGACGCCCTCATCGCACATACCGGCCAGGTCGAGCCCGGCGGTGCCGTTCTGCGTCGTCCGCATCCGGACCGAAACCTCCATCAGCAACTGACGGGTCGTGACCGCCTTGAGAACGTCGAGATTGCTCACGCCGGAACGTCCCCCTCGTCCTCCTCGTCGTCGTCGTCGTCGTAGTACTCCTCGTCGTCATCCTCGTCCGGCTCGGCTGGCTGCTCCGACGGGGCTGCCACAGCCGGGCCGGTCGGCATGCTCTTGACCCATTCGAGATACGCCTGCGCCGTGGCGACCTCGATTTCTGCCGCCGCGAAAGCATCTTCGCTGGGCGCGGCCGAGCCCCGGACCTTGGTCACCCGAGTCAGCGCCTTCACGTAACGCTTTTTGGCCGTAGCCAGACGCTTCTGCGCCTGCTCCAGCGAAGCGTCGTAACGCTCCTGGGTACTCTTACGTACGGGCATGTTTCACTCCGTCGCGATTGATGGGACCTAGAAAGGCGGTTCACTGCCGTCGGCGAAGAACGAACCGGCGGATTCCGCTGGCGCGGCGGCCTTCGTGCGCTCGGTGTACTCGGCCACGACCTTGGCCGTCGCGGGAGTGGGCGGCGTGTAGATGAACGCGATCTCCGGAGTGGTGCTGCCGAACTCGTTCGGCACCCGCTTGATCACGTCCATCTTGAAAGTCGCCCCCACCGGCGGCGCCTGCACGCCGTTGGCCCTCAGTGCCTTGTTCATCTCGGTGGCCAGCGGCCCTCCGCCGATGAACAACTTGCGCAGTCCGTCGTCCACGCGATCCTTGTCCTCCTCGGCCTTCGCCCGGAACTTGGCGGAGGTGAACTCCCAGTTCCGCAGCGGGGTCTGAAGGAGGATCACGGCCTGACGAACCGGCTGATTCGGAACGCCGTTGGTGCTGGGCTCGGTGACCTTCTTCATCTTCGAGGTCTTGTCCGGATTCCAGTACTGCGGCATCCCGGTGTCGATGTGTCGGGCCTGGATCGTCTCGTGACCCTTGTCCGGATCGGCCTCCGAGGGGAGAACGACTCCCGAGAAGCCTTCCTTCGCCCGAGCGTCGGCCCAGGACACCGACGGCGCGCCGCTGCCTTCGCCGCCACCGAAGAAATCGCCAAGTGCTTCAGTCATGTTCCGTTGCTCCTGTTTGCCTGTTGAACTGTGTGACCAGCACGTTAGTGGGTCCCGGACGCCGTATCAAGCGCCTAGGGGGTTAATTCGAACAACGTTGACCACGTCCGGCGAGAGTCCGATCAAAACGTCCAGGGCGAGGCCCAGATGGTCCTCCATGGTCGAGTCGATCAGCTTCCACGTCCGGTATGCGCAATGACCCACGCCGATCTCTAGCGCCTCGTACACGTCGCTGCCAACGAGCAGGATGTAGCCGTCACTCAGTACGTGGCCGTGGGCGGGGCCGTCGATCACCAGGCGGTCGAGTCCCGGGGATTCGCGAAGCGCCGGGTTCGGGAAGAACCTCAGCAGGCCGCCGCTGGAGACGATCTGGGGAATCACTGTCACTTCTGACCTCTCGCTCGATCTGGACGTCGGCCCGCCGGAAGGACTCGACCATCCACGGGAATACGGCGTAGTCCTCGCTGACGCGCTCGCGATCGTTCCAGCCCTGCCCGGCCAGGGTCACGATCAGCGGGACGAGGATCATGCACTGCTGCTCGCCCAGGACGAAGTTCTCCAGCAACGCATCCGCGACGACGCGGAAGATGTTCTCGCCGTTCTTCTCGATCGGATCGTCGCCCGACGTCAGGTAACCCATCAGAGTCCTGCCTCTCTATGTACTGCGGATGATCAGCCTGGCCAGTTCGAACAGGCCCAGCAGACTAAGGAACACAATTACTAATGAGAGCATTAACCAGTTCGGATCAGGCCCTTCATACGACATAACTCATCACCGTCCGTCTAGTAGCCCGAATTGCGGACATCGCGAAACGTCTTGGCGATGTCCGCAATTCGCTGCGGTAATGCCGTGGCGTCAGCCATGACCTGGTCGAGATCGCTCTTCACTTCTTACCCAACTCCTTCAGGCGTGCATTCCCGGCGGCAGTGTGGTCGGGACGCCAAATCCCCTTGTACGTACTCCAGATGCCGTTGAGTTCCTCCGTCGTCGTGGCGCTGGCGATGAGCGGCATGAGGTCCAGGGTCGGCGTGAAGTCGAGCCACCAGTTCTTCTTCTTGCGGATCTCGCGCACGGTGTGAGCCAGCGAGACGGCCTCCTCCCACGCCTGACCGATGTTCACCCAGCGCAACGCGCCCTGGCCGCTGCCAGCCGGGAGATCCACCACGATGGCACGGCACAGACACATGTCCTCGATCGGGGTGCGTGCCCCCGTGACCGGATCGTAGAACTGGCTGTGCGCGTAAATCGCCAATTGGGAGCCGATTTTCATGCCCTCATACGTAACCTTGTCCCCCTGGCCGCCTTTCAAGTCGAGAACTCGAACATGCTTGCCACAGTTGGAACATGGCTCGTGGTAACGAACAAGCCGATCGAAGGTCCCGGCCAGTCTGTAGTGGTCCTCCACGACAAAGCATTCGACGTGGAGGATCTCCAGCGGTGCGGTCAGTCGCTTCCACTCGTCCAGATCCCGCATGTACTCCTCGGGCAGGTTGACGTTGGGCAGCCCGAGGTCGTGGCGCTCGGTCACCGTATGCAAAGCCGTTCCGATAGAAGACTTCACGTTCGTCCCGGCCCGCGCCTTGGCCCGCTGGACGATGTCGTTACGGGCGTCGATGACGGCTCGGTCCTTGACACCGCTCTCGTCCTCCTCCTGCCCGGCCGTCACCCATTCCGCCCGCAGCCCCCGGTCGACCACGAAGCCCTCGGCCACCCGCCGCTCGTTCCAGCGGTCGAGTTTGTAGTGATCCTCCAGTAACTCGACCCAGCCGCTGGGGCGAAAATACGTCCGCAGCACCTTGTCCCGCTTGTCTGGATCCATGGGCATGGTCTTGCCCGGCGGCAGGATGCGAGGCTTGTCGAACCGGTCGCGCGGTACCCGGTCCTCCGTGCGCTCCGGCCGCGCATAGGGGTCAGCGCCGAAGAAGTCGGCCAGGGGCTGGTCGTCGAAGCTGGCGTCGGTGCTCATGTGCGCGTCTCCCCGCTGACCAGATCATCGTCGTAGACAGCGGTACCACACCACAGGCACCAGCACGCCACCACGGCCTCCTGGCCGGGCGGCCCCTGGCGAACAACGAAGTCTCCCTGTGCCATCCAGTCGACGAACAGGTGGCCCTGGGTAAGACAGTCGAGCCCGGCGATGGCTTCACTGTTCATGGGCGACGCTCCGGGCAGTAGGCGCGCCGCTCCAGCAGGCCCAGTAGCCAGTCGGCCGCCCACTCGTACATCCCCGAGCAGACGATGGTCTGCCTCCAGCCCTCGTCCACCGTAATCATGAACAAGCCGGTGGCCTGAACCCTGGGGCGGGGATTGCGGAAGTCGTCGTCCTGACGCACCTTGGCGTAGATCGGGCTCGCCTCGGTCGGGGGACCGTTGTCAATCATTCGACCCACCCCCTTTCTCTCTGTCTATAACACCTAACTCACGAACCATGCTGAACCAGTTCGTGCTCCCGAGCCAGTTTTTTTCGCTGAGATGCAGTGTCCAGTCGAAGAGTTGGTGAACGTCCCTTGCGCGACTGACCTCTATCCAGTAGTCATTGGAAGTGTTTAAGCATTTATTGTGGGCGGAACGCCAGGGTGCCTTGTTCGGCATCTCCCACAATTCTTCACCACGAATGACGAGCCATCCTCGGTCGTTCGTATGTTTCTCAGTGAAGTCCCTATTCTTTCGGTCGTACTCCGCGATTTCCGAGTAGAGCACATAAAGATATCCCTTGAGATCGGCGATTTCCTCATGGCATACATGACAGATATAACTCGCAGTACTCACGACCAGAACCCCTCCGCCAGTCCCACGACGACCACGCCCACGACGCCGTCCGACATGCTGTGTAATAAATTAACCCGAAAGCCGGGCTCCGGCGCCTCGCGCCCGCCTTCTCCTCGAAGCGAACCCCGCCATATCTCGATAGCCTCCTCGTCGCTCTCCGGCGCAGGGGAGATGACGTCCAGGAAATACCGGAACTCACTCACAGCCCGCCCACCGTCTCCCACTCGTTGACGAAGACGCGCTCGGCGGGCGCCCGGCGCTTGGTCAGCAGCAGCATCAGGGCCTCGGCCTCGTGCATGGTCAGGCTGACCGAGACCTGGTTGCCGACGGGGCGCCCCTGGCTGTCGAACTGGGCCCCGACGTGGCCGATGCCGTCCAGGGCCTCGCGTAGGCGGTGGATGCGCTCGTAGGATTCCCAGCCCATGTCGTCCACGGCCTGGGCCGGGACGATCATGGTGGCCTCCTCGGCCCGGCGCAGTGACGCCTCCGTCCGCAGCCGCTGGAGATCGCGCAGGTCGTTGATCGACATCTCGACCATGGTGGCGTCCCGGCGGACGACGTCGTCGGCGGGCTTCATCCGCCGGACGATGCGATCAGGCCCCTGCCGCAGCGCCGAGCGGCCGTTGGCGTGCCGGGCGCGCAGGACGTCGACCTGCCGATCGGTGATCTTGCTGATGACGCTGATCCAGCACTGGACGATCTTCTTCCAGGCATTGATGAGGGTTGGCATTACGTTGCTCCGTTCTGGTTGTATTCGAATCGTGCCGATCGGGCGGCTTTGAGGGCCATCAGCCATCATCCCTCGTGGCAAACCGATATCCGTCGTAAACGTTCGGCCGCTCCGGCAGGTCTGGGTAGCCGCTGTGAAACAGCGTCCCGCCCACGCCGACCGGACGACTGAGCCGGTCTCGATCGGACAATCGAAGTTCCCGATGATTGCGGGTCAGTTCATGCCCCTTGAAACGCATGAAGAACGTCGTCTGCGACCACCGGCCGTACCCACCCGTCGCCAGCCACTGCGAGAAGTCAGCGTAAAGATCGCTTTTCGCCACACATTTGTTGTCATCCTCCACCAGATGCTCGCGGATGTAGGCCAGAATCCGGTCGGCCATACCTCGCCAGTCCTCCACGGCCTCGGCGATGACGTGCGGTCGATTGTTCATCATGATGAGCGAGGGGTGGGCCAGGTAACGTCGCGCACCTTCGACGATCCAGGTCACGATGGCGTCATGCTGGCCGGTCTTGCCTTCTTTCAGTCGACCTTTCAACCGCAGATCACCAACCCGCTCGTTCGGCATCTTCGGATCGTCAACGAAGCGGTATGGGAAGTCGATCCGACACAGGCGTCGCCACGTTCCGTCGTCCGTCTCATTGACGGTCGGCAAATAGTTACTGGTGACGAAAACCGTATGCGAAGAGTCAAACGAAAAATCGTTCTGATACAGGAATCTCGCCGTGATTTTCGATGTACCGATGATGCGCTTGATCTCGGCCACGTTCAGCGACCGGCCCTCCGGCAACTCCTCGATGAGGACGAAGCGTTGCCCGTGCAGCGCCGCCCGCTCGGGGCTGGCAGCACTGCCAGCCGAATCCCCCTTGATCGAGATCAAGTTGGGAGAGGCCAGCGTCCCGTAGTCGCCAAGCGATCGGAGCGCGCCGTCGGTGGTCATCAGGCTCTTGCCGTTGCTCCCCTGGCCGGTGAACATCAGCATGTCGTCCGACTCCGGCGTGTAGCCCGTCGCCGCCTGGCCGTAACGAAGCTGAAGATAGTCCACAACAACAGCGTCGAGACTGACCTGAGCCGCCGTCCAGTCCGGGTGCTCGAACCCCGGAACATAGTTGCCTCTAGTGATTTTCGTGATGAAAAGGGTTGGGTCGTGCGCGGTGATCTCACCTGTGCGCAGATTCACCACACCGGTGGGGGTGTTCAACAACTCCGGATACGAGTCCATCAACTCGGCTCGGCGGATGACGCCACTCGTATGCTGCCAGGCATTCATGATGCGTCCGATACGCGACGCAGACCCGAAATCCTTGAACTTCTTCGCGAATTTCGTCCATGCTTCGTTACGGGTTTCCTTGAATCTATCCACTGCCCATTCAAACTTGTCGGAATAGAACGACTGGACGACGGCGCGAATCTCCCCTTCGCTTACCGGCGCCCAGCGAGTCAAGTCCCAGGCATGCCAGCCGATATTAATCACGTAAATGTATTGCGGGAGGCGACGCTTGAGGTAGAGCCCCTGGCCGATGTCATTGTCCCACATCTGTGAGTAAACCTCGAAACGATTTTCCTCATCGAGATCATCGCCTTCGGCCTCAGCCAATTCAAGCGGAATGAACGACCGCGAAATATGCCACGGCCGGGGATTCTTGGCCCCTTCGTGTACCTGCGAATCAATGGTTCGATTCATCGTCTTGAAATCGTCGTCGTGCTTGTAGGTCCAGTCGGCGATGGCGTCCATCAGGATCCGCACGACGGCGTCCTCGGAGATCTGCCCGGCTCCCACGTACCCACCACACATGTACGCGATCGACGCCGCCGTGTCGTTCCCGGCGCCCTCCGGCGCGTCTCGAAGCTTGGCGGCCAGATAGGCCACGTGCAGCAGAACCTCGGCCTCGTCAGCGTGTGGCGACTCAATGAGATGGGCGGGCATCTTGCGAGGGAGTGCATCCTTGGCGCGCTCGACGATCCAGTCCGGAAGGGGCGCGATCTCGGCATTTACCTCCAGTTGATACGAACTGGAGCCCAACTTCGACCCCGGTCCCACCACATATCCGTTCCCGCGCGTGTCGATGTCCGTTCCAAGCTTGGTGGACGCGGAGTTACGCAACATCACGCCATCGGGCATTTTATAGTAGAAATGCTGCCCTCCGTTCGCGGTTCTGACCGTAAACGTCTCGACGTGCTTGTGTTGCGTCATCAACTCCCGCCAGGTCTCGTTTCCGACCTTGCCCGGCCCGGCGTCCACGTCAACGACGTAAAGCCCTGAAACATCGCATGCAATCCCGTAGTTGAAGTCGCGGCCAGCGGAGAACCACGCTCTGATCTGATCGACGTCATCCGTGGCGTCCTTCTGCCCGTGTTCTGTGATCGGTCGCTTGCTGTGTGGCTTGAGCGGGAAGACCTTCCAGCCCCTCCCGGCAGCGGCGAGGGCGAAGTCAACGATTGCGGCCATGGGGCTCCCAACATGCGTCCGGCGGATGATCGTCGATGCTGCCTCATCTCGTCAGGCCGGTCAAGCACGTCAAGTGTCGACACAAGATCTAGCAGTCAGGTGGGTAAACGTCAAGGAGGTCAAGAGGAATTGATGATAACCAAAAGTAGTTAATCAGTTACCCGTCAACAGGGTCAGGTCTAAAAAACCGTTTACGGTTATTCCACTTCTTTACGCGTGAATAGTGAGTGACCCTTGATCCCCC
>Ga0208992_1000006_pt1 | contig 29617 bp, 26 predicted proteins | sample MedBloCAOM1_O1_FD_187842 | JGI IMG/M metagenome (GOLD analysis project Ga0208992, IMG submission 187842) | Forest soil microbial communities from El Dorado National Forest, California, USA - Mediterranean Blodgett CA OM1_O1 (SPAdes) (version 2) | ecosystem: Environmental > Terrestrial > Soil >...
TACTTAATTTTCATAGGGGTGTGCGTTCATCCTGGAACCCCCCAGCCATCGTGCCATTGTTTCAGTTAGTTCCCGCAGCCAGACCTAGTTACGATTCCCCTGGGGATCGTCCTTTCCCAACGGTGTAGGATACCTCAAAAGTTCATGCACGAAAGTCTAATGCATTTCCCACGATTAGAAATCGATTATAATTTTTCTTTCCCACGATTAACTTTTTGCTTTCCCACGCACGGGATATTCGAGAGGATATTAAAAAAATCCCAATCGATTGTAGCATGGACCAGGCTTCGTTTAGTCCCCTGGTTCGTTGCAGTTAAGCTTTTCTGTGCATAATAAAAAGTTTGTACGACAGGGTTTTTGGCTATCTGTCCGTTGCGAGCTGCAAGCCTGCGTTTGTGATCATTCTAATTCACGTGACTAGCAGGGAGTGGGCCGCGGCAGGCGCCCGGCAGGTACGATTCCCCGGATATCGGCCAGACCCTCTATGCAGGAAGAGTTTAAAATTTTGTGTTATTTGATTGCTCTCCCGCCGTCCCGGCCCTTATTCCCTTGGGGCCGGAAATGGTCCGGGCGCTATATCTCGCACCCCTCCCTGCCATTTGGCTGCCTAAATTCCTTAAGGGTAAAAGGCCTTAACTCAAGGTGAGTACTCTAATACTCGCATATTAGCTTGGACTATATCTCAAGATGGAGGCAGCGGAGAGCACAAATTTAGTGTAGTGACAGCGGTATTGCACAAGGCCGAGCGGCTGAGGTCCAGAAGCGCCCCAAAATTATGGTCCGGCATCCGGTACACTTCACCTGTAAAGTGTAAGTCGTGATGCCTAGGTGTGTGACAATGGGCAAAATTTTGGTGATACCGGTATATGATGCTAACAGCAGAAGCCCGTAGGCCGCGGCCTAGGCCGAGCCCAAGCTCTGCTCAAAGGCCCAGCTCAAGCCGGAGCCGGATGAAGCCGAGTCCAAACTGCGGTTTTGGGGCCGGGCCGAGCCCGGAATAACACTATCTGTATGTTAGGTACATACTGGTACACACCAGCCAGTCGGAGTTGAAATTAATAGGTACAGTTTATCGGCGCTCGTGGGATGATGTAAGCAAATGTCTGAGGAAGTGGCTTATATCATCAATCCTTGTCGGAGTTTTGGTGTGCTTGTTTCGAACAGGTAGTGTGACTTGGCAGTGGAAGAGGTTTCTGAAGTCGTGTTTCAAGTCTATTCTGTCTTCAACTATGCCCATGATTGGTATTTCTTCGCCGTATGACCGTGGGCGTCCAAAACACGTGCGATATCTGCACTACCTTGATACCCTCCGTGCAAGCCTGCGTTTGTGATCATTCTAATTCACGTGACTTTGATGTCACATGACTGTGTCTGTGTCGATTGCCCTAAGTAAGATTGTGGGGGCATGTTGCACCATTTGCTTGAGATAAGTATCCCGTTGATGCTTGGGGGATTTACGTGTGAGTCGCTACTGTGCTGTGTGCGGCTGTAGCTGTAAGAATTATGGTCAGTGTATGCAGCCCCTTCCGGTTGGAGTTGGGGACACTTGTTGTCTCTGTATTTTTGTTTTGTTTTCTTGTAGTTTTTGGCGTGTATTTCTCTCTTCTCTGTTTTTATTTCATCTTATCTTATTTTGTTTTACAGTCAGGCTTGGGTGGTGGTTAGTGAAGTGCTGGTCCAGCTTGACTTTTCATCGCCCGGCTTTACAGAAGGCACGCCTGGCCTTGAACGGCTGTCCGGCCATGTCGGCTTTAGGCTCGGCTCGCGGCTACGAGGAATATTGACGCTCGGGGCATGGTCGGTAACATTGCCGTGGCGGAGCATCGGTTGATGGCCTCGCCGAAGCCGTGTCGACTGAAAGTTGAGCTGGTTCTTGAACTCGACCAGACTGGTAGCTGGGTCAAAGCCCATGGCCGGTGATACTGTTGTGCTTCGAAAGCTGAGCCCGCAACTATTAGCCAGTTCCATGATCATGGCTCAGCTTGACTGCCGGGTCAGCCGGAACCGAGCCAAGTGGGCGGCGACACGAACTTAGCATTACATGATGCAATGTCCCTGGAATTTGTGTACGTAAGCGCATGTTAATTTTCTTCTTCGTCCTGCAGTGATCAAACCCGCTGGAATGACGAGGTGAGGATGCCTATTTGTTAGTGCATGTGATCTCGGCAGTCACCGTGCACGATGCATGCCCCCATTGGGGTGCCTGTGAAGCCGTGCATGACACCGAATCAACTCTATGGAGCCTCTGCGCGTGCGACGTCGCCGCCTAAGGTCTCCTAACGTTGCCACCTCGGTTGACTGCACCACCTCGAGAGACCTGTGCGCGTGCGACGTCGCCGCCTATGGTTTTCAGAGGATGGCCCGTTCACCTTCCCCGCTTTGATCGAACCCGGTTGCGCCTTTCTGTCTCTTCTCCTCTTGTCATTTTTTTCGAAAAGTGCTGAATATTGCTGTCAACACTCAGGTAGAAGCCTTTCGAACGCATCGAGTGGACGAAAGCGATCAGGGCATCCATACTCTACACACTCCACATCCAATACGGCACATTCTGAAGCAACTCGCTATCTAACAAAAAAAAAAAATTTGAGAGAAATTGCTGTCCGCTCAACCAGTAGGAGCATCGTTTGAAAACTCGCCCTTTGACGAAATCTAATTACAGCGGAATAGTCAGGAGACTCGAATCCTAATCACACACAAAATGAGCTTCGATTTCGAACACCCTGAATCACTGAACATCTACAAAGATCACATCCGCCATCATTACCCTGTAGGGGCAGAAAAAAGGAATTCCACAGCAATGCAGACGTGTCCATGGTGCAGCCCCAAGGCGTTCGAACGTATGGAACCAAAACAGCTGCAGAAGAGCGGATGTCTATATGGCACGGCGATTTATTCGAGTCTTTGGGAAACAGACCCGCGTTGGGAGGGTAAGTAAGCGCCAGATTGTAATCCATATCGACGGTTGATGTTCGGCAGGTGGCTCGCCCCGCGTGGTCTTGTTGAGGGAAAGTCTTCCTGTCACGCCTCAAAAGATGAATTTTAGCCCGCAACAACAAACCCCCTCTCCCTCAAACAAACAGAGACGCGGCGTCAGATCACCCGGAGCTCGACAGCTGCGGCGGAACCGCTATATAAATTCAGTGATCCCTGACGCGCTGGAGAAAATCGCAAACAGCAGCGGTAACATCACAAACAGGTCAAAAATTTATCGCGATGAACTAACGCCCCTCGCAGTTCATTTTATACCTTCTGACCCGCCGAATCAGTTCCTCAAAAGGCCGTCCTCGCAGGCAAAAGTTGTTTCGTTTGTCACAGAACATTTTCCAATCGATCCCCAACAATTACAACCTTATCCGTCCACTGGTAACTTTTTCGTCACACTTCCCTTTGAACAACCTGAATCGGCAACGCGTTTTATTGTCATGCGCTTCGATCAAGTTTTTGATCGAAATACAAACAAACACCTTACAGATGCATGGAACATTATGAATGAGTCCGGACTATCCTGCTCGGAAAAGCGACTCTCTCGCTCACACACACCACAATGTTACGTGGGCATATGGGAGCAATATGCTCGCAAACCGATGGTCACGACAGATTCAAAGACACAGATGCCCGCAACCCAGACTGTCTTGGACGGATTCCTGAAGACGTTAGGAGCCATGGTTGTCCCAAGATTGACCAACCTGCTATACAGATACGATAACGTCAACTGGGTGCGGCAACAAAGGTAAGATAATCGCCGACCGTCAAGTCACCCTTTGTGATTAAACTACCCCTTAGAGCCTATGCAAGAGCAGTGTCATTCCCAAACATACGTCAAGCGTTTGCCGATCGACCCGGCCTGGACTTCAAAGGAATCTTCTTTACCTTAGCCATCAGGGAAGGGGGGAGCCAACGCATCCATCTGGACTGGTCGGATCATCCTTGGACATATGCGTGGGTGATGCTTGCTGGAGAGGGATGGGAGGGGGGAGAACTATGCCTGCCCCAATTGGCCCGGAAAATACCGACGCACCCTGGCCAGGTAATTGCATTCACCGGTAGAACCCTCGCACACTTTGCGGCGCCACACAGGGGCCAACGGTTGGTCTTCACGGGCTTCACAGACGAACTGATAATGAACCACGCCACACCCGTATCAGCATGATGCGAGAAAAATGGTACGATCAACAGTGTATCTGACGAAACAGAGGCTCACTGTTCAGCTTGCATATCACATCAGATCCACCAGGGAATACGCAGGAAAGACTCGGTGTTGCACAGAACAGATGACAGACAGGGGGGGGGGGGGACAAGAAAGTAGCACATGTGTACATGGACAGAAGCGTAGAAGCACAGAAGAGCATGTAAATCTAGTAGTCACTAGAATCAAGTACGAGTCTGCGTTCTCGCACACCTGCTGATGCTGGCCCGACCAAGCACCCTACATTTGTCTACCCTCGCAGGCGTCATCTTCCCAAGCTCGGTCAATCGGGTTATGCTAGCTGCGAGCGGCCCTCCCCGAGCATCAGCCAAAACATTCCCTGCGATGATGTACGCCGCAAAGAAGTCAGAGCGGGTTTCTTCAGGCATAGTAGCCTACCCAGGATCCAGATGTCAACGCAGGCAAATCAAATAACAGAGCACGTACCAGACGAAGTTCATCTAGCCTCAGGGCCACAAGACGCCACTCCTCTCCCGTGAAATTGCCTTCGGAATTGACGACCTCGGAAAGACTCACGTGAAATCTTGGAATCCACCACAAGAAATCGACGATGCTGAGGAAGCCGTTAATACAGCCAGCAAATCGCCGCGGCACGTGCAAACACAGGGAGACAAAACCATCGACTACAGCAGCCGTGATAACTTACCTCTGTGCCAGCCCAATCTTTTCCACATTTGGATACCTGTTCACGCTTACGTTTGGAGGGTAGCGGAGACCAGGTTGGTGCATCTGGGAATTCGCTAAGTTATGTGGGTTGGGGTGCCAGTTTGGAGGTATTCGGTCCACCCCAACTGAATCCCAAGCCTGACGCTATAAATGCATGCAGCAAGGACCACAAGATGCAGTTAGACTGTCAAAGCCAGAAGACTACGCAGGGGGAAAGACGTACATAATCCTTGACGACAACAACCATCGCACGCCAGCCGGGCCAAAATCCAAACCTCATGTTGATCAGAGGCCTCATATCCGGGTACGCAAAAAACTTTGAAAGGCGCGTCCATTCTTCACACGTAGGGCCGCCAAGACCTCCAAACTTTTCTCGGTCAACCACACCATCGAGCCACGACAGCACAGGGGGGCTCACGTAAATCGCTTTGACGAGTGTTTCAGAATGACCGTGGTGAGCATGTGGGAGGTGGGGAAAATTAGCTAAGATTGGCTGGCGCAGAAAGTGTAGAGTTTGCTGGAGTCCCTCTGAAACCACAGCTCTGAGTATGCCGATGTCTAGATCAGTGGCCAGAATCGGGTCAAAGCCAGGGCAAACAAGCAGAACTGTTGCTACGGTAGCTTGTGCCATGAGCAGGGATTTAAAATCGGCAGATCGAACGGGGTTATGAACAATGCTTGACGCAATGCGATGTGCAAGGGCTATCATCGTCAACAACTTATAGAACAAAACACGCGTTTTGTGACCTCTATCGGAAATCGGAAATGACCGCTCGCGTGATTCAAAAGACCGCCGGCATATTCGGCAAGTGGTCCCATCGAAAGACATCACCAGGACGTACGATCGATTCGAGCGGGGTATGAGGCAGCAGAAGATCGCCCAGATGATCAACTCGTCCGCGAGCACAAACTTCGAAACGTTTTTCTTCCTATCACCAGCCAGTGCGGGGGTATTATATCAAACAAAGGCAAGCCCATCTTGCTCCCTCATCTCGGGCCAATTGCCGATAGCCTACAGACCCCCCTAAGCCGCCTCAGTCAACAAAGTTGTCTTCACACAGCACACGGGACACCATTCGGCCGCAAACCCCCCGTCCAACAGTCGCGGCTGGATACGCGGACGCACCCCTGTCCGAGAAATGCACCCCCCTCACCGATATAATTCAACCTCCACCGACATCCCCCCTTTCTTTTTTCCACCTTTCTTTTTGACACCCTCCCCCGGCCAACAAACCGATCGCATCTGCTTGCTTCGACGACGCGATGCTCGCTATGCAAGAAAATTCCACGCAGCAACCCCTCGAGAGTCGAGACCCTTGTGGAGACACAAACCGCAGGGCAACCGTCGTGTAAAAATAACATGAAATAAAATAAATAAAAACCCTTATTTATTTCCCCATGACGACCCAAGCAGACGGATAGTATTGTCCCTGCACTGGGCAACACATTGAATTCCATACCAGTACGAGTATGCTTATGTGAGCCAATTCCTCACGAATTGGCTTATATAACAGCAAGTGTGACTAATGCTTACGTACTCCAATTCCTCGGGAGTTGGCTTACATAATGTTGAGTCCAAAGCGCAAGTCCATTTCACTACGGCGATTTGAGCGTTTGTTACTCTAACAAACACTAAATCAAAATATGACCAAATGGTCTCTTTACTCGTCACTTTTAAGCAGAGCAAATGCAAAACAAAAGGTCATCTAATCACGATTTGTCATACTGTAGCCTTACGGCCGACTCTTCAGCGATTTTTAGCGTGACAGTTTCGATCAACTCTTCATCTATTCAAAGGGCTGCGTGACGCGGGACAACAGCAAAAAGTCTTCAATGAGATTCGAACCAACAAACACAAAAAACCGATAGCCACACCAAATCCATAGACCACTACACTACAGAGAGAATTACCATATGTGACTTGGTCGAACCAACTCTTCACTGACCTTCGTGACGCGTGACAACGACCAAAAGTCTTCGGATTCAAGGCCCTGCGTGACGCGTGACTGAAGAGTCGGTCGTAAGGCTACAGTACTGTGCAAAGACAAAGGATGAACAAACGGAGATACACATTCAGTTTGTTCTACGTTTGGTCTGGCTTGCAAATGATAAATAAAGGGAGTATTTGCTTGTGTTTTGTTTTAGCATTTGCTGGAGCCAAAAATGCTCAAATCGCCATAGTGTTTTCCAGATTCAGAAAATCAGTAGCGCTGCGGGCGCCGGTCCCCGACTCCCCACACATCTCCAGGACTCGCAATATGAGTGGAGAACCATCCTCGCTGCGCCACTCAAAATTGGTCATACTGGTATGGTCTTTGTTTGACAGCAGGGGCTCGGACTGGATAAAAACCTTGATATATGCAGATATGACATATCTCGCACGGACTGTGCAAGAATCCGACCATTTCTCTTCGACAAAACCCTCCCCTCCTCTCGGTCGGAGTTGGGGATGATCAAAATGGGGCAACTGGGCTTAAAACAGCCTGGTCCAGAAAATAACAATGCGGTGCAAAATCTATACCAAGTTTTCTGACCTAATAAATCATGTTCCGGAAATATTTCGTCGCTTTTCCAGCCTCGGGTGGGCACGAATTGTCAGGTCAGAAAATTTAGTACAAATCTTGCATCAAATCATCATTTTCTGGAGGAGAGTATTTTAATCCCAGCTGCCTCATTTCCATCATTTTCTGAATCTGGAAATTTTACCTGCGGCTCCAGCGTGGTCTCTGTGACGGTCTGTGCTATGCGTTGTGCTGTTGTTTGTCTTTTGCAAGCGGGCTTGTGTTCTCGAACGGGCCGACTGTTGGCTTTATTGTCGCAACATCTTGATCTGTATGCGATTTGGAGTGATTGTAGCTGCTGTTCTCGTTTGCTAGTAGCTCCTAATACTCTCCCGGCTGTAGGCTTTGCGCCACGGTGATTTGAGCATCTGTTTCCCCGACGAATGCTAAGGCAAAACGCAGGCGGATGGTATGCTAGGTTGTTGTAGAACATGCGGGTGTGTGACACCGGCCAACGACGCACCTGCTCACACTTCCTGCGCTGGTCTGCATTTGGTCTGACTTACGTAGGATACGCGCATGTGTTAAAGGTGGTGTAATATGCGTCTACATAGTTACAACGGTATCAATCCTCGATCACCATGTTGCTATCATCAGACGCCTCTGCGTCACTGAAGTCTTCAGGATCAGATGCTGCGGACTTAACGTCGTCCAGGTCGAATTCCTCCCTCCTTTTTTTGTCGGCCTCATGTTCTGCCTCCACCTGCAGTATCTCCTGAAGGCGTTCTAGACACGTAGGCCACAGCTCCTGTTTCTTCGAAAGGATTGCGATGGCGGATACCTTGGCCAAAACACGATCTTCGTGAATGTGGGGGGGCCAGTCCCACGGCTTGTTTTCGTCGTCCGCGTCCAGGGTAGTTTGTGGCTCAAAGTACTCCGGACACAAGCACATGACGAGCAGTGCAGATAAGTTCTCGTCGTCGGGTAAATTGACTGTAATATTTTACTTAAACCGCAGATCGTATAAAATGTGAAAGAAAAAGAGCAGTTACCTGGAACGCGCGCATCGTCTTTGTTCAGTTGCAAGATATGTTCATAGTATCGAGCGATGCGAGTCAAGATTGTTTCCGACGCAAGGTGCTCTGTGTTCGTATTAAATCTTCCCCAGTAATGTTCGTTCAGACCGGTTGAAAATGATTGCAGAAGCGTCTGGGGCAGGTAAAAGTGCCCCCCTTCAATTATCACGTCCTCCAGCGTCCACACCAAGTGTTCGCGACCGGGCCGCATTGTGCTTTTGTAAGATCAGCATGTGGCGCCGGGCATGTGCTCTGGGAGAACATGAACTTACAGACGATGCCCGGGGCCCAACAGCAGTGCAGTCCATTTGTGATGGAGGGCATTTGCGTCCGTCAACCGATTCTCCAGTTGCGGACCATGGGCGTCCGGATCACGTAGAAACCACAGCTTGTATCCTGCGTGTACTTCGAGATGTGTTGAAAATCTACCGGCATCTCTGTGCATGGCTGACATGGCTGGCGGTGTTGCTACTGTCGCCCAAGACAGAGATTCCCAAGGGAAAGCCGTCATGGAATGGTGGTGGGACGCTTTTGAGATCAAAGACGATCGCCTGAAAACGAGTTCTGTGAGCAATTGATATAGGGCGTTGGCTTGCTCACCTCAAGCCAGGAGGTAGCTCGTGATGCTCTGGTGGGACGAAGATGCTGAGGAAGTTTATGTCTTGACGTCCAGGTTGTGTTGGATCTGATGTCAGCAATTCATGGAGGCTACCTCGTCGCATTTCGGCATGGGGGTTATCGGCCTTTCTCGATTGTCCGTCTGAAAATATTAAATATCAAATCATCTGTTTAATGATGCCGACGGTTTGTTTCCTACCGTGAACTTCTCGTAGCTGATACACGTTGATCCCAAGGTCTTCGCAGGTTTCGACGTTGAAACCCTTGACAACCGGGTTGGTGGGGATAACGTGGATGTCGTAGTTACGATGGTTTGCCTCAAATTCCTCTCTGCTCCACGAATTCATCGTCTCCTCCGTTACCGATAGGCAGCTCGTGGCCAGGTGAGGGGTGCTGTCGTGGGTGTGGCCGGCGTTCTTGACCATTCTCTTAAAGAACCTCCAGTTTTTTATCTGAAGAGCATCAGCCACCGCGGTGTTAATGTAGATGTAGGCGCATGCTTACTGCGACGGTTGGCCACATCAGGGTAAACTCCCTCGGTCTGTAGGGGGCTTCGGTTGAACCGGTTGCCTCCCACAGGGTGATCCGCTTCTCCACGGCAGTGCGATTCTACGTAGGAACTCGTCATGGGTAGGATGTTTCAACATAAAAAAAAAACATTACACACAGGCAGGTTCTCGAGACAGAGCTTTGGTTTTCCTGAAGCGACGTAGATGGGATCCTGTGCGATGATGTCGGACGCCATGTCGGGCACAGAATCCAAAAGTGTTTCTAAAGGAGTTTCAAGCAGTGCAGAGGGGGTCAAAACCCACGAGACAGGCGGTGGTGTTTGTCCCCCGCCGGCTTGGTTTTGATCCGTTGATGCTTGTCCTCCAGCCTCTTGGCCTTGTTCATCTTCACCTTCTGAACCGACCTGGCTGCCCTGCTTCCCGCCGACAATACCTTTTCCGCCCCTCCTAGACCTTTTTGGTGACTTTGGGGGCGGCTTCGTGGTGTTTGTTTCTGGAATAAATGGCTTCGGCTTTTTTGAGAGCCGAGAGCTTTTGCGTCGCTCTAGACGAGAGAATGTGAGGTGAGTGCATTTGGAGGAGGGGGGTGGAGTATCCTTACCTTCTGCGTTCAGACTTGCTTTTGCCTTTTGTTTGCCCTTCTTCGACGTCTTCTCGCTTTCGTCTTCGTCTTCGTCTTCGTCTTCGTCTTCGGTGCTGTCCTTGCCCAGCTGATCGCTGCCCTCAGCATCGTCATCGGGCTCTTGGTCGTCCCCATCTTTCCCAGAATCTTTTTCCAGGTCTCCTGCAGTGCCTTTCGTGACATCCTCAGCGGGGCCCTTGGGAGAATTCTCCTTCCCTGCTCCTTGTTCGCCGGAAGATGCATCCAAAACGTTGGCTGCCCCCGGACCCTCGATATTGGGTCTTGCTCCGGATGGCGGGGTCTGCTCTGTCACCGTGGTGTCGGTTATGGCACTGGAGGTCAAATCTGAATCATGCAACATAATGTTCAGCTAGTGTATGCACCATGTGCGGATGACTTACTGAGTTCTACCCCCTCCTCTGAGATTGATGACCTTCTTGCCGTTTTGAGTGCATCATCGGTAACTGCTGGAATATTCCAGGCGATCTTCTTCACTGCCGGCGTATTCATCATGATTTCCTCCAGGCCTTTCCGGAGGGACGAAAGTTCCAACGTAGAGTCAACAGGTGACGAAGGCCCGGGAATCGGTGGACCTGATGGCAACCCCTGTGCTGACTCAAAGTCGGATGTCAGGTCCATGTACTCGATGACGTCCGGCTGTTCTCAAGCTTTGAGTATATGAACCTAACCAGCTAAGAGAACGTCTTACCTCCGGGGCCATTAAGGTGCTGCGACTTTCGATGGGCGTCGAACTGGATAATGCAATGCGTTTTTTAGGTCTTGAGGATGACCCGGATTCGTCTTCAGCCGTTGGACTTTCGGAGCGGGCGCGTTTCTTGACAAAAAAGGAGCTCGATGTCTTCGGTTGCCTTCCCCTTCTTTTGCGCGGGGGTATTGGCTGGGTTTGTTGATCAGGATCCTAAAGCAATCGAATGTCAGATGGTTAATGTGGCTGGCAGTCAACATTTGTACTAACGGAGGCGAGAGGGAATTGCACGACGCCCTCAGCCGGCCACTCACGAAGCGTCGTTAGGCATGCGTTGTTGGTTTCGGGAAACTGGCCGGCCACCATCAGGGAGAGGATCTCGTTTCGCGAATCATTGGGGCGCTGCATGTCGATCCGCGACGATCCCACCGTCATTGATTCTTCAGGATTTTCTCCCGACGAAAAGGGGCTGATGGAGCCTATAATGTGTAGCATATATAGCCACAGGCTCCGCTCGGCTCTGAGCATACTGATGGAGAACTGGGCTCTTGACCGACCCGTCATCTGTTGGGCGAATTGTCGGTTTGTAGGATGCAATAACCATACAGACGCACCTTGAGAACCTCGGACATCGTTTTCTTGTATACTCCGGACGACTTTGTCTGGAATTCTTCCTCAAAGATCTCCAATACCGATCCGGACAAAACACAGTAAAACGCCTGAAGGTTGGTGAAGGTCATTCCGCCGAAAAGTTCGCCAAGCTTTGTGCGTGACGTGGGAGGGCGATGTGGATCAGCTCTGCCGCCAGAGGTTAATATATATTCTACAGGAAACGTAGACCAAAACGGAGGGGATAGACTCACTGAATGGCCTCCCGAATTGCTTGTAGGTCCCCCATGTCGTGATTCTGTTTTAAGCGGCTTAGACCGAAAGAGAGAAAGAAAAAAAAAAAGGATAATGGTAGAAATACCCTTGCTAGAGACACCAAGATTGTTGAAAAGTAGTATACGTCCGTCATGATGCCTGCCAAATGCGTCATACTTTGACGCGTAACCGTTTCGCTCGCGAGTCTGGTTGCAAGTGCGATGAAGCCATCGGTGAGTCCTCGCGTGTCTATAGTTCCCATAGCCCCGAACGCCGTGATCACGCGCCCTGTGAGGGCATTTCCCTCTGCCGTAGTCAAAACGCAGTCCGGGTTCGGCTCTGGCCTCCACGGGTGCCTCCATTGCACCAAAGATTCGGTCCTTTCGGGGCTCAGGGCCCAGATTGCACGGTCGAGGGCAATGGCGGACATCAGCCCACCGAAGATCGCGAGAAGGTCGGTCTTCTGAGTTGGGTATCCATCCCCCTCGGGCACTTCGGTTGTCAAGCCGAGAGAGCGTGCGAACGCGAACTCGACGTCGGCCTTATACTGCGTACGGTCCACGTTATTTGCCAGACTAGTTAAGAATTCCCTCGTTTGCTCAGGACACGCCGAATCTTTCAATATTTTTTTCACTTCCATGGCGTATTTTCTTCTGGTCTGATCACTCGTATCAAACAGATTGCTCATCCACGCGCAGTTTACGAATGGAATGGAAAGATGAATTGGAAGGATGGTGGGTAGGGCCGACATGTTGCTGTTACCTGTGGCTTAGACGGTTTGGACGAAGTTTGAGAACAAGTTTGGAGTGGTTTGGCGCTCAAGGCGCCTCATTGCGCCAACTGCGGGGGTTTCGGGAAAAGCCGAACGGATAACATAAGCAAATGTTGCACACGTTCGCTTATATAATAATTTGGCGCCCTCCAGTCCTGTTGCTGTCCTCATCATAGCATTTGGTATAACAGAGCGGTATTCCGGGAACGCGAGGAATTTCATTAAAAAAATTAAAGTAGTGCAGAGATGCTAAAAAAAAAAAAAAAAAAAAAAAAAACAAAAAAAAAAACTATCACAAAGTTTTTCAATTTGAATTAGCAACGTGGAAGAAGATGTAAAGTATGACAAGGTCGTGTTGTGTCGTGGGCCGGTTTTTTTTTTTACCTCAGTTTGATCACAAATTGAACGTTTAAGGAGACGTTGTCGGTTCCGTACACGCTTGTTGTATGGCCCACGAGCACGATGGAGTCCAGATCCAAGTCGCTGCTGACGCGAGGCAGATTCGTGACGTTGTCCCAGTCGATGTTAAGCCCTGTGCCGTCGTAGATGGGTACTTATTGAAAAAATGTCGTAAGCTTCGTCATATTGTGGCAGATTCGATAGCGAAGGCTCGACATACCCTCAGCGTTTGCCCACAACGTGTATGCTTGCCTCTTATCTTCCTTCTGCAAAGACGCCGCGGTCTTCCTCTTGGATGGTGACCACCCCTTGTCAGAAAACTTTCCACGGCTGCTCGTGGCTTGATTGTTTGTGTGCTTGTTGTCTGCGGTGGGATGGTATGTCAGTCTTTCTGTTGTCGCCGGAGCGAATGTGACACACAATTCACGCCCTTGGTCCCGAACACAAAGGCGTTCTTGTAAGAATTGAATTCCAACGAGTCGTGTCCGTATACGTGACCGATCATCGTGACAAACATCTGCCACTCGCCGTCCATTGGGTGAACCATGATCTGACGGTGCATCTTATCCCCGATGATGACATGTTCGACCAGTTTGCAGGAAGCCACTCCCCCAAGCATGATGTTGATCGTCGCTCCGCTCCTGAATTCCCAGTCTGTAATGTAGCTGCCGCTTCTCCCAAAGGCCGTAGGGTCGCTTTCTGTCCGCCATACGTGTTTGCTTGCCGGAAATCGCGAGAAATTAGCGTAGTTTTTGCCGTAGTACGGTTTGTTCAGAAATTCGTTGAGCCATCTAGCACGTTAATTTCAGCAATCACTTGTCCAACACCACGCATTTGAAATTTTTACTTGGTCGGGAGATGCTCTTCGAAGTCGCTATAGGTCCATAGTCTCGCCTGGCGATCGGTGCACCATTGGACGACCCTGCATGGTTTCAGCGATGCTATTTCTTTTCACCCATCGTTGAAGTGGTGGACGTACTTCGACCAACGCGGAGCCTCTTTCAGCACCGTAAGGTGGGCCTCGGGTAGATCTCCGATTGATTCAATTACCGCGCATTTGTCTGGAATTTGGGCGCGATATTCTTTGATGCAACGAAGGTACGTGTTGCTTTATCCTTAATTTCAGCCCGATATCCATATAAATTGCTGAATGCTTGGGCTTACTGAAGTAGCGGACCGTGAGGCCTTGTAAATATGATAAATATTGATACGACGAGTGAGCCGAAAGATAGCTGTCAGCTGAGAAACAAAACACCTACTCTTTCACTAAGCCCCAAGTTACCTGTCGTCAGCTTTATACAGTATGAGGCTGTTAAAGCAGGCTCACGAGTGACTGTATTTTGACTCGTCTCGGATGTATCCACCACATCTCTGTTCTTTTTGGTTGGCGTGCATGGTGAAGGCGCACGTTTTTCTGGTTGTTCCGATAGTATAATGGGACTCTGTAGCTGGAAATCCTCCGCTACCGCACCCGATGCATCACTGGCGGATTTTGTGGCAATCAGTGAGATCAAATGTTGGTGAGAAATAGCGCACATGTTGCTTGCTCCGAGTGTTGGGATATTGTTGTCGTTTTCCAACGCGGATGATTTCGATGGCCTTTGAGGACTTGCAGGCCAAGGAATGTCTTCCTCAGAGAAATGAACGTTTGTTGAGGGACTAAATCGTGGTTTAAACATACACGGTTTGGTCGATCGAGGGAAACGTGCAGGAGGCGGATAATTGACGGCTCACGGTTTTATTGGAGAACATGTGGCCGTGTCCCCTCCCAAATCCGCTCCAGGATCTGTTCCCGAACAGTGAAACCCACGATCTACCTGGATGAAGGGGTATGTTGACGAACCGACGGCATCATCAGCGTGGCTCCCTTCAGTATCGCTCCTTATGATGTTTCTGCGTTGCTTGGCCTTTTTTGGAGGAGATGGGCTGTAGTTCAATTCAGACGTGACACGGTTGTCGTCAATCCTGTTTGACTGCTCACGTTTCTCCCTCACGTGTCTCTGGGTCATGTGCGAGTGAAGGGGAAGTGGAGCGCTCCCTTTTTACCCCCCTTCGAACAGAGAATCAGCTTGACATACGTTAGATGTGAAGTAAAGGCAGTCACTTTGTAGGGGTGTCTCTGCATCGTGCCGTCATTCCCAGCGTTTTTGACTAAGATCACAGAAGGAAGACTGTCTTACCTGTCGGAAATCGAAGAACTTCCGCGAGTTTATCAATTAACGACTCTAAAAGGGGCATCTTTTGCTGGTTTACGCACAGAGAACTGTTGATTTTACGAGATTAATAAGTATGGGATGAGACTTGAAATAAGACGTATCTGTACAGACCTAGATCGAACAGATATGATTTCTGCGTCTTCAGGCGGACCGGTAATCTTTTTGTGAGATGTTCTTATGCGAAGAAAGGTATGTGGGGAAGTATAAGACGAAACGATGGAAAAGATTCACTTTTTTACAGCCGTCAAATTTGAAGTCGAGGTTCTGTCTGCCCTGGAAGCGGCTCGTTGTGATCGAGGTGAGGGAGATATCTTATCTAGCGTTAAGATTGACTTAGAGCTCGTTCGAGGCGCGCGTTTGCTTCGAGGCATGACGGTGTGATACGGATGCAGTTTCAAGATCGTCTGACGTGAGGGTGTGGAGGAAGGCAGATTCGCAGAAGATGATGAGGGCCATACGCCAGTTGTGCGTTCCTTTATAAGATTTATGAGCTGTTTGCGCGCGTATCCTACGCATCGAAAGGGAGCAAAAGAACTCCGGAGACAAATCCTTTCCGGACAAAGTCATGCGAGCAGATTAAATTTTTTTGTATGATCGAGGACATTTAAATCGAGCGTCGATGAAGTTCATCGGTTATTCGACTCAAGCGAACCATGCCCGCTATGAGCATGCAAGCGCCGTCGATCGGCGTCAAATGGTCGAGCAAAATAAGCACACCTGTTTCACCAACTCGGAAACCTAGGTCATCAAACGTAGCAAAAAAACCGTGATATATCTCAAGTCCCATGTTCCAACGGATCACTGGAACCCTGTGATATGTATTGAGGGCCGACATTTTCACAAATGTCCCGATGTTTCTGGTAATCACCCAGAAACTAGGTTGATTGAAAAACACAAACTAAAGAAATTGAGACGATCAACGAACACCCTTCTGCCGCGGAACGGAACATCTGGTACCATAACATGACGGTAACGATTCCTTTTGCCAAACAGCATGTAACTGCTATTCTTGAAACAGCAATATCTAACCCATCGGTCCGCGATTTCAACACGCAGGATTGGAGCTGAATAAATCATACGCACGTAACTTATTTACATTGTCGTACGATCTAGAGGTTCGTGAAAAGGTCGGCCTGTGCCGACTGTCGATTAGCTCTCCCTCATCACTGCTTTGTCGTTCGCTTTGTTCAAGTTGCATCCCATTCGTTGGACCATGGAGCCGTGGTTGATTGCTGAGCTATTCAAGTTGCAAAACAGTGCGTCTCATCCTCTGTTCCATGCCATGAGCATCTTTACCCTTGGGCCAAAAATACAGAACAAATATTGAGTAAGGAGGAAGAGCAAGCTGCTTCTGGACAACACCGGCGAAGGTACTTGCACTCGTCGTTATCGGTGAGCAAATGTTACATGAGGCCGCATTTTTTTCTTTTAAATTTGATATTAGGAACCAAAAATTCTTGCTGAAGCGCTACACGTGCTTCCGGATGATATTTCATGTCCACAGAGATACGTTCTTGCATGGAATTCAAACAACAGCTCCAGTATACAAAACGCCGAAATCACATTTCGAGTACAAGGATATTTGGTTGATTTCGATCTTCCACCGATCTTAAACTTATCGCAGTGATTTTTATTTTGTTCTGAGATTTATTTATCCTTCTCATATTTTTGACAGAGTCCCTAAAAATGTTGCGTGGGCCAAGCAGAGAGTCCGCATCTCAGGGTTAGGGAGTTCGAATTTTCTCCAAAGCATCAAAGGTTTCAAAACGATTCATGAGGTCATGACCCGTCGCCTCCCATCGCATAGCTGTCAAGACTGGCACGCCGTACAGTTTCAAAACTATCCGGCTCTTGATCTCAACTGCCCTTATTTTCCAAAGGAAGCAAACGCACCGATCTTGGGGTTTCCCAAGAACATTGATCCATGGGGACTCCTAACACGCGCTGGTAAAGCAAAGGGATTGCAACCATCACCTGACTCCCTCGTGGAATATTACGAACGAAGCATTGATTCTATCCGTGACGACAGAATGTGAGTGTTCAGGAAATGATGCATATATGACGCGGACTTACTTGCGATAGTGTGGTAAAGCACGGTACAATCGACCCAGCTACGTTGCGCAAAGGGTATCTCGTAGAAGCCACTGTTGCGTTTCAACTCAGCCGTACTAAGAAAGGAAGATGGATGTTTTTCACCCCCTTGCGAAGCGTCGAAGTTTTGGGCCGACACATTGACGAGGTATTTGTATGTTAAAACTCGGTTCGATTACCTTGATCACCCGCTTGTCAGGCATACTTGCAGCAGAGGTTAAAAGACGATGGAGCAGAAGCAAACAGCCCCGCTGTGCCCAGATTGATGTTAAAACGGTGCAGAGAGTATGAGGAGGAGGAGGAGATTAAAGACGTTGAGGAAAGATTAAAGAACTTAAAGCTGTGCTCAAAAATGCACCCGAGACGGGGAAGAACGGGCGAGGATGTTGAAATGAGCAATGATGTGTCTTAACTATGCTACCTCTTTCTTTCTTTCTTTTTCTCTCCGTGGTGTTTGTCATTGCATACAAAAACTACAGGAATGCTACTGTGCGGCAGGCAAATGCCACATACTGCTAATGTACACTTCTGAGGTACATTTATTCGATGGATACAAACATAGCCTGCAGCAGATCGTAATCAGGGCTTTCTTTGAATCCAAGCGTCCTCGCATACAACAATACTGCCATCAAAGAGGGATACAAACACATGTAGGTAGAATTGCCAAGAAATACTCGTTTCTGCAGATACACGTCGTCATCATCGTCTGAAGACGAGGAAGATGTTCTGGTCTTGTCAAACCAAGGCAATCCCGGTACATATATGTCCAATATTGTATACGCCAGAGACTCGATGTCGTCTCGACGAGAACGTTCTGAAAGGTCCTGAGTACCGCGATCGAATGAAAAAGTGGGACTCACGACGTTTTTCGTGGAAAGCAAGACTAGCATATGGAATAGTTCCCGATGGAAGCTCAGGACCTGGAGCCTCACTGATGTGAACGCCATGTGTGATGTAGGGAAATGAACTCCCAAAATCCAAAATATAAACGGTGGGCGTGGGATCCCAAAGCGAACCCAAAGTGAAGTTTTCTGGTTTAATGTCACCGTGAACCAAACCCGCGCTATGTACCTCCTTCACTCTGGAGATCTACACCACAACCACAATGAGTCGACTGATTGTTTGATAAACGTGTCCTTTGCTAACCATTTCTATGGCCAAGTAACTCGCTTCTCTTGTCTGACTGAGGAATGGGCACACCGTCACAATTTGCCCTATATTTGCACACAGACATTCTAAAATCATAATATAACCTTCCCCCGTCCAACCGTCCCAAAGAAGTCTTGCAACACCCTTCTTTCCACGCAACCTACCGTAGGCATGCATCTCCCGGAGGTATATCTCTCGATTACGGCCAACCTTCACAGCGCAGGTTCGACCTGTATCGAGATCTATGGCTTTATACACCTGTGCTGTGGTACAAGCGTGAAAAGGGAATACGTTTTCAGTAGTGGGCCACTGACAATAGCCCCCACCTGCAATGGAAAAGTGGGTTTCGGTCCAATATCTGTTGTCGAAGATCCTCATGAAGATCAAGGAATGGGAATGGACGAAGAAAGGACGCGTCATCGTCAATCAAATGCATCGATTATGTAACATTGATCGAGCAAATGCTGACATAAGGGACTGTCTGAGACATTTGCTGACATAAGCGACTGTCTGAGACATTTGCTGATATAAGCGACTGTCTGAGACATTTGCTTACATACTCGTCATCCTCTCAAACGGAGTTTCAAAATTTTACAGGACGCCCTACTGCTACACCCTAACCATGCGATTGTTTTCTATGATTTCTACACTCTTCCCTGCGCATGGACGGATAGGGGCCGTAGCGTCGAGACTGCATGAGGAAACTCATGTTGTTCGATCCCCTAGGCCTGAAAAGGATGTTACCTTGGCCTTCTGTGCAACCAGACGCGTACGATTGTCGTCGTGTAGATTAAATCGATATACATTTGCAATTCGTTCTATAATCTTGTTGTTTGCCTTGGCTTTGATTTCACCTGCTTTCGCTTATAGTCGCACGCGGCCCATGTTTGCTTCAAATCGACTTCAAAGAGGAGTGGCACAACGTTCATATGTCTTCGACCTGCCATGCTTGACATCAATGATCTCGGATACTAGGCTTGTGCAGGAACCGAATAAGAAATCGACTTGCATCCGACTGCGTTCTTCTCAACATAGCTACGTCCGGTGTGGCTTGCATTGTCCTTGCTTTCTTCCGTGTGATTTTACTGCCGAAGGAAACACGAAAAGTGATCTTGATACATGTGAAAGACCTCTAGGCCACCGTTTTCATGGAAGAAAGGCATTCTGCATGTCTCTGCGGTCTAAAGTCGCTTGTCGTCCTTGCGAGCTTCCGACTTATTGTTACACTATCATGATAAACCAGCTGTGTGTATTTAACCGTATCTCCGTTGAGATGTACAACGTGCTGAATGTTGATACGAATGCCACTGCTAAACATGTGAGGCTGTCGTATTTACGCTCCTGTCAAAATATATATCAAAGACATGAGTTCCAAAACATTTTAAATCGACATTATCAAGAGGAAACTTCTTGTTTGCATTTGTTTCTTATAATTTTCGATATCGTTGGCATGTTTTGCCTTGGATTGTTGGACTTGCATATTTTTTGGACGCACTGCTACCGCCTCGAATACCATGCGACAAATCCTAACGAAAGATCACGACATACAATTTGCTTTTGCCGCAGTACAGAGACTCTCCTGCTGCTACGCGGCTTGCCTCTGCTATACGCGCTGATTAAAACTGCGATGAACGATATCTTAGACGTACGGATTCCGTGTCGCATGACTGGCTGTAATTGCATCAATTTTAGATTTCAAGCATGTTGTATAGGTGGTGGAATACCCTTGGCACCTTTACTCAATGAAGGCGGCCCCAGCTTGAACTTCAAGAAACGAGCATGTAATGTCTTTATGGGCGAGGAGCTAATGAGATTTTTGCCACAACAAAACGACGAATTGGATCATAACGGTACCTATGCTCTCCAGGTATACACTTCGATAGAAGATGCGCCTAGAATACGATACTCTCAACCGTCTTCCCTCATTGTTCCCCTTCCCCTGCATGTTCTCGTAAATAGACTGCCGAAAACGCTAGTTTCTGATATCCTTGCGGTTCATAAAATTCCACGTGGTCTTTCCCGAGAAAAGACAGAAAAATTACGAAACGAAGTAAACGCACACGACAGAGAGAACTGCCAATCGTGCCATGAGTTCACATGCGTGTTTGTAAAAATTGAGCAAGTCAAAAAATCTGCTAAAAACCGCAGCGTCGATCGATTAAAAGCGATGAAAAATGCACGTAAACCAACAACCTACCAGAGAAAACTTACGACGCATCCTGTCCCCACCATACCCACCATTAAACCCAGTCCTGATTCCCACCCTTTCCCACCAAAAGGCAACACGGATACCTTTTTGGAAGATACAGCTGCCTCATTTTGTACAAACACTGAACCGTCGATGATTGAAGAGGTGGGATGTTCCGTGTGCGGAATGCTCACACCTAAGCACGCGACCAAAAAAAAAGAAAATGCAGACGTTGATTTCACCATCCTCTGCAGTGAATCTGAAACCGAAGTAACACGACGTGAAAGACAAAGTTCTTTGGAACCAATCAAAAAAATAGACGGCCCGGTTATGGATTCCAATTGTTCACGAGTTTGCATGGATTGTGTTGGTCTTTTGAAAAAGAAAAAGATCCCGTTGCTCTCGTTAGCCAATGGCAACTGGATAGGTGACGTACCATCTCAGCTCAAAAATCTAAGTTATGCAGAGAGATTGCTGATAGCCAAAGTGAGACCAAACTACTGTGTAGTCAGAGTAGAGTCTGGGATGAAAAAAATGCATGCGAATGCTGTGCTTGTCCCAAACCCTACAGCAAAGATATACGAAACGTTGCCCCCTCATCGAGACGATTTAGATGATGTGATGGCATTCGTATATACTGGACCCACCCGGCCGAGTGAGGCAGACTTACGACGAACCCCGTTTTTGGTGCGTCGTCGCAAGATAACAGCAGCCTTGGAATGGCTGAAACTAAACCATTGTGACTATGCTGATCTTAACATTTCAGAGAAAAACCTGAATTCGTACGAGAATGAAGAGGTTCCTGTAACCATCGAGTACCACAAACGAAACGTCAATAAATATCCACTTTCTACCAGTATTGACGATCTTGAAGAGGAGATGGGAACAGAAGATGGGGATTGCCCCTTTATAGTTCACGGATTAATCGGAGAGGAACTAGATGTAAGTGATAGGGAAACAATGATCGCTGAAGCCATTAAGCACATGGAGCTGGGGGGCAAATCTTTGGGCGTGGGACATGCGAAAAAACCTGCTTCAATTTTTAATAATCCACAATTATATCCGCAAGCCTTCCCCTGGCTGTTTCCCTACGGCTTGGGGGGGTTGAGTAACCAGAGAGGTTTCCAAGCTGTTCCAGAAAAACACAGGCTAAGACAGCTTGTCATGTATTACGACAAAAGATTTCAAAACGACAGCGCTTTCATACTAATTGCATTTAATCACACGCAGATCAAGGCGTCCGCCACGAGTGGCTTCTTGTTGACCGAGAAGGCAACCTTTCCGCAAATGGTCGAGCGTATAATGGACATTGATAAAAACGCACTGAAAACTCTGGCGATGCGACTTCGAAACGGGGAATACGTTAAGCCCACATCCCCAGCTGAGAAGCAATGTTATCAAATAATCAAAGATATCGATCATATTGCTGGACACGTAGAGGGATCCGGAACCACACGAAAATTCATGAATCGTGAAGCTTGGTCTTTGGTGAACTGCATCGGTGCGCCAACCTGGTACATCACATTTGCACCTGCGGACGAGAAACATCCAATTGCCCTCTATTATGCCGGTTCAGATGACACTTTTTATCCCAAATTACGATCTCCCGATGAAAGACGTAGATTGATTGCAAGCAATCCAGCAGGTAGCGCTCGTTTCTTCCATAAAATGGTAGAAATGTTTCTTAAGCATGTGCTGAAAATAGGCAAAGTGGAGCCAGGTTTATGGGGTAAAACTAAAGGATACTATGGTACCGTGGAACAGCAAGGGAGGCTCACATTACATCTCCACCTACTGTTGTGGATAGAAGGTGCATACTCCCCTCAAGATATTCGTGAGAGGTTATTAAGCGATGATTCTGAATTTCAAAAGGCTCTCGTTGATTACTTAGAAGATTCGCACAGTGGCGACTTTTTATTAGGGGACGAACACACCGTCAAAGGGAACATAAATGAAAGAGAAGCCTCGCTGGGATATCAAAACCCCACTTTGACCCTACCCTCTAAACCACCGGTCTGTAACGATAAGTCGTGCGATGGACCAAAGTGTCAGGTAAGAGGACAATGGTGGACTCAATTCAAATCGACGGTCGATGACCTGTTATTCAGGAGCAATCGACACGTGTGTAGAAAAAACTGGTGCCTCAAAAACAGATGGAACAGTTGTAAAGCACGTTTTCCCAGGCGTTTGTTCTCAGAAACGATTTGCGATGATACAGGTCATATTAGCATGAAAAAAAAAGAACCTATGATCAACACTTTCAACTCAATGCTAACCTATCTCTTACGATGCAATACTGATGTTACCAGTCTACTATCCGGAACGTCCATCAAAGCTGTGATTGCCTACGTGACCGATTATGTTACGAAATCACCTCTCAAAACGTACAATATTTTTGAAACCATATGTGACACGTTCGATAGGAACGCAGAAATGCTAAACGGAGACAACGATCGATATCAAAAGGCAAGGAGTCTACTGGTGAAGATCGTAAATGGGCTCACCACTAAAATGCAAATAGGGAGTCCCATGGCTTCATCCTATTTGTTAGGATTACCCGACCATTATACTAGCCACGAATTCAAACCTTGTCGATGGAGGCCGTTTGTAAAAGAAGTCGTGAAATGCTGGCCCGATTCAGAGCAGTTCTCAGAGGAAGATTTCCAAAACGAAAAGGTTGTTTTACAGAAGATCAACAACACATACGTCGCTTATAACATGGTACTAGACTACACCCATCGGCCATGCTGTTTAGAATACTTAGCTTTATATGATTGGTTCAGGCTAAGTGAGAAGCGAAAAATAACCAAGAGAAAAAAACACGAAGAACAAGACGAGAGACATTCTGATTCAGAGGACGAAGATTCCCATAACGAAACATATAAACTCGAGACGGACGATGAAACTGACTTGGAAGACCCGTTGCACCCGTTGACACGTCGGAAAAAACGCAAATATAGTGAAATCTGCTCTACTGAAAAAACAACAAATTTGCGTTTCTCGTGGGGTCATCCACAGCGTGACACACATAGCATAAATCTACTTTCAGAAAACGAGGCCAAAGTACCAAACTTCTTGGGTGTTCCTTTGCCTAGAATAGACTGTGGATCACAGGAATACTATCACATCACCATGTTAACATTATTTAAACCATGGAGAACTGGAGGGGCCTTGAAACGTTCCGATCAAACGTGGAACGATGCATTTGAATCCCACAACTTTACACCACGCCAAAAAGAATTGATGGGTTATTTCAACATTCAGTACGAGTGCTTAGATGCCAAAGATGATTACAACGCGCAAATGAAACAAAGATACTCACAAAACAATGCTATCATAGGAGGATATCAAAACGACGATGAAAACAATTCCTGGAGTACAGAACGAGATGTAATGAGTCAATTGGACGTGCATGTAGACGAGGATATATTAGCCGAAGAATGGGAGGTACCTTCTAACCGCACTCTAAAACGACTGGAAGATATGAACGAAACTGAACGGCGTATGCAACGATCGGGCTGGTATTGCGGTTCATCCGATTACATCACGTTGAAAAATGCTATCTCGCAAGAAGAGATAGAATCGAATTCAAAATTACAATGGAAACAAATACTCGAAGATAAAAAGCAGGAGACGATGAACGGACATAATGTTGATGTAAAAAAAACCGAAACGCCTGTCCCCCCTCACACTATTCACTCTTTTAAAGAAGACGAAGTCAAAATAATTGATCACGGTCGAGAATATTGCATTGGTCCGGATGAACAGGACCCTACACGTCGTGGACCTGTTAATTCCAGGGCCGATATAATCATTGACACTGCACGATACTTTAATCTACGTCCTGAACAGGGCAGGGCTTTCGGAATAATTGCGGGCCATCACAGCAACCGTAGTCCAAACCAACTTAAAATGTACATTGGTGGGATGGCAGGGACAGGCAAATCTCAAGTTGTAAAGGCTTTGAAGCATTTCTTTTCCCAAAAAGGCGAGCTACATCACCTGGAAATCGTAGCCCCAACAGGCAGCGCGGCAGCATTGATAGATGGTTCGACGTATCATTCTTTACTGGGATTTCAAGAGCATAATGAAGGTAAGGCGACCGAAACCACTCTAAACAAGGTTAAACAGCGTCTCCGATACTGTAAATACATATTGCTTGACGAGGTATCCATGCTGTCCTGCCAAGATCTCTACGACATAAGCAAACGATTGTCTTTGATCATGAATAGACCAGACGAACCTTTCGGAGGTATTAACATGATCCTATGCGGTGATTTTGCTCAACTTCCTCCAGTCAAGGCAAAGGCTCTTTGGAATCATGAAATTAGTCCGAGGTTCTCAAACGGCACATCTACCAAACAGCAAGAATGTCTCATAGGCAAAGTGCTATGGCATCAATTCACCACGGTGGTCATTCTACGAGAAAACATGAGACAACGTTCACAGAAGCAGGAAGATAAGGAATTCAGAAAATCATTAGAGAACATGCGATATAAAGCTTGCACGAAGGCAGACATCGATCTCTTAAAAACCTGCATATCAAACGGAAAACCTGGTGAACGAAAACTGGAAAAGCCAAACTTTCGACACGTTTCTGTGATTACTTCTAAAAACAGATATAGAGATAAGATAAACGAAATGGGAACCCAAAAATACGCAGCAGAATTGAAACAGCCATTGACGGATTTCTATTCGATCGACACCCTCACCCATGCAGGCGTTAGGAACCGATTGAGGATTCCTAAAGGTCATAAAATATCTAGAGAACAGAGCCGTGGCAACAATACTGTTCATCATATCAAACAACGTATCTTGTGGAATCTGTCACCTGACATGACCCAGCACAAACCTGGTAAATTACCGCTCTGTGTCGGTATGCCTGTCTTGATCAAGAAAAACATTGCTACCGAATGTTGCGTAACAAACGGTGCGGAAGCAACGGTAGTTGGATGGAAGAAGAAATATTTAAAACACCATACAGAAGATGTCTCTGTACTTGATGTGTTGTTTGTAAAATTGACAAATCCACCTCGGACCATTAGATTAAACGGTCTTCCAGAAAATGTGGTTCCGCTTACTCCTACATCATCTACGATTGAGTGTCAATTACCAAACGGAGATAAAATCAGTGTCTGCAGGGAGCAGATCGACGTACTCCCCAATTTTGCTATGACAGACTATGCCTCGCAAGGTAGAACACGGCCAGACAACGTCATAGACCTAACGGGATGCAGTTCGCACATGTCATATTACACCTGTTTCTCGCGTAGTTCTACCATTTCTGGAACGGTGATAGTCGGCGGATTCAATCCAACTGTTATTCAAGGTGGTGCATCTGGGTGGCTAAGACAAGAGTTCAGAGAGCTTGAAATCCTTGACGAAATAACACGCTTAAGAGAATCCAATACCTTACACCCCAGCGTCCGGGGAGACACAAGGAACGTTTTATTAACAGGCTATCGAAACTGGAAAGGTGTAAACCATGTTCCAGAAAATGTACCTGCTGCCATACGCTGGAGCTCCACTGATCCGTTGGATATTCAATCTGAAGACAATAACCGTGACGCGAAGAACATCAGGGCAATCAAACGGCAGGGAACGGATTGCGAACCTCCAAACAAGAAGATCAAAACATTCGTCTCAAATGAAAACCTCCGCAGGCAAGATAACATATTTGAGGGAAGGGAAACCTACGGCACCCCCAACACTCCTTACAAACGCAAACACCTTGAAAATGATTGTATTCAAAACCCAAGTAAAAAACAAAAGACGTCAACGGAAAGCATACAGACACGTGAAAACGGGATTGAAGCCCCCGAGGGTATGATTTGGAATAATAATTCCTGTGCATTTGATGCGTTCTTCACGATACTTATTAATATGTGGAAAGAAGCACCCTATGGAGCCCTACATGTCATGACACAACATAACATGTACCTTCGTTTCTTACTCAATAGATTTGAAAAGGTCAAGGCAAGAACGGCAACGTGGGAACAAGCTCGAGACGAAACAAGAACATATTTGGCTGCTGGTCCGACAGGGAAGCGTGCATTTGGATTTCATAGGAACCGTGTTGCTGTGGTAGAGCTTATTGAAGCCATGTTGACACTCTCGCTGCCCGTCATGTGCACAAGTTGGCAATGTAATCAATGCCAAACGATTGTAAAACAGCAACCGTCTCACTCATTAGTTCGACATTGTTCATCAAGCATATGGCGAGAGATGGCATCCGAATGTGGTTTAGATCGTTGCGAAGCTTGGGGTCATACTCAAGATTGGTTCAACCTTAGTTTGATCGTGAGGTGTCGAAAGACCTGTAGGCTGTGTAGGAAACAAATTGCAAAAGGTCACCACGAGTATACGGACGTACCGAGTTTATTGGTGCTCTCTATGGAAGACGTGCCTCAGGCCATCATAGATCCTTATATTGAAATATTAATGCCAGATGGAAACGTTCAAAAACTTAAGCTCGCTGGAGTAATATATTTTGGACGAGAACACTTCACAGCGAGAATAATTGATGGCTTAAAACGAGTATGGTACCACGACGGTCTCACGACACGAAGTAGCTGTATTGCAGATGGCAAACTAGATGACCTGTCTCATCAAGATCTGTGGATCAAGGAAGGGCGTAAGGCATCTAATATAATATACGCTGTAACCTCGTAAACGTAACAAGAATATCACACCAACAGTCTGAGACAGTATGTCAAATGATGATGTAAGAAAACTTCTGAGACATTATATCGGTGGTCATGCAATCAGCATACATGATGGTACCAATGCCATTTCTTGCTACAACTGCATGAAAGAAGGATGCTCTCCATATATATGACTCAAAAGAGAGGGGACCGAAGGGCTGGAGGAACTTCCTGTTACACTTTGAACTGCCCGATATATCTCAGCTCCTCATGTTTATCATTTATGTAGACCTCTGACTTAAAAGATCTTTACGTTACGCATGACACCCTCCGTGCCTCGAGTGATTTTGCACGTGTATGGTCCACGATGTCAGGTAATTTGCCTGCCCGCACGAATCTCGTTGCAGCCACCTTCAAGGCATTCCTGTTCAGGCCATTCCTTCTCTATTAGACACCCATCATCACCATAACGGTCTCGCTGTTAACTCCCCCGCGCACTCCAATTTGATGTTGACTCAACCCACTATGAATGAAAACCATGTCAAAGAAACACGTCTGAATGTCATCCGCCACCGAAACTTATACTTTGAGTATGGTGACATCGTTGTTCTTTCGCGACCAACCGATGGCGTTGCCACCGCGTTCAAAGTCGACAAAGCATACTTACGAAGGTGGTCGTCTGCATTCAGCAGCATGCTGTTGATTCCCCCACCCCAACACATTGAGACGTTCGATGACATTCCTGTCGTGCGTCTGGAGGACGAATCTGATGATCTGGAGGCATTATTTGAGATCATCTACCACGAAAAGTAAGCATTTACATCCATATCATCTCGCTTCCAGCTCATTACCATTCACATAGAAACCTACCCTGTGGGAAATACAATCCCAAAAAAATCGAACAGATGGAACCGATACTGCGCCTGGCTACAAAATACGATATAAAATGGATACGTGACGACATAATCAGAATAATCAGCGAGGACTGGCCACCTGAGCTGGAAAAGTGGGATTTCAACGAGGACGAACTGGATGTTTTCAAATCCCATCGCGTTGGTGGTTCCGACAATGTCGATCTTGACCTTCCGGAACCATACGAAGCGATCCGCATCGCCCTTCAGTACGAAATCCCCGACATATTGACAGCGGCGTTCTATCACCTTTCTCGACTCGCTCCCCTTGCCGATCGTCGACTAAACAATGATGCGATGTCTGGCACGTCCAACGGCGACACTGCCTTAGACCTCCACGCCGAGTACCTCTCGACCGGAGGCAGGACCGCATGGTTTGGCCTCCTTTCAAAAAACCAGCTATTGCAACTCGCAAGAGGCAAGCATGAGATCGAAAATTTCTTTCACAATGTCTGCGACGATGCTCGTGCATCTACTTCGAAACGTTGCCAATTCGCAACACCAAGGAATCAGGAGGAGAGGGTCAAAAGGAAACACTGCCTCGAGGCTACAGAACACCTCTCCAACAGTAGACTGGCGGAATTCGGGAGAACACGAGACCCGTTAAAGATTATGCGGATCGACCATCCAACGTCTCCACCATCACAGCTGTGTGGAACGTGTTTAGAACATTTTCAACGGCTTGTGTACGGTTCTCGTCAAGACTTATGGTACCACCTGGAAAACTTCTTTGACTTTTCTGGTCACTGACTCACTGACATGTATGCGACCTTGCGATCAAACTCCCAGAGGTGTCCGTCACAGAGAATCTTATGATATCAGCCGTAAGCGCAAACCTCCTGTAAATAGAGTACTGTTTATATAAGTTGTAAAAAAAATGGTTTCCAACTATGAATCAAAATTCAATAAAGAAAAAAATACCAAACAAATAGAAAGAATGCAAAAAAAAACTTTTGAGTATCAACCGATATCCCTTCTGCATCTTTTGTTCATCCATATACGATCTACTACACATGTGCTGACTTGAACTCATTGTCTAATCACGATCTTGTCGAAACCACAAAAAGGAATCGAGATATCCATGGATGCTGTCGCATCTGCTGCCAAATCTCGCAGACACGTAAAACACCCTGTATGCCATGCTTTTGTTCGACCAGAACTCTGCCAAGCTGACAACAGTGCCGTCTTCGTCTGTTATCCCAAGTTCTTCTACGTGGAGCAACGAGGCTTACCAGGGTTGTTATCATACATTTTGTATGAATAAGGAACAATCCTTTCGCTACAAAACATGATTTCTCTGTACGTGAATTAAAAACACTGTCCTTGACCATACGCACTGATAGATACATACGTGATCCACCATGGCAAGGACCCATAAAGTTGGAGGGGATCAAGGTAGTGCAGATATCGCACGTGTTTTGGACGCCCACGGTCATACGGCGAAGAAATACCAATCATGGGCATAGTTGAAGACAGAA
>Ga0208992_1000007_pt1 | contig 24090 bp, 14 predicted proteins | sample MedBloCAOM1_O1_FD_187842 | JGI IMG/M metagenome (GOLD analysis project Ga0208992, IMG submission 187842) | Forest soil microbial communities from El Dorado National Forest, California, USA - Mediterranean Blodgett CA OM1_O1 (SPAdes) (version 2) | ecosystem: Environmental > Terrestrial > Soil >...
GTTTCTTCGGACTATTTAAAAGTCCAGTCTTTTTCTGGTTGTGCCGTCCCTACTGTGTTTCTTATCCTTACTACTATCCTCTGTTATTAGGCCGTATTACCCACTTCCAGGTAAGACCTTGAAAAATAAGGGCGAACGATCCGTTAATACCCCCTTATACCATTGGGTATACACTATCTTTTACTTTTACTAAGAATTGAATCAGGTTTGCGAAGCATACCAGAAAATAAGAAGACAGTTCACTTTAGCTGTGAGGGCGAGCATAATCAGAACCTGATATAAAGGAAGGTGGTAAAAAATATAGGGGTTTACATAAATAACTTAAAGAATAAGAAAAATATTTTTTAATCTAAAAGACCTAACCTATTAATTTAAAGTGTTACTTAGTTTTTTCTATTTTTAACCTTTTTATCACAAGGATAAAATTTTAATTATTATTTCTACTGGGCTCTGCCTTGAAAATGTTCCTCAAGTAACAAGATAAAAAGGGGCTTTATAAATATCCAGACAAACCTCATGCATTTTACCTTATACTTCCTCTCCCATCCCTGCCTTTAGGCCGCCTTTCGGCCTTAGCGCGAAGGGGTAGAGCTCATCTCTGTTGCTCCTTAACCCTACTAATTCTTATCCTATCCTTTATTCCTTAGTTAAATAAGCGGGAGGATATTAATAAAGAGTGGGACCACATGCCGTCTCTTGCTTATCTAATCGTTTCTTAAAACAAAAAACAACAACAGACAAACAAATTTAGGGTGTTATGGCGGAAATAAGGGCAACTATAAAAAATTAGTAAAATTATGGAATTATCAGAGTCAGAGAGTTGTTCCTTAGAGGGGAATAATTTTAGGTTACTTAAAAGTTAGTAAAAGTATTCTAAGGTTTAAATACGAAAAGATTGAGAATAAAACACTGCCTAACGGCCTTGTTCATATTATTAATTACCACTCCAGTAATAAACGGCAATAAACAAGAAAAGCCATACAACATCAACAAAATGCCAATAAAGTATAGCAGCTTCAAATCCTTGGTGGTGTGTATCTGTCAAGTGGTAGTTAATCATTCTAATAAATCCAACTAAAATAAATAACGTTCCTATTATTACATGTGCACCGTGTAGACCAGTTGAGCAGAAGAAAACACTACCATAAACACTATCTGCAATAGTAAATCCTGCTTCTAAGTACTCAAAATACTGTAAGCCTGTGAAAAGGATAGCGAATATTATGGTTAAAAATGTTCCTAAAATAGCACCAGCCCTATTTCCTTGGATCAAGGCATGGTGTCCGTAAGTAATAAATGCTCCCGAAGATAATAGTAATATAGTATTTAATAAAGGTATTGCAAAAGGATCTAAAGCTTCAATCCCGAATGGAGGCCAACTAGCTCCTATTTCAATTGCGGGTGCTAAGCTAGAATGGAAAAAAGCCCAAAATATAGATAAGAAAGCAAATACTTCAGATACAATAAATAATGCCACTCCTATAGTCAACCCAGTTTGTACCTCTTTAGTGTGAGAACCTAGATATGTACCCTCAGCAACGATGTCTCGGAACCATAAAATCATACCAGAAGCAGTTAATAAAAAACCTAAAGTTAAAAGATTTCCTCCATTAGCAAACCCATGAAAATACATTACCGCACCTATTGCCATTATTAAAAGTGCAAAACTAGTTAATAAAGGCCAAGGAGAAGGATCTACTAAATGATATGGAAAAGCCTGAAATTGTTTTCTGTTAATATCTTTCATAATTAATTTAATTTGTTTTAATACCAAGGAATATGATTAAATTTATATGATTTGTAGTCTTCTAATAATTTTAGATAAATATTTGCCGCCGGGGTGTTACTTTTGCTAGCACTCTCCCTATCCCGCCTTAAGGCCTAAAGGGAAGGGCGGCGGGCGTGCGTCCCTTAATACCTTTAGGGCGGGATAGCCTCAGAGCAAACCTTATTATCGCTTCGTGCCCTATACCCTTACGGCCGTTAGGCAGGCGTAGCAAGCCATCCCGCCCTAAAGGGATTAAGGGCAGGGCCGGACGGGAGTTAGCGCTTAAGGGCCGAAAATGGGATGGGATTAAGGCATTATAACTAAAAATTAATTTATTATTAAATTACTATAACCAATTAAATTATCATATGTAACCATAGCTAAGATTACGGTTGGTTGCTTAAATTAGATTAGCGTATTATGCTACTCTATCTTTTTTTATCGTGTTATTTTATTTATTTTTTTATTTAGGATAAACAGGGTATAAAAATAACAACAAATTTTAAGGTATAATGGCAGTCAAAGCAAATATTTAATATCTTTTGATTTGACCTATTTAGATATCCAAAGACAAGTCATAAGAATCATTTTTTTAATTATAATAAAAAAGGTAATTGATCCTTAAAACTATAATAGGTCTATAATTATCCTTTTTAAATTTAAGTAGATAGCTTCTATTAAGGATCTAAAAAATGATATAAAAAAAGAAAAAATAATTAATATATATTAAACGGCTAAAATATATTAAACTAGTCTTAATATAATATAATTTACTAATATCAGGTAAGAGTATTTAGAATTTATTAGACTTTTCAGTGCCCAACTGACTCTTATTTAAAGAGAAAACCATCTCTCCTAAAAAGACCAATTATTTTTACCTATAAAAAAGTTACGCTTGGCTTAATAAAACCTTAATATTATAAAATCCGTAGGGTGCGCGGGCCCAGCCATCCCTGCCTAACGGCCTTAAGGGAGAGCAAGACTTTAACATGTTTTAACTTTAATTTTTTTAAGGATAGCTTCTATTATTGCCCTTAAGTTTTATTTAATACTAATACTTGATATACAAAGATTAAACAAAAATATCAAGAAGGCCGGGAGGCACTATACCTAACTGGTGTCTAAAAACATATAAATAAATAAGTCAATTAAAAAAAAAAATTTTTTTTATATAGAATTTTAAGATAACAATGCGTAGTATGAGATAGTTACTTATGATCTTAGGCTTTTTTTTTTTATTTATTTGCGTTGCTCTGGCTATGCCCGCGCACCCAAAGGTTTATTTGTATTTTATAATTTAATAAAACAATAAACTTAATACATTTACGCACTATTATTATTAACTCCTTTTTTTTTTATATGATATGATCAAACTTAATAATATACTATTATTCATAATACAAGATAGCCCTAAGTTTAAGAGGGTTATTACTGACACTTAAGGATATATAATATACCTAAAGTAATCCTACATATTCTGTGGGGTGCGCGGGCCCAGCCATCCCTGCCTAACGGCCTTAAGGGATGGCTGGGCCCGCAATACTATTTTTCCATATAAGATTCCGTAAGGTAGAAGAAGAAAAATTTAAATAATATAAGAGTAAATTTTAGAGCTCTATAAGTTAAAAAAGAGAAATATAAGTTAAAAAATCCAATAAAGCGGGGGCGCGGATGCCCGGCCCTTACGGGGTTAAGCCGGAAAAGGGGAAAGGCAGAGTGTCTATTCTGTTATAAATAGTATAAAATATGAGAAACTGACGAATGAAGAGACGTTAAGATTAAGTTAGGGAATATACCTAGGATGAGAGTAGGTATAAGTAAACTTAATAATAAAAAGAACTCTCGTCTATCTATATCTTTTAATGGTTGTAGATATGGAGAATAAGATCCATAAGAGATTCTATTATAAAAAAATATAGAATAGCAAGCACTAAGTACTATTCCGGTAGCCCCTAAGCATGCTACTAAAGGAGATCTAAACCAAGTTCCCATTAATGACATAATTTCCCCAGCAAAATTAAGAGAAAGCGGTATCCCGGTATTAAACAAAGTAAATAATAAGAAGAAAATGGTAAATATAGGCATATAGTAAGCTAATCCTCTATGGTAAGCGATTACTCTTGAATGGCTTCGGCTATACATTATACCTCCACAGCAAATAAATAAAGCAGGACTAACAAACCCGTGAGCTAGACTTAATAAAATGGCTCCTTCAATCCCTTGTATTGTATTAGAAAATAAACCTAACATTACTACAGCCATATGAGCTACACTACTATATGCTATTACGGCTTTAGTATCATTTTGTCTTATAGTAGCTAAACTAGCATAAATAAGAGAAATAATTGCAATAGCTTGTACTAACGGCATAAAGTAATTTGTAGCATCCGGTAAAATAGATATTAAAACACGAAGATATCCATAAGTAGCTAACTTTAAGATAGTTCCTGCCAATATAATACTTCCAGCTAAAGGAGCTTCAACATGTGCTTTAATTAGCCAAGTATTTAATGGCCAAATAGGAGTTTTAATAGCAAAAGCTAAAAAAAAGGCTCAGGGTTAAGCATTTGACCTTCTCAGGTTCAGCTAGCTTATCTTCTCAATATTAAATATCTGCCTACCTTCCTCTCCCATTAACCGGGCCCCAAGGGTATAAGGGTGCGCGGGCGTCCCTGCCTTTAGGCCTTAAGGGAGAGCAAGAGCAAGCCGACGAGGCTTGCTAGCGCATAAGGTTAGAGATGGCCTTCGGGGTGTTGCTAGCACCCGCGTGCTAGGCAATAGCCAGAGCAACCCTAAATCTAATATTTTATATCTTATTTTAGATTTTCATCTAAAAACCGTCACCGGTGAACTGGACCATTCCTTATAATCTCATATGCAAAAATTTATTGCACTTAGAGGATCATGTGGCGTCTGGCCTCTACGCTTTTACAATGACAGTTTCCCAGTCATTGACTTAGTTCGACGATAGTCTTAAAATTATTCTTTTTTTCTAACTATAAGATGTCCCTCGAGTTTGCCACCTCAGAAATTTTCATAAAACTATAAATTTGTACCTTAGCCCCTTTAAGATTAGATAGAGTAACAAGGCCTCGCCCTTCAGCCTTAACCCTTAAGGCTGGTATAGCCAGCCCGCCCGACCTTAAGGCTTGCTAGCACATAAGGCTTGCTAGCACATAAGGGAGGGACGGGCTGGCTAGCAAGCCTGACCGCCGCCCATTACATAAGGCCTAAATCTCTTTAGGGTGGCGGGGTGTTGCTCTTGCTCTCCCTGCCTAACGGCCTTAAGGGACGCACGCGCACCCGAAGCAAGCAAAGGGATTTAGGCATTATGGGAAAGGACAGGAAAGGGGTGCGGAGCCAATACTCGCCCTTTTACCTTAAGGGCCGGGATTGTAAAGTTTATTTTCTCATAATCATGCAGTTTATATCTCATAGATGGGCAAATATAAGGCAATATTTTAGGTTGAAGTTCTTTCATAGACTTAGAATGTATGTAAATAGTGGGTTGGTTTCTTTGCATATGCATACTGCATTTTAAATTAAACTTATATATGAATATGCTAATAATAAAAACTACTTCTTTAATAGTAAAAGATTGAGTTTGTAATGTTAAACCTTTTTTACTTTTAGTCCCATCACCCATTATCCAGTGTGCTAAAGCTTCATAAGTTAGCATGTTATATAAGTCCAAAGGAACTATTTTTTTCTTATTAACATAAAAAATATTATACCATTCTGTAAAACAAGGGTAAGCTCTAGTAGCAAAAGAAATTCCAGAAAAGACCTTCCCATTTATACGCGTAGTGGTCAATCTAGGGTTAGCACTGCAATAATGAGAAAGCTGATTAAAAACATAGAAAAAATATTCTAATTTATTCGTAGACTGTTTAAAGTATAATAAAGTTTTACCTGTTTTATTTATAAATAAAAAAGCGTCTGATAAAATAAGACCTAAAATAATTGGTTCTAATTTTAATGGTATTTTTACCATATCCCTTATAATTGAGGTATAAGGTGGATAATTTACAGTAGAACTTATATTTGACCCAAATATCACTAATTCTTTACATTCAGTATTAGATGGTAAATAATTTCTATTAGATCTAGGAAACCTGTCTAAGATATTTAAGGTATGTTTATATTTATGAATAAATCTGCTGGTCATATCTCTCTTGCTGAAGGAAAGTGACAACCATAACCACTTTTGACTTTCTAAACTTATTTCAGATAACGAAATCAACTGAAAATCCGTAGAACCTACAAAATAAAGAATAGTCATTATAGCTAACAACATAAATAAAGAACCAAAAAGAGTATAAAGAAATAACAAGAAAGCAGCTCTAATTCGAGAAAGACTAGCCCCCCATGTAAGAATAATTATAAATAACGGGATTAATACACTTTCAAAAAATATATAAAATAATAATAAATCCAATACTACGAATACTGCTATTTGTAATGTTTCTAATATTAAAAAAGAAATAAGAAAGTATTTTATTTTGTTTGTAATATCTGTCCAGTTAGACAATAAACATAAGGGAGTTATAAAAGTTGTAAGTAGCACAAAGTATAAAGAAGTACCATCAATACCTACATTTAAATGACAAAAACTTAATTGTTTAAAATCATATACAAATTGATACTCAGTGGTATTAGCATCGAACTCTATCCACATAAACACTGATATTATTAAATTTAATAAAGAGATAAATAAAGCTATTTTTTTCATTTTATTCTTTGCGGCTATAGAGTTCTCTTCGATAGGTAATAATAATAAACATCCAATTAGAGGTACAATTAAAAGCAACGTTATCATAAATTAGTATTTAGTCATTAACTGACTTTAAGTCTATTTAAATTCCGTATTTACAAATAACTTAATTGCTCTTGCTCCGCACGCGCACCCCAAATAAAAAAACTTAGATATAATAATAACACATTTACTGCTTAATTACAACATCCTTTTTAAATTATAAGGAAATAAACCGCAAGGCCGTGAGCAGGTATACATTTTTCTTTTGTTTATCCATCCCCCATCTCTTTAGCTGGGGATATTAAAAAAAAGTAACCAAAAATACAGCAGTATTGTCTTATATCGGACCCAAATAAGTGATATAAAACCCTGGAAACCACGCTGTGTGTGTGTTTTTTTTTTTTCACAAACGAGCATATAACAAAGAGTAGCCGAGGTATAACTAGTTTTTATTTTTAAAGATTAAAGAAATTAAAATTACTTATTAGATTTTTATAACTTGGTGTTTAACTTTAGCCAGTTTAAGTATATCTGGCTCTATTCCGAGTTTCCGACTCTAGTTAAATAGTTAAACTTCTAGGCTAAAATTCTTAAAGCCTTATTGTTTAATAACATCCCTAATTTATGCGCCACCCATTTTATTCTTAAAAAAAAAAATACCCGCCTGTCATACTACCTTTGGATAAAATAATTTACCTTTATCAAATTTTATTATGAATTAACAGGGATTTACACTTAAACCTACCTTTGTCTTAAAAAAAAACAAACAGATGAGGGATCCAGGCCTAAAGGCAGGGCTAAAGGCAGGGCTAAAGGTAGGGCTAAAGGCAGAGAGGGGATATAAAAAGCTAACACAAAAATACCAAAAGGATTGATAAACAAAGGGGTAATAATTCGGGGGTTTAATATAAATAAAAAAAAAAAATAAGATCAATACCACTGTCCTAAACTCTCAATTTTTTTTATTAGTTTAGATTTTAGATCTTATTACATTTCAACTTTTACTAATTGGCTAATATCTCATATAAATTTTAAAGAAAAAAATTTGTTTTTTTAATCCTATTTACCATACGAATTTTAACTAACTTTCTATTTCTTAATTCTGTTAGTCAAGGGAGATTACTATCTCTAAAAAAACAAAAAAATAAATAGATCTAATAGAAAATAATACAGAAAGTCTAAAAATACGAAATTTAATCTAGGTAAGCTATATCCGGAGCCCCTTTTTGTACTGGTACTAAGTAGTTACCAAAACCACCAACCATTGCAGGCATGACCATAAAAAAAATCATGATAAATGCGTGAGCTGTAACGATTACGTTAAACAATTGGTGATCTCCTTGTAAAAACTGTAGAAGTATAGCTGTAGCAAAACAAAATAATAGCAATTTTTCTAATGACATATTAGTCATTTTCATATTAAGCAAAATTGTATAATAAAATTAAGAAGTAAGAAGGACGAGTGATATTTTGTAACCTTAACAATACTTACTAATTTTCTCCAATTCTATTACTCAATAAGAAATAAAACTTCCAAATTTTTGTCACCTTTTAGATACCCTTTTATTTTTCTGTTCGCTTCCTGTTCTTAAGGAATTAATACAATTCTTTTTTATAAAAAAAAATTTAATCTTAAGGATTATTACTATCAAGATATTACTTGTTGAGTGTAATCTGCCAGTCTGCTAAGTTTACCATTTTAAGCTGTTATTTTTGGAAGGTAAATTAAAGACAGTAAAAACACAATGGATTATACTAGGAAAAATAAGAGAGAGCTCATTTAGTATTTATAATTAGTTTATACTTAAGACGACGAGTGATTAAGGTAGAAAATAAAAAAAAAGGTTAAAATAAATAAGAGTATTATTGTATTAATCCTTCAAAAAAATAAAATATTATGCAAAGGGCAGGCGGGAGCCAGAGGATAATGTCTTATTGATATTACCATTAATCTTAAAAACGGTAATTAAAGGAAGGAATTACAGTATAAGGATTAAATATAAAATTAGAATTTTTCAAATTCAGTAGGTACTTCTTCAAATCCGTGGAAAGGTGCGGGACTATTAATAGCCCATTCTAGAGATTCAGCTATTTCTGTTTCAGTATTATCGTAATACTCGGACATAGAGTCAAAAAACTCAGGAGTTTCCCATGGTGTATTATTTACAGGTTTTCCGTTTGTGAATAGATCATAGATAATATATCCAAATAAAACAGTAGCTACAACTGATATAATAGATCCATAACTTGAAATTGCATTCCATTCTGCATAAGCATCTGCATAATCTGGAATTCTTCTTGGCATCAAATTGTTATCATAGGGGAATTTAAACCCTATTTCCTAATATTACTACTAGGTTCAGACTATGTAATCAATTATATAAAATAATTGTTGGGCGCTTGTATCAGGTTTATTGTTGATATAACTCACCTGTTAGTCGTTGAACTCGCTTATTACTTATTATGCTCTTTACATAATATTATATCGTAATAAGATAAGCTGCAAATTAACTCTTATAGAGTATTTTTGCAATTCACCCAATTTTGCAAATAATATTTTTATTTTTATATATTACTGGGGCAGTTAATTTTTTTTTTTAATGAAAATTTGTACGGCTAAAGATTTTACCTTTGAAAGGGGTACCGTTTTTAATATATTTAGTCAATGTATCTTTCCCCATATTAAAGTGTTTAGAACATTTTACAGTAGAAAACTTTCCAATGAAAGACATATCTGAACTATTATAAACATAGACTAGTTTAGTGATTTTAGCTATTGTAAAAGGAGTTTTAATATTCCCATAGTTTGGGTTATTAATACCACTTTTATCTCGAGATTGCATTTCCATAAATTCTTTTGATTTTATACGTCCATACATTGGATTTAAAATATCTGATCTATTTAATCCGAAGTCAGATTTATGCTTATAATTTTTAGTACTTCCTGCTATCTTAGATAAGTTCATTGTTTGTAGAGGGTACTTAATAAATAACATATTTAAATAATGTTGTTCTCTAGAAAGTATGAATTCTTTTGTTACAGAACCTGAAGCACCAAGATCTTCGAGAATAGCTAATTGAAAATTATGTATACCATAAGTATTAATATTATTATAAATAGGATAATTTCTACGTAATGTGCTAGGAGTCCAATAACTTAATAATCTAGTGCTACCATTCCAAGCACTACCTATGTATATTTTTCCTGTTATAAGATTTAACCATTGATATATAATAGATCGTTTTTTATTATCAGAACCTATGAAATTCCTATTTAAATTAGGATTATCATAGATTCGTACAGGATTAGTCAACCACTCTGATTTAATATGTGGTCCATTTGGAAAATTAATAAATTTATTATTTCTATCTTTTAGAGGAAAAGATACAGGTACAACATTTGCTATTAAGAGATATAAACCTATTAAGTCACTATAGGCGCTGAGCAAAATAATAAATAAAATTATGATTATACTTCTTACTAAATGTTGTGTACTAATATATAAATTAATTACATTAAAGTATTTTAAATAAAATTTACCCGCTAGACCTAAAAAGTGTTGAGGGAAGAAAGTAAGGTTACATTTCAATATATTATAAAAATAATAAATATAATTATAAATATGATTGATACGGACTATTTTTTATGTTTTATGTCTAACGCCTAAAACATTCTCTCGTAGAGTCTCTGAAATATAAATAACATTTGCTGGTTTTTTTTTTTTACAGAACTTTTAACTCATAATTAAGTAAAATGTAATTATTAAACCTTCCAGCATATAGACAGATTTTTTTGGGGGCTAACGCTTTTAGATATTAAATTTACTAATACATAAAAATATTAAAATTAGCGCGGCTTAGTTGTGATTATCCATTCAATTCCTTTAATTTTTAAAGGCGAACCTGTTTCAATATTCTCAGAAATTGTACCAAATCTTACATGAAAGAATTGTCTAGCTCCGTTAATCGATGGCGGCCGGGAGGCAGAAATGTATTGACCATCTGAGCTGTACATATGGATAGCAGTCCCCCCTATTCCATATTGCGGAGCTAATATACCCTTTTTACCGGCATTATGATGTTTATTAATTGAAAAATGAGCTTTTAGAGCTTTACTAGTAGCCTCTCTTTGAGCAAGAGAAGGACTAGTTCCAAAACGAGGATGTAATTTTCCACTATGTTTGTCCTTTAAATATTGTATAGTTTCAGGGCTATGTTTAAATCCCTGAGAAGAATCAGCTATTTCTAAAATATTGTAAGTGGGTTTGTAAAAATCTAAGTAATTTTGTTCTAAGCCTAAACATACTTCTCCCTTAAGGGCTTCTGGCTCACAAAATTGTAAGACTAAAAAGGCAACAGAATCTAAACCATATTTACGCATAGCTCGGTGTAGTGGTAGTTCAGATGTAGCCATTAGATTTAAATGTGAATGAAATCGTCTTAATAAATCTACACTACTCCCAATATAAAAATCGTCGGTAATTAGATTGTAAAACATATAAACACCTGCTTTACCTCTAATTTTAGATTTAATCTCTTCCTTATTTGATTGAATACCTAAAATACTAAACTCATTTACTATATTTTCTAATGAATACTTTATGAATAATAGATGTTTTGCTCCGCACCCCTCCATCAAATTAATTAAAGATGTAAGAGTTATTAATTTGAGGGGTGCGCGGGCGTAGCAAGAACAAAAAATTAAATAAAAAGAATATCTGATTTTAAACAGAATTTGTTTAAAATTAACCCCCACAAATAATGTCCAGAAATGTATTTTTCCTAATAATTCATTGTATGTTAATCCAACTATTTTAGGAGCCCAATAGTAGAATCCAGCAAAAAGTGCAAATACTGCTCCCATTGAAAGCACGTAATGGAAATGTGCTACTACGTAGTAAGTATCATGTAGACTTACGTCCAATGACGCATTAGCCAGTATAACTCCAGTTAATCCTCCTATAGTAAATAGTGCAATAAATCCTAAACTAAATATTAAAGGAGTAGTAAATCGTACAGACCCACCATATAAAGTAGCTAACCAACTAAAAATTTTAATTCCTGTAGGTACCGCAATTACCATTGTGAAATAGCAGATTAACCCTCTTTTTTTATAATAAACAAGGCGATAATAATAAAAAAAGATTAGTTAAAAAAGCCTTTCCCGAACCGTACGTGCACCTTTCAGCGCATACGGCTCTCCCCCTAAAATTAAAATGACCAAAGCCACACTGAAATCATCTAATTTTAAGCTGTTTCCCTTCAATAACTTATAGATAAAAATAATTATTATCTTTATTATTTACTATGGAAACTCCGTCATCCTAAATATTTCGGAAGTAGGATGATCCCAAGTTCTTATTTAAAATCCATAAATATTTTTTTAGGTGAAATTTGTTCCTTTTCAAATTACCGGTTCTTAATAGTTGAATGCAGCTACACTCCAACCCGCTAACTTATATTATTTTGTTAAATATAAGATAAAATTCGAAAATTAATTTTACCATGAAAATCGTAGCTCAGAGATGACCATTTAACTTAAGCTTTGCTGTGCTTACTCTGCCTTTACCGCCCTCCCTGCCCTGATCCCTTAAGGGCCGGATGGTGCGATAGTAAGGGATTAAGGCTTTATGGCGGAGTAGGCTTGCTCCTCACCCCTAAGTTAATAAATCTCTTTTTTAAACATGCTATTGTCAGTTTCAAATTACTTTGAATACCTAAGTTTAATGCTTTACACCCTAATAAGTTATTTTATATAAAAATCTTTTAACAAAGTAAGGTTTAATCTGAGGTTTAATTTTATCAAGTTCCACTTTATTAATAAAAATTCTAGGTTTGCTATTGTCAAAATGAATAGTAGATTTAATATTAAATTTTATCAAAAGGATATTCATTAATAAAACAACCTCTGTTATAGAGAAACAATCTGTACATAATATTATTCCTTTATTTCTTTTTGCTCCATCGCCTTGAATCCAATGTGCTATTGCTATATGATCTATATAGTGAAATAGTTCAGGATTAATACTTTTTATCTTAGTATTATCTATATAAAAAAGGTTATAAATTTCATTTAATGACTTTAACTGTCTAGTTTGAAATTCTAAACTATAAAATAATTTTCCTCTTTTTATAGTTTTTTTAAAAAAAGGATAAGATGAACAATAAACAGATAATATATTAAAAACTGACAAGAGATATTCAGAGTTTTTTAAACTTTGATGTAAACTTAATCTAGGATTCCAATGTTTTTGTCTTTGAATATAACCATCACTTAATAATATACCCACCATCATACTCTTATGATAACTTGTTATATTTATATTTTCTCTTATTTTTTTAGTTAGTATCCCTTTCTGCAATCTAAATAAACTATTGTCTTCATGATTCCAGAGAATTAATTCATTCCTATTATTATTGCTATGATTATTATTCATTGCTCCGCACCCGTGAAAATCATTAAAACTCCGGCGAAATTTGCATAGAACCGAACCCTCAAGAATAAAATGTAATTTATTATTATAAAGACTTAGATTAAAGGGAAAGCGTTGCTCCGTACCCCGAAGGGTTTTTGGGCGAAACGAAAAATCTCTATATTTTAAATATTTTTCTTGCTCTTGCTCCGCACCCGCACCCCCTATTATTTTTATTTTTCTATATAAAATATTATTAGATAAGAACTGAGGTGGAGTATTTTCAACTTTAAATTTATATATGTTTAAAGCTATACTCAAGATTTTAAATAATGAAATGGCGCACGTAGCCGCTGTGAAATATGCTCTAGTATCCACATCTAACCCTACAGAGTACATATGGTGACTCCATACTATAAATCCTAATATACCAATTGAGAACATGGCATAGCAGCAATAAAATTCAAGCCCTTAATCATTAACCTAGAAACCCTTAGTGAGACATTCCTAATATATAAAGTAGGGAATCATCTAATGGCAGCCCTGCCTCCACTTCCACTTAGTTATATTGAGGCCGGGTGGAGACAGAGCCATATCTTTGCCCCGTCCATTCCTATTCCTGCTTACCACCCGTTAGGTGCTTAAGGCCTCGACCTGCCCTGCACCCCAGCCCTTCCTTTAAAGGTTAAGGCGCTTACTCCTGCCCTTACCTTCCTAAGGTCTAAAGGGACGCGCCCCTATCCCTGCCTTTAGGCCTTTAGGGCTTCTGGCTATAAACGCTTGGAGGTGGGAGATAATAAGGGATTAAGGCCGTAAGGTTAGAGCGAGGGGTGCGGAGCAAGCGAAGCGAGCGACAAAAATAAGGGATAGCCAGCCTAATATATTATAGTTATAATTTATTCATCTTCCCGCTTAGTATTCATGTTAGAAAGAATCTCTCTGATAGCCTCAATATTTTTTTTTTTGCTCCGCACCCCATCAATTTTGAATAATTTAGCTGCTTTCTTAAAAAGTCTAACTCTTTTATATTAAAAAGAGGATAGTTATCAAAATGGGGGATTATATTGTCATAAATTTTAATAAAATCTTGTACGTAGAAATCACAACGATCCTTATTAGTACGAATTTTTTCTTTTCTCGCTCTGCGCACACAGCCAAAGAATTTAACGAATAAGTTCATTAATAAACTATCCCGCGACGCCTTAAGGCCTTGAGTGATATGAATCTAAAATAAATTTGATTGGTGTCTGGACGGATTCCTATAAAAATCCTCCATCGCCTGCTATAAACCCCGAGACCCAGTTAGGATTAAGAGAATCAGGTAAAACAAAACCAGGTCTAGTGGGGTGCGGAGCAACTCCTACTATGCCAGGAAAGGTTTTTGAAACGAGGGCGGGCGGGAGCCAGAGACGCCCCTATTAATAGATGCGTACTAATTTAGTATAATAGAAAGGCTCCGCCAGCCTGAAGAAGTTAAATGTTGTTTTGTGAACATTAATTGAACGACCTTAGACCATAATAAAAAATCACATCTCTGCCTTCCGCGAGAGCCTTGAGTTAATAATGGATAAGCTTCAAGGCCTAAAGGCGTTGTGGGATTATAACATTAATAAGATCTTCTATTTTTGTAACACGATATACACACTTAGATCTCCCTGGTCTAGTCGATACTAGTCCAACACCACAGAATTCTTTGATTTGATATAAAATTGCAATATCTTTAATGTGGGTGTTGCTTCGCACCCGCGGGCATAGCCAGAGCAATAAATTAATTTAAACACTTACTATTACTCGCCAACTTAAATTGGAACGCTTAGTAATTATTACAGTAACACAACCCTCGGCGTCACAGAAACCTGTAATCCAATCAGAAGGCAGAGGGCTAAATCCTTTTATTTTACCTTTAGATTTTTTATAACTAAAATATCTTTTGGTATTAATAAAGAAGCTATCTTCAACTAATTCTAAAATTGAATAAAATATCTAGCTCTGCCCTTTTTTTTTTTTTGATTTGGCTAAATTTGTTCCCTTTTATCTGTATCCCCGTCGATTAGCCTATTCTTAACTATTTTTGTTAATTAATAAGCCTAAAAGCCCCAAAGGGTGAGTGTGAGGCCTTTAACTACTAAATTTACTCTAAAGACTCATCTTTCTACATGACTAAAAAAAGAAATTGTACTAAGGTGAAGATATTGACATGGCTAAAAAGGGTGATTTGAATTTTAGAGCAGGACTTTTTCTTAATTCTTCCCGAAGGATAATTCTTTACGTGAAGTCTCTGGGGCAAAAAATGTTGCCTGCTGATCTATTCTCTTATTTACTTTATTCTTTAAGGTTTTTACTATAAATAAAACAGTAATTAAAGATTTTAAAAATATTATCAGAAATACAGTAAAGTTTCTCTTAATAATAAATTAGAGGGCCTAAATTGACCATACCAATGTACCCGAAAACTGGTTTACCAGAGAATGTCGAAACAACATGTGAAACAATACCAAATCCTGGTATAATTAAAATATAACAATTATTTTGGATAAGTAAATAATCAATAATAAATATGATTTATTTAGTATTACCACTCAAGAACTCACGCCCTTGTTAGGACTTTATCTTAATCTGCTTTTCAATATCTCACGATCCCTTAAGGGCGGGCGGGCTACATGGACTAATTAGTTTCCTGCCTTCCGGCCTTGTTCATTGTCTTTTTAAGTTTAGTTATTTTAGTTAATCCGGACGTAGTTAAATGTTCTTTATTTTGAATAATAATATAAGCCTTTCTCCATTTTAAATAACTTACGTGTTTAGAAGAAAGTAAATGAAAGTTATCAAAATAATTAATTACTTTTTTAGCTGAACCAAAACTAGTAGAACCATAATAATAAGTATCTTGACTTTTTCTATATCCAATATTCCCACCTAAATAATTTTTAATTAAAATCAATAAATCATTTTTTTTTTGATCTATTTGAAAATTTAACCGTACTTCAGTTTTTTGGTTTCTAGTTATCAATTTTATTTGAAAACTAGCATCAGCATCAGAAAATCCAGATAACCAATGATTATTTAAATTAAGATCTGTATTAACACTAAAATGGGTTAATGTTTTAAAATAAGGATTTAACAATATATTATTTTTTATTTGATCCAGTTTATTTTGAGATCTTATTTTTCCATTTATTAAATTGAGTACTCTCCTTATTCCTAATCGCTTAGATATTACTAAAATGACCGCTTTTTTATTTTTAACTTTATAAACATTACCATATCCTATTTTTCCTTTGATATAATAGGCTAAAGAAGCATCTAGTTCATTAAAGACCACCACTAATTGCGATATTTTACTAAAATGACCATCTCCATCTATTAATCCTGCTAAGTAATGACCAAATTCAGTTTCACTAATTGGTTTCAAGTGACTGGGAACATGAACAGATATTTTTTTTATTGCAGATTTGTCGCGTAAAGTCTCTGAGGTACTTTCATCCACATCAGATAATGTGAAAAAATTACCTGCGGATTGACTTATTTGTTTTAACATTATTACTATGACCTTAATTGATTTTGTAATCAGGTGGGAGTATTTAAAACTAATGTATGTAGGTAAAAAAGTTATCCCCGCACATAGCAACATTATGAAGCCTATTCGTAGGACCTCAGGATGACCGAAGAACCAGAAAAGGTGTTGGTAAAGTATAGGATCACCTCCTCCAGCTGGATCATAGAAGCTAGTATTAAAGTTTCTATCCGTTAGGAGCATTGTAATAGCTAGTTATATTGACTCACTTTCACAGAAGAACATGATTACTTTTCTACATAATCTCAAGAGTTAACAAGGCCTTAGCCCCTAATTATCTTACGAGGACCTTTAGCTTACGGGAGGCGAAGATATTAGCTAAACTTTAAACGATTTAAATTTTTGTGTTATTTGTTTGCTCTCCCGCCGTCCTGGCCCTTATTCCCTTGGGGGCCGGAAATGGTCCGGGCGCTATACCTCGCACCCCTCCCTGCCATTTGGCTGCCTAAATTCCTTAAGGGTTACAGGCCTTAACTCAAGGTGAGTACTCTAATATTCGCATATTAGCTTGGACTATATCTTAATCACCTAAGTCATAAAAATTTTGCAAATGATCCCAAATAAAAATTGTTCTCTTATTATTCATATTAGACTTAATAGTAATTATTTCATCTATTGCTGACTTAGTAGTATGTAACCCTAATTTAAAATAATCAAGAATTTTCAACCAATCCTTATAATCTAAATACTTCGCACCAAATAACGGGAAATTTGTAAGATAATTTTCTAAAACAATATTGCCCTTTAAGCTGGTAGTTCTAATCCGATATTGCGGATGATTCTTGTCTTCTCTAATAGACTTAACTAAAGTTAAGAGTAAGATAGCAATATCTTCTAAAAAATAAAGATTGTTTTTACCGTTATGATCATTTTGTCTTTGTGATAACTCAAATTTACATTCCAACTTAGGGTAATGAGATACCATAGAAGTTCGAACCGAAAAATGACCATCGGCTTCTATAAAGCCAGATAACCAGCCATTAGAAATTAAAGAACTATTATCTAATTCGCTTTTTTTTAAATCCATCTTAAGATTTTTAGTATTAAACCAGTCAATTAAATTATAGAAAGCATTTATTTTTGGTGTTCTTAATTTTCCATTAATCATATGAATAATTAAGATCAATCCTTCAAAGTTATTAATTGTTAAAATATAAGCATTTACACCCTTTTTACGTGAAAGAGAACCATGGCCTAAGTTTTTTTGAATTAATAAAGCTAAAGGTAAATCTTTTAAATGAAAGACTATTTGTATTGAAGGGTAATTTAGTTTTCCTTTAATAGATCTGTCAATTTTGGGTACATGTATAGATCCATCCCCTTCAATCAAACCAGCTAAATAATAACTAAAATTAGATCTCGTATTATTATCTTGTAAGACAAAAGGTAAATTTAAACAACAGATGACTTCTGGCGTATAGTCTCTGAAGATCCCTAAAAAATTCAAATTTAAAAGGTTTCCTGCTGATTGTGTTATTTTTGAAATATGTAACGGTTCCCAGCAATTGGCCAAATTTAAAGCCGGCACTACCTTTATACCGGCTAATACGGGTAATGCTAATAATAATAGGATAGCTGTTACAAATATTGCCCATACAAATAATGGCAGTGTATGTAATGACATACCAGTTGTTCTCATATTAAGCACAGTTGTAATAAAGTTAATAGCACCTAATAATGATGAAACTCCGGCAAGATGTAGACTAAAAATAGCTAAATCTACTGAACCTCCAGAGTGAGATTGTATTGAAGCTAATGGTGGATAACATTTGTGTTGGTAATCTCATATCAATAAATTATTAAAATTTATATTAAATACTATCATTACACGCTCTAATTCTCACTAGAGATCGGACTATTCCTTCATCTTATCTAGATTTCATATCTAATAACGTATATTTAGCGGATTTCATCTTTCGAACTTGATTACGTATTTTATTTAAAGCTAAAAATTATCTTGCTCTGGCTAGGCCCGCGGGTGCGAAGCAACACCCTTTGTGTTTTATATAAGCTCGGGCCCAAATACGGTGCCGTGCTACTGCCGTCCCGGCCCTTTAGGGGAAAGGGCGAGGCACCCGCCCCTCTAATACTTATAAAACTGTATAACTAGCGCGGGGTGCGAAGCAATACTAGTTTTTATATTTTGTAATTATTTTCCTCTAAATTCCTATCTAATTTAATAAATTAAAAAATCACAAGGCTTATAAATAAATTATTTAAGATTAAATTAGTCAATATCTCAATTTCTTTTTGTATTCATTCCGGATTTTATTTCCTTAATGTATTCCAAACCTTCTATTGTCAAATGATCCTTATTTTTAACAGAAAAAACTACTTTACAAAAATCTACGAGGTGCGGGTGCGTCCCTGCCTTAAGGCGAAGGGAGAGCAAGAGCAAATAAATATTTATTTCCTTTAAAAGGAAAATTAGTAAACAATGGAACAATTTTAGAATCTATATCTGATAATTTGATAATTACTAGATCAACAGCTGATCTACCTGCGACTTCTCTTAAATTACCACAACCCAAGTATTTTACTAAGTTACTCATCAATTGTAGATCTCGAAGGCCTTAAGGCAGTGTTGAGTTATTTGGAATTTTAACTTAACTTGGTATCCGACTTTATGTGTGTTAGATTTTATTAAATCCACAAAAAAACAAGATTCTCCTTCACTAAATCCAATGATCCAATGAATATCCTGTATTTCCTGATTATTTATTAATGGTCTTAACACTGGGGTTATATTAGGGAAAGATTCTTTTAAAGTGGCAGTCAAACCTAAATTCATTGATGCTCTAATGGCTACTATTTTATTTAAACCCTCATAAGTTAAATGTTCAGAACTATTTATTGAATCAACTACAGATTTAAAAAGGATATAATCAGCTCTTTGCCTACCGGCCTTGTGAAATTAAAGGATATTTGTAAAAATGAGGAATAATAATATTATTTAAATCTTTAATAGAACTTACAGAATAACTTGCAGAATTTCTAGTTTTATGGAGTGAGATATTACCTACATCCTCAAAAAAGTATTTTATTTGATTTAGAAGAGGTAATTCTTTATTATGTAATTCTATTCTAAAAATAGGGGAGACACCCCAACCTTTTTTCAAATATGAGCGTTTTACAATTGATACTACAAAGGTAGATTCTGCATCCGAAAACCCTGAAACATAAAAAGGATTAAGATTAGAAATATTCGAAGACGTATGAATATATCTATTACCTGATTTTACATTATTACCTAATATAAGGGAGTCCTTATATTTGTTACTATAAGATACTGTGTTACTAATATTAGAGACTGGTAATTCATTCTGATATTTTAATTTAGTGGTGTACGCCCTTGTCTTAGTTAATAATTTATTTATTTTACATAATTTTTTTTGCGAAGCACAAGTGTTTTTATTATCCGGATTTAACCGTGCTTTATTATAACCTCTGGACCATACTCTATATTCCAAACTCTTCATACCTTTCATAGTATTCTTATAATATTTAATAATGTTTTCAATAGCACGAGAATTAGTAGTTACAATAGAGAAAGTTCCTGTTTTTGTTACTTTAACATTAGTACTAATTCCTAGTATGGTTTTTATAGCTATTAAGACTATTTTATCTAGCTTCTGTGTAATTTCAAATCCATGAACTAATCTTTTTTCAGATTTAGCTACTAAATAAAAACTACCTTCTGCCTCTGTAAAACCTACTAACCATGATTTACTCATAATTTTAGAAGCGGAATCGAAATTAAAAACATTCTTTTCTATTAATCCCCACACAGGAGAAATATAATTTACAGGTGGTTTATTTTTAATTATTTTTAAAATTAAATTATCTTTTTCTAATTTACTTAAGGAAGTACTAGATAAAATAGTATGAGCCTCTTTAAATTTTATATAATTAAATTGTTTAGTAGTAAGAAGAGAATATTTATCAAAAATTGGAAAAATAACTGATTCTAGTAAAATACGATCTCGAATTCTAAAGTGAGCATGACTGCCATCTTTTTCTATATATATATTCCCTACCTTTAACTGAGTTTTAATAAAATGTAACACTCTTAAATTATAAGTGCTTTGACTAATTTTAAAGGTTAAAGACCAGTTATTATTTTGATGTACTATAGAAAAAGTTCCATCACCATCTGTAAATCCAACTAACCATTGATAAAATATATCTTTATTTTCTGAAAGTGATTTTTTATTAATAGTTGAAAAGCTACGAAGTGAAATAAGATGCCCTACATTAAGTCTCTGATGGATAAGGCCAAACGGCGCTGAATGTAATATTTTTATCCAAGCGAATTTTCTCCATGTTAGTAACAATTTTTCTTTCATTGTATTTAATGATGAGCAATTACCTCCGAATAGAAGAGTTCTTCGCATCGAGTAGGGTTTATTTTTTACTATATTTCTATAATAAGACAGCTTAAAATTAACCGTCCATCCAGTTCCAGCACCATTTTCAACTAAAGAACTTAAAAGAAGTAAGATAAGTGAAGGTGGTAAAAGCCAAAAGGATACATTATTTAATCTAGGGAACGCCATATCCGGAGCCCCTATTTGTACTGGTACTAAGTAGTTACCAAAACCACCAACCATTGCAGGCATAACCATAAAAAAAATCATGATAAATGCGTGAGCTGTAACGATTACGTTAAACAATTGGTGATCTCCTTGTAAAAACTGTACACCAGGTGCAGATAATTCTAATCTAATAAGAACAGAAAAAGCTGTTCCAATCATCTGATGCCTTATAATTTAAAATATGAAAGTATCTGTTCCTCATTTTACATGTGTGCCTACCGGCCTTCTGAGATCTTTGTGTTTTTTTTTTAATACTATTTTTAGTATGATATACTAGGTAAATAAACTCTAAGTAATTAGTAGGATAAAACCCTAAAAAATAAAACGAGATACTTTAATTATATTTTAAATTAAGGTTGGATTATATTTTCTTTTTTCAATGTTATAGGCGAGAGACATTAGTGTAATAATTAGCGATCATACATCTGACTTAAATGATCCCATTTAAATACTTTACGACCAGTATTCATACCTGACTTTATAGATTTTATTTTATTTATTCCTTCTTGTCCATTAGACTTAAAGTGAGCTTTATTTAAGATACTGCCTCCCTCCCATCCCGGCCCTTATAACCTTACGGGCCGGAAAGGGGGCTTAATTATCGAAGCGAGCAGGCCATCCCTTCGCCCGCCTAACGGCCTAATGGGATGGCGGGCCTAGCCACGCAGGGCCGGATGCGAGCCTTGTTACAATTACTCCAATCTAATAAATCTTATTGTTTAGAAGGGCTCTGGCTATGCCCGCGCCAGCATCATAGGATATTTAGTAAAATAATTGAAAACAACTTCAGCATCTTTTATACTAGTAATCCGAGATCTGAAAGCATCTTGTTTACCTGATCTATCAAATTTAGAGAGTTTATAAATACTAAGGTTAGATAATAAAAAAGTTGAAATAGTCTCCATGATCCACTTATTGAAAATGCTCAGCATCTAATCTACTTTGAACTTACTCAAGGCTCTCGCGGAAGGCAGATAAACTTTTTTTATTTTTATTATTTTTAGCCACAGAACTGTCTGTTACTCTAATACCAAAACTAGCATCACCAGCAGAAAACCCCGAAAACCCACTATTTTTACTGATAGGACTTAGATCTAAGGGTCACTTTGGGATAGCTATGGCATTATAATCTGATTCTTAATTTAATCTAAAATTATCGAAATAACTATTTGGCTGTAAGGCAATGTAATCTATTAAAGAGTATAATTTATTTATTTTAGGTGTTCTAAATTTTCCATTTATTAATGAAATTATATCCAATATACCTTCTTTTTTCTTATTACTAATTTAAAAGCCTGAGAGGAGAACTTATCCATTTGTGTTGCTCTGAGGCCATCCCATCTCGGCCCTTATTACCTTACGGGCCGGAAAGGGGCTTAATTCTCGAGAAGGGAGGCACGCCCGCCTTAGTAAGGGAGGGTGCGGGTGTGCGTCCCATCCCATTAGGCCGTTAGGCGGGCGAAGGGATGGCCTCGTAGCAAGCCCTTCGCCCTAAGGCCATCCCTTCGCCCTAATGGGATGGGACGAAGGGATGGGAGCAACACCCCCTTGTTCCATTACCTAAAGTTTCTATTAATAAGTTAGCAAAAGGTAAATCATTTATATGAAAACTTATAGATATTGCAGGGCTATTCTGTTTAAGTTTAGGGACTATAAAGCTTCCTTCAGCTTCAATTAAACTGCTAAATAAACCCTAATTGCCCCCTTTTTAAGCTAACTTTATTTGTGTCAAGGCCTCCGGCACTGTTTTAGATAAGCAAGTGAAAAAGCAGAAATAATATAATTTAAAGGTTCTTCCAGCGCGTTACGAGAAAAATGTGAACTAAAAGAATTAAGACCTATATCACTAAATTTAAGATAGAGAAGATTCAGTAAAGTTTGTTTTAAATATTTCGGGTGCGTAGCAAGCCCTAATGGGATGGGAGCAAGTAAATAAAAATTTACACCATTTAAATACTCTATATTATTGAAAAAAGCCTATAGTATAATCTCTGAAGTAACCCTCTAATATGTAAATATTTAATATGTTACTTGCTGATAGCTTATTAAAGTGTCCCAGCATATATATAGGTTTTGTGCAAGCATGATATATAAAAAGATACCAGCAAAAACTGCAAAAATTAAATAAAGTGTTCCTATATCTTTGGCATTAGTAGAAAAGAGCCATCTTTGCATTCTAAAAAGCCCATTTCTGCAACCTAAACATCAAAGACCTGATTAAAATAAAAGGATTAATTAATTTAATATTTTATTTTTAGACATTTTGTTCTGGGCCTTACGGCGTAAAGTGTGTAGTATCTTTGTCTTGAAATTTGTGCGTTATTTCACCATACACCCTTAAGGCCGGTAGGCAAGAAAGTAAGATTTACTTGGCAACTGTTGTTATAAATAAAGATGTCCCTTAAGTTATTTATCTCTAGAATAGCCTTAGTAAAAATAAAAGATAGAATTAAAACTAGAGAGCCCATTTAGAAGGGCTATGACCGCGCCAGCCTTTCTTAAAATTTTACTTAAAAAACACTTTAGCAATGAAACATATCTCTGATCGCATTTTTAGGCTTAATGATCATTAAAGAGTAACATACTCCTAATTCCTATCATAACACTTTTTATACCTTTATACCTGCCTATTTTAACAGATATAAATTATAAGACATATAAATTTATAATAAGATTATTATATAGTTTTTTTTTATAGATTTACTTAAAAACTCCATTCCTGCCCTCATTTTTTATCAACGAGACACTAATAATGAACCAAGTAATCAAATAAATAAATATATAATACTTTTGTACTATTAAAAAAAAAAAAGAAATATTTATTATATACTTAATTCATGGGTTAACTAGGTTTGAAAAGCGGAGGGAAAACCTTTGAATAGAATTATTATTTTTTTTACAAATGTTATCTTAAATACCTATTTAAATAAAGGAGTACCTAAATAAATTAAACTTACAATGCCTCCCGGCCGCCATTAAAAAAA
>Ga0208992_1000008_pt1 | contig 21659 bp, 23 predicted proteins | sample MedBloCAOM1_O1_FD_187842 | JGI IMG/M metagenome (GOLD analysis project Ga0208992, IMG submission 187842) | Forest soil microbial communities from El Dorado National Forest, California, USA - Mediterranean Blodgett CA OM1_O1 (SPAdes) (version 2) | ecosystem: Environmental > Terrestrial > Soil >...
GAGACATTGGTTGGTCGTGCGACCATGCCTCCCAATGCATCCGGTTCCGTTTGGTTCCACGGCGCAAGTCTTGCACGACGGAGGCGTGCTTACGGTCCCCGGAGGTCGTTGTGAAACTGTCCATCAAGGCGGAGCTCGCCTATAGATTCGCCGACGCAACGCAGATCATCGCCAGCATCGAAGCGTCGCACACAACCGATCAATCGATCCTGTCGGAAACGCTCGACATCCAGCCTCCGGCAAAGGTTCTTTCCGACAAAACGGCGTACGGCGACCGGCGAATTCGCGCCTCCCTCTCCGGTGATGTGAATATCCGATATGAAGCGCTGGTCGAAAACAACGTCCGCCGGTTGCTTCCAAAATCCGGTCGGCAGCATCTGTGGTCGGATATTCCGAGCGACGTGCTGCCCTTTCTGTTGCCCAGCCGATTTTGTCCGTCAGACAAGTTCATGCGCTTCGCGCAGCGCGAGTTCGCGGGGGCCGGCGACGGCGTGGCGCGGATCATGGCCACGCTGGAATGGATCCACCGGAACGTCGACTATGTGGCCGGTGTCAGCAACGCAGAGACCACCGCGGAGCGGACGTTCGTGGACCGCGCGGGAGTGTGCCGCGACTTCACCCATCTGGGCATCACTTTTGCGCGGGCATTGGGAATTCCTGCTCGCGCGGTCAGCGCCTACGCCTTACAGCTGGATCCTCCCGACTTCCACGCGATCTTCGAGGTCTACGTCGAAAACGATTGGTGGCTGATCGATCCGACAAGGCTCGCGCCGATCGAAGGTATCGTGCGTATCGGAAGTGGACGCGACGCCTCGGATATCGCCTTCCTTACGTCTGACCAGCAGTGCCAGGTAATTCGACAGACGGTCGAGGTTTCGAAGGTATAATCGTCGCTTTCGCGGGAACTCGGATGCGAGTGGTTGAGCGGGTGATAGCCTCGACGCTCCCCCTCGTGGTCTTGCCGTCCAACAGGGTCTTCGTGGTCCCTGGAAAGGCTATCTTGTGCCTTGACGAGGAAGCACCGTTTCGCTGGGCGGCTCGCGTGACGAGAAGCTTACCAGCAACCGAGGTGAACCATGGTGAAACCGTTCCCGTCCAAAATCCATATCGACCGGCCGGGGAGCTCTCGTCGAGGTGACCGAGGTAATGGACCCTTGCAGCGACCGGCTGAGCATCCAGCAGGACTGGGAGTATAAAGGCTCCATGGTTGGTCGGCGAGCCGAAAACCCTATCTGGATCGGCGGACATCGCGCCGCAGACGCCACAGCATTACCGATACAAGCAGCCACGCGAGCGATCCTGCCGCCAGTGATGCGAAGCGGATGCCTGGCGCCAGCTTCCAGACGGCAAGTGCGAAGACAGCAAGGCCGACACTGCCAAGCGCCGCACCCGCAGTCTCCAAACCAGCGGTTTCGGTTCCTCGGCGATGGCCGGCGATATTGTGTTCACTTTTTTCGCGGCGCTCGTGGGATTCAACCAGCGTGACGCTGGCGCAAAGGATCGCCGGAAACGCCAGGAACAAACCGCCGGTGACAGGCCCCCAGATGTCGCCGATGATCCCAGCGGCGAGAGTAGTGGCGCCGCCGAGTGCGAAGCGGAGGACGTACTCGTACCAGCGACCTTCTTTCAGTGCGGACAGTTTGGCGCGAATGATCATGCGCTATCCGATGATCAGCTGCTTGAGACCGAAAGCCGCGGCGAACCATAAGGCGAGGGCGGAGCCGGTCGCCGCCAGGGCGGAGATGCGAAAGCGCATCAGAAGCTGACAAACCACAAAGCCGTAGAGGAGGAAGGCTATCGCACCCAAGAGCATCGAGCGGCCTTCGGTCGCCACGTAATCCACACCTTGGTTGATGATCCCGAGCGTCAAGGTCGCGAGGGCCACCGAGGGCGCGGCGCCGAACAGGCCGGCAAAGCTCTTTGGCCGCAGCACGTCGCCCAGGATCGCAAAGGCCGAAACGATCAGTCCCCCGGCCAAAAATCGCAGGATGTAATCCAAATGCTGAGCCCTTCCTCATATTCCTTTATGAACTTTTTGCGACAGCAAGAGTTCAAACAGCAGGAGTTCAAAGTGTCGATGTGAACTGAAATGGCCCTGCTCACCGTTCGACCGACTCGTCTTGATGAGGCTATCGCCGAGGAGGTGGCCGCACACACCGACCGCCCGACGGAGCGCGTCACCAAGGCATTGACGTGGGGTGCTGATGAACATGTACTTCTCGCATTGGCGGCGGTGGGATGGATTCTCACGCGCGCTTCACCCGAGCCGAAGCGTCGTCTCGGTACCCATGTGCTGGCATGCACGCTCACGACAGCGATTTTACCGCATATTATGAAGGTGTTTATCGATCAGAAACGTCCGGATCGCCTGACGATCAAGGGACATTTGCGCGGCATTCCGTTGTCTGGAAAAGCCGAAGACGCATTTCCATCCGGGCATGCTCTCCATGTCGGCGCGCTCGCGTCGGCGGCGACGCTCTTGCCGCCAAAGGTCCGCGATGCAGTTTGGGTCGCCGGAACGGTGTTGGTGACAACCCGCATCGTCTTGTTGGCGCACTGGTTTACCGACGTCGTGGTAGGCCTTGCGCTCGGTGTTGGCGTTGAGCGCGGCGTGCGATATCTGACCAAACCTGCCCCGGTCCGCGGCAGACGAACCAAGTAAAAGCGGCCCACGAGGGCCGCTCTTCCTGTTATCCCCGCGAGGGATTACTTTCGGTTCTTGTTCATATCCTCGGCCATCGCCAGATGGTGCTGCAGCGTCGGCAAAGTTTTACCGGCCCAGTCCTTGAGCTTCGGATCCTCGCCGCCCTTGGCATAACGCTCGAATAGCGAGACCGCGTCCTTGTGGGCACTGACCTGCATCGGATCATATTCACCAGCGAAATCCTCAGGCTTGCTATCGCGAAGCTTGCCGAGTTTCTTTTGTGAAGAATCGTCGAGTGCAGTCGGAAGTGCGGCCTTCATTTCTCCGGAGACCATGCCCTTCAGTTCCGTGCTGGTCTTGGTATGATCGGTGATCATTTCGCCGGCAAAGGTCTTCTCTTGAGCGTCGCCCTTCGTCTGAGCGATCTTCGCGGCCTCGATTTCCAGCATGTCGCTCATCGCGGCTTCCTTGATGAAATCCTCGGTCTTGGGGGTGATGCCGAGCGTAGAATTGACGCCCGTCTTTTCACCGACCGATTGCGCATAGGCCGCCGATGACAAAAGTACAGACGCGAGAGCCAGAGTAGCTAGAGTGCGTTTCATGGGCTTGATCCTTCCTTAGGCCGCTTGCGCTTCGGCATTGACCGCCGTGTCGGCCAGCTTGGTGAGTGCGTCGTCGGTCTTTTTTTCCTCGGCCAACGTCTGATCCAGCAGCTTGACGGCATCCTTCATGCCAAGTTTCGAGGCCCACGTCTTGAGCGTGCCGTAGCGTGAAATCTCATAATGCTCGACGGCCTGGGCTGCGGCCAGCAACCCAGCATCAAGCGCTGGTTCACCCTCGTATTCCTCCATGATTTCCTTGCCCTCATCGAGGATGCCTTCGATGGCGTCGCACTTCTTGCCGCGTGCGGGCTTTCCTAACAGTTCAAACACCTGCTCCAGCCGCTCGATCTGGCCTTCGGTTTCGTCGTGATGCTTCTCGAAGGCGGCGCGCAGCTGGTCGGAATTGGCTGCCTTGGCCATCTTCGGCAGCGCCTTGTAAATTTGTTTTTCGGCGTAGTAGATGTCTTTCAACGTATCAAGGAATAGGGCGCTCAGATCTTTTTCAGGCATGGGAGTCTCCGCATATCGGGGTGAGTAGCTGCCATCCAACCCGATTTTGTTTGGAAAGTTCCTTTTGCTTAGCTGGTTGTATTCGCGCCAAAAAAGACCGGCGTCCCAAAAACGTCCCGGGCGGGCGAGACTTCGAAAGACCAATGCCTGAGGCGATCAAGAGGCGCTCTTGTGTCGGGTTGCCGACAGTGAACGGAGGCGGCCTTTCTGCGTTGATCCCCGAGAAGGAGGCCGCCATGCCAAGAGACAAAGAGGGTCACGGGATCATTCTGGACGACAAAGGTCAGGAACAGCCCACGGACAAGGACCGCGCCCAGACCGCGCAAAAGACCGAGCCCGGTCGCATGCCGTCACAACCTGAGAAGCAAGAGAAACCCGATCCGAAGACTTGAATTCGTGTATCGGACGAAATCGCGTTCGGCGACAGAGCAACCTCAGGCCTTTAGTTCGTTCGGCTTTTCCGGCTTTTCCTCGGCGTCGACGATGGCCTCGACGATGGCCGGACCGGGTGAATTGAGCGCCGCCTGAATGGCGCTCCGCACCTCCTCCGGTCGTTCGCAGCGGAAACCGTCAGCGCCGCAAGCTTTCGCGAAGGCGACAAAGTCGATCGGCGACAGCGCACAGCCGTATTCGGGATTGCCTATTTCCTTCTGCTCAAATTTAACCTCGGCGAGACTGTTGTTCTTGAGGATGACGATCTTCACCGGAAGCTTGTTTGCGACGGCAGTCGAGAGTTCCGCCATCAACATCGCAAATCCGCCGTCCCCGACCACCGCCACCGAAGGCCGGTCCGTGTAGGCCAGCTTCGCGGCGATGGCATAGGACAGTCCCGGCGCCATGGTGGCGAGCATGCCGGTGCCTGTCAGCCTTTGGCCGGCCTTAAGTTGTAGGCAGCGGGCGGCAAAATGGGTGTTCGCACCGCAGTCCAAAGAAATCACCGCGTTATCGGGAAGCAGATCGCTCAGTGTTCGGACGACCATCTGGGGGCGCAGGGCGATCTCGTTGTAGTCACGACCTTATCGAGAAGCTGGTTCCAGTCCACCATCCGCCGCTGCGCTTCCTGCAGGAAGGCGCGGTCGGTCTTGGGCGTCAGCAGTGGCAGCAATCCTTGCAGGGTCGCCTTGACGTCGCCCGTCAGGCCGATCTCGACCGGATAGCGCAAGCCGAGGCGATCGGGTTTGAGGTCGACCTGTACACCACGCGCCTGTCCCGGCTTAGGGTAGTATTCTTCCCAGGGCATCGTCGACCCCAGGATCAGCACCGTATCGCAATTCTGCATCGCCCATGAGGAAGGGGCCGTTCCGAGATCGCCGATGCCGCCGGTCGTGAATGGACTGTCGTCGGGCAATACCGCCTTGCCGAGCAGCGCTTTGGCTACCGGCGCTCCAAGGAGGTCGGCAAGTTGGGTCACCTCGTCGCGGGCTGCAAGGGCACCCTGCCCCGCAAGGATTGCGACGCGCGACCCGGCATTAAGGACGGCGGCGGCAGCCTTCAGCTGGTCCGACGGGGGCGCCGACAACGGCGGGCTCCAGGACGTCGACGAACGGGCGCCGGGGTTACGCATGGACCGCTTGTCATCTGAGAGCTTCATCAACTGAACGTCTTTGCTGACGGCAAGATGGGCGACGCCGCGGTCGCCCAGGGCCGCGCGGCAGGCGCGGTTCGCGATCAGTATGGCGTGCTGTGGACCGGTGACCTCCTCGTTGTACACGGTCAACGGCTCCATCAATTTCACGGTATTCACGCTCTGCTGATAGCGGACACCGCGCAGATCATGGAACGTCAATCCCGTGAGCGCCACGACCGGCGCGCCATCGAATGCCGCATCATAGAGACCGTTCATCAGATGGATCGCGCCCGGTCCGGTGGTGCCGACGCAGACGCCAAGGCCTCCGGTGTGCTTTGCCCATCCGGAGGCCATGAAAGCGGCGGCTTCTTCATGCCGAACGGCGATGTAACGGATCCGATCCTGGCGCTTTCGGAGTGACTCGATGATCGAATTGATGCCGTCGCCGACGATCCCGAAGACATGGGTCGCGCCCCAGTCGATCAGCGTCTCGACCAGGATATCCGAGGTGTTGATATCCGTTCCGGAATCCGGCGTTGGCTGCGGCGTGACATCCGCTTCCGTCTCGGAACGCTGCCCGGCCGACGCTGCGCGAGGAGCCGTGGCGGCAAGCCCGACTGCGGCAGCTGCCTGAAAGAAGCCACGGCGATCCCACCCGGAAGTCTTGTTGCTGCTCATTGCCGTATCCCACTCCGTATCGCCCCTCTCTCCCAACTCGACGGCTTCGAGTAGGTTCAATCGCGGCCTTAGGTGGTGGGTGAGCGCTTCGCGGGCGGTCAAATCGTCAGAATTTCAGAACGGTCCGCAAGCCGAACACCGCGGCGTCCTTCAGGACCTTCCCCGGCAGGTTGACGCCGAGCGGATTGGTCGCGCCCCCGCCTGGATGGGTGATGTATTGAAAGTTCGGCTGCAGCGTAAAACCGCCTCGGACTTCGTACTGATAGACGGCGGTGACGAGCCCTTCGTAGCTGCGACCTGGCCAAGCCAGGCCATTCAGTTGCTGAAAATCGGTATCGAGCGCCTGTGCCCAGGGCGAGACACGCGCATACCCGCCGGCGATACCGAATTTGTCCTTGGGCCGTTGTTCGCTAAGACCAATAAATTCGATCCCTGCATCAGCGTAGAGGTCGACGATGTTGCGGTCCGGCGGGCTGTAGGATGCCCGCCCGAAGATGCCTATGCCCCGATCGTCATCATGGCCGACCCGATAGATCTTCTGCTCGAACACCGAATAGACGCCGAAATCGCCGGATAGGTTGGCCGGAACGCCACCGGATGCCGGGTTGGCCAGCGAGACACCGGAAGGGGTGAACCGCTCGTCGCTAAACGTTCCGAAATGGCGCCAGCCGCCGACCTTGAACTTTCCGTCGAGACCCGGGTCGCCCTTCTTGCCGTTCCACAGGAATTGCGCCTCGGCGAGCACCAGCGGCGGGTCGTTGACGCGGAAGTTGAAGCCGTACCGGTCTCTCAACTGCGGGTCATCGGGTCCCGGGCCTGCCGCATCCCCATCGAATACGCCACCGATCAGTGTGAAGTTGTCGGTGAGGTCGGCTCTCAGCCGCGTTCCCATGGCAGCCAGCGGCGGCGACGGCCCCCCGCTGGGCATGTTCAGGGAAAAGCCGGCCGGCCAGCCCAGGGACGCGTTGGTGAAGACATCGGTGTACTTGGCGGTCATGAACTCGGTATCGGCGGCCAACTGACCCGCCCGCAGCGCGAGCTTGGTGCCCCACTTCTGCTCGAACCAGATTTCGTAGAGCCGGGTCGTCGGCAGCGCCTCGATCCCGCTCACGACCAGGAAGTTCAGCAGCGCACCCCTGGACAGACCGCCGGCGTCGATCTGGAACACGTTGGCGTGGAAGGTGAGCTGCTTCAAACCGATCAGCTTCTCGAAATCAACGTCGCCGGCGAAATTGATGCGGTCTTCGTAAACTGAGCCCTGTTTCGCGCCGCCCGTCGGATTGCCGAGCCCCTCGCCGATGTAAGTGATCGCAAACTTGACGCCCTGCTTGTCGAAAGGATTCGGCAGCAGGCCGAGCGTCGCCTCCTCGACAGTGCTCTCGCCGGTGTCGGGATCGGCGGGCTTGAGATCGTCGGTCTTTTTGTCCTCCTGCGCGAACGCGCCGCCCGCGAAGGCAGCAACCATGATCAAAGCCAACAGCCAGGAGCGCATCGCCCAATCCCACCTCTTGGTGGGCATGTTGCAGCTTTGGGCGGCCCCCACAACGCCCCGCCAAAGCTGCCAACAACATCCTCTGTGTACCAAAGTGAACACAACGCTTGGCCATGTGGACAGCAAAGGTGGAACCATTGCTTTTCGCCTTCACAGATCACCTAGTGAAACAAAGGATCTGGAGGAGCCGAGTGGCAGGTCGTCGAAAGCTGAACGAGGAAGACGCAGACACCAAGGAGAGCTTCCTAACTCGACTGGGTCCAGGATTGATCACCGGGGCCTCAGACGACGACCCCTCCGGCATAGGAACCTACAGCCAGGCCGGCGCGCAATTGGGGTTCGGCGTCGGCTGGACCATGCTCCTGACCTACCCGCTGATGGTCGCGATCCAGGAGATCTCCGGACGGATCGGCCGTGTCACCGGTCATGGCATCGCCGGCAACGTCTGCCGAAACTTCGGAGGCCCGGCGATCTGGTCGCTGGTCGTGCTGCTGGCCGCGGCCAACGCCATCAATATCGCGGCCGACCTTGGAGCAATGGCCGACGCCCTCAAACTGGTCGTTGGCGGATCGTCGGTTCTTTACGTCGTGGCTTTCGGCCTCGTCTCCGTCCTCGCTCAGGTCTTTCTCGATTACAAACGCTACGTCGCGATCCTCAAATGGCTGACGCTGGTCCTGTTCGCCTACGTGATCGCTCTGTTCGTTGTCAAGGTGCCGTGGCTTGAAGCCCTGAAGGGCCTGCTGGTGCCCACAATCCAGTGGAACGGCGCTTTCCTGACGACGCTGGTCGCGGTGTTGGGCACGACGATCTCGCCCTATCTGTTCGTTTGGCAATCTTCGCAGGAGGCGGAGGAGCAGCTTATCGACCCCAAAAAGCGGCCGTTGAAGGAAAACTCCGCGACGAAGCGTCGTGAACTTCGGCGCATCAGAATCGACACGATGGTCGGCATGGCGTTCTCGAACCTTATCGCGATCTCAATCATCATCACCACAGCCGCCACGCTGCACGCCAAAGGCGTCACCGACATCCAGTCGTCGTCGCAAGCGGCAGAAGCGCTTAAGCCGATCGCGGGCGCCTTCGCCGAGATCATATTCGCGCTGGGCATCATCGGCACGGGACTGCTCGCGATACCTGTGCTGGCGGGCTCTACCGCCTATGCGGTCGGTGAAGGTCGCAAGTGGCCCGTCGGCCTGTCGCGCAAGCCGAAGCAAGCCGTTGCGTTCTACTCCGTGCTGGCGCTCTCCGTTGGTCTCGGAATAGCGCTGAATTTCACATCCGTTGATCCGATCAAAGCCCTTTACTGGAGCGCCGTCATCAATGGCGTGCTGGCTGCTCCCGTCATGGTGATGCTGATGCTGCTCGTCAGAAACCGCGAGGTCATGGGCGATCTGGTCGTCCAAGGATGGCTTTACGTGCTCGGGTGGGCCTCGACGTTCGCCATGGCCCTCTGCATCGTCGGGATGCTTGTCAGCTTATTTTTGTCCTGAAACGAGCGCTCAAGAATTGCTGAAGTTACTTCGCGTCACAAGAGCATCTCTCGAAGCCTGAAGGCGTCGGCGGGCGCCGCGCTCTTCTGGTCGTTGTCGAAATAGACGTAGACGTCCCTACCCCGTTTCTTCCAGGAACGAATGCGGCCGGCCCACTCGAGCAGAGTGCGGTCGGTGTAGTGCCCTTTGTAGCGGCCGCCTGGGCCGTGGCCGCGAACATACACGAAGTCCGCGGTCCTCTTCCAAGGTGCCGGCGCGTCGTGATGATCAGAGATGCAAAGCGAGATATTCCAGTCCGCCAGCATTTTGAGAATGCGCGGGGCATACCAACTCGGATCGCGAAATTCGAAGCTGTACCGGCGCTTGCTCGGTAGCATCTTGAGAAACCCACCGAGCCGATCTGCGTCCACTTTGAAGTTCGGTGGAAGCTGAAAAAGGATCGGGCCGACCTTGTTTCCAAGCAAGGAAAGACGTTCTTCCAGAAGTTCGAGACTGTTGGCCGAGTTTTCCGACAGCCTTTTCCAGTGGGTGATGAATTTTGAGGCCTTCCACGCGAACACGAAATCCTTCCCGGTCTGCGAGCGCCAGCTTTCGACCGCTTCAGGAGTGGGAGTCCGGTAGAAGACGCCATTCAACTCCGCAGACGAAAACTGACTGGCGTAAAACTGAAGCTGCGATTTGAGCGGCAGACCTGTTGGGAAGAACGGTCCTCGCCAGGAATCGTAATGCCAACCCGAGGTACCGATGAGCACGCGCGCCATCACTTCATTCTTTGATTGACGAACCGCGATTGTCGCCGTTTTCCTGGACACCCCGGCTGGAAGCACTCAAGAGCAGCAAGGTCGCTCAGGGTTTGCCGGTCGTCGATCCGCTGGCAAGCCCGCGCGCAGGCGCGGTCACCCGGATCTCGTGCCCCTGGCGCAAAGCGAGGGAGGCCGCCGCGACCGCCGCTTCGAATGCGGCCTCCTTTGTCTCATAGATATTCTCGGCCTTTCCATCATGGCGCACTCGCCATTCTGCGTCGTTGCCGATGATCTCGTAAGCTGCCAAACCCATGGTCGTTGTCCTCTAATTCCAAGAATTGATCGAAGGCGGCGGCCTCAAGAGCATGGCTGCCTTCCACTTCAACGAAAAACACTCACGTTTTGCGTTTTGTCGTCCGTTTTTTCGGGACCTTCTTGCCCTTCTTGCGGGCCTTTGAAAGGCCGATGGCTATCGCTTGCTTGCGGCTTTTGACCTTTCCGCCCTTGCCGCCCCGGCCGCTCTTTGCGGTGCCCTTTTTGTAGCGGCGCATCTCGCTTTTGACGTCGCTGCCGGAGCTACGCGAATATCTGCGTTTTTTAACTGCCTTTTTCGCCATGGTCTTCTCCCTGTCCTTGTTAATCCTGATTGATGTACTGGGTTCCGTGCCCCGCACCTACCAACTTTCGATCGGATTTCAGCGTGAAGCGGGTAGGCCGGCGTCGCCTAACCCAAAATTTGATGGGTCCGACCGCCTTCCGGTTCAGGCGCTTTTTCTTTTCGCGGATAACCTGCTCGGCCGGCTTGTCCTCGCGCAACCCCTGATACGAAGGATGGCGTAACGAATTTCCGCCGGTCCATTCCGTGAATTTGATTTGTGCGACGAGTTTGGGCCTTATCCAGATCGCGCCGCGGCGCGCCAGATTGGGGACCACCTTGAACGGCGGGGTCCTTTGCGCAAGCGGCTCAAGCCTTTTGACGAGCCGCGCGGACTCGGCCCGATCGAATCCGGTGCCCACCTTGCCGGCGAAAATCAATTCGTTCTTCTCGTAAACGCCAATCAGCAAAGCAGCCAGACGTTCGGGGTGTTTCGGCTGATAGGTGAATCCTCCGATGACGAACTCCTGCTCGTTGGTGCATTTTTCTTTCAGCCATACCTCCGTCCGACCGGAGCGGTAGATCGCGTCCGCTCTCTTGGAGATAATTCCTTCGAGGCCCATGCGGCAGGCTTGGGCGAGGACGTCCTTTCCGGCCCCTTTGAAATGTTCGCTGAAATGCAGATGACGATGTTTTCCTGGAATGACGGCGCGCAGTGCCTCCTTTCGCTCCAGCAGGGTCCGGCGACGAAGATCGACGCCATCGAGGTAGAGCGCATCGAACAGATAATAGTGCAGCCGGTCCTGTGCGTTATCGCTGAGCGCTTGCTGCAGGGCTTCGAATGACGTCGCGCCTGATACTTCGGAGCTTGTGATTTCCCCGTCCAAAATGGCGTTCGCGATCAGAAGATCGCCCATCTGGTCGGCAATGCTCTGGAATTTCCTCGTCCAGTCGTTATTGGATCGGGTGAGCAGTGTCACCTCGCCGTTATCGATGCGGCAAAGTGCACGATAACCATCGAATTTGATTTCATGAACCCAGTTGTCGCCCGACGGCGGCTCGCCGACCAGGGTTGCGAGCTGCGGCTCGATAAAACGCGGTGGCGGGTCGCCGGCCTCCTTGGCGGACTTGCGCTTGGACGCCTTTGCTGTTTTTTTGGCCGTTTTCTTGGCCGTTTTCTTGGCCGTTTTTTTGACGGCCTTCCTGGCCTTGGCGGGCTTCGGGCGTTTGCTGGTGTTGGCCACTTTGGACTTCCACTGTTTGTTGCCTTTGGCGATGGCGGTCATGCTCCGACCGGAAGTGGCGCTTGTGCTGTAACGCTCCAGTGCGCGGTCGCCGTTCTTCTCATCCGCGTACTCGTCGTTCGATTTTATCAGGAGCCAATTGTCGCGCTTGTCGTTGCCCCGACCGCCCATGCGGACAAGATGCCATTCGCCCTTCAGCCGCTTGCCGTGGAGGAAAAAGTGAGCCGTCCCTTCGCATAGGCCGTCCTGGGATCGCCGATCGGCTCCCAGGTGCCCTCGTCCCACAACATGACGATGCCGCCGCCATATTGCCCTTCGGGGATAGTGCCCTCGAAGCTTCCGTATTCGATCGGATGGTCCTCGACGTGGACGGCAAGCCGCTTGTCGGCCGGATCGAGGCTAGGGCCTTTGGTGACCGCCCAGCTCTTCAGGGTGCCGTCGAGCTCAAGCCGGAAGTCGTAGTGCAGTCGGGTCGCGTCGTGCTTTTGGATGAGATACCGCCGGTCACTCGTTCCGCCTTTGCGAGTCGCGCCTTCGGGCTCGTCGGTCCGCGAGAAGTCACGCTTGGCGCGATAGCGCTCGAGCGACGATCGCATTGCGGTCTGGGCCGGCATGGGATTACGGCTGCCCGGTACCGCCGGCGGCACCGTAGACCGCGCCGGTGGTATAGCTCGCATCGCTCGAGGCCAACTGCACATAAATCGAAGCGAGCTCGGCCGGCTGGCCAGGGCGTCCCATACTGCTCATGCTGCCGAACTTCTCCAGCTTTTCCATGCTGGCGCCGCCGGAAACCTGCAGCGGCGTCCAGATAGGACCGGGCGCCACGCCACAGACGCGGATACCTTTGGGCGCGAGCTGCTTACCGAGCGACTTGATGTAGTTCATCGTCGCCGCCTTGGTCTGTGCGTAGTCGTAAAGATCCGGCGTGGGATCATAGGCCTGCTCCGATGTGGTGCCGATGATGACGGACCCCGGCTTCAGATGCGGAAGAGCCGCCTTGATGATCCAGAACGGCGCATAAATGTTGGTCTTCATGGTCCAATCGAACTGCTCGGTCGAGATGTCGAGAATGGAATCATGAGCCTGCTGGCGGCCCGCATTGCTGACGAGAATATCGAGACCGCCGAGTTTTTCCACGGCGTCGGCGACGAGTCTGGTGCAGAACGCCTCATCGCGAAGGTCGCCCGGCAGGGCCACCGCGTTGCGTCCGGCATCCTTAATCAGTTTGATCACTTCCTGCGCGTCCGGCTCCTCGTCCGGATAGTAGTTGATGGCGACGTCGGCGCCTTCGCGCGCATAGGCGATGGCGGCCGCGCGGCCCATGCCGCTGTCGCCGCCGGTGATCAACGCCCGTCGTCCGGCCAGCCGCCCGCTGCCCTTGTAGCTGGTCTCGCCGTGATCGGGCTTGGGCTCCATTTTGCTGGCAAGTCCCGGCCAGGGCTGCGATTGGCGCTTGAACGGCGGCTTCGGGTATTTGCTAACGGGGTCTTGCATGCTTTGCACCGGTTTTGGCGTGGATGAGAATGTTTGAGAAAACGCAGGGAACTCGATGCCGACGGCTAGGCCAGCGCCAAGACCTCCGACCACCTGACGACGCGAGAAGTGCCCGGTTCCTTTTGACATCGGCGGTCAGCGGCTTGAGGCAGGATCGAGGTCGATCAGCGCGATGCCGATGTCGGCGTTCTTTTTGCGCCTCAGGTGCGTCGGCGTGTCGGTGACGACGACCTCAAGCGTGGGCCGGACCATGCCGGCCATGAGGTGTCCGCCCCGCGTCGTTCCATCGGACAGCCCGAGAACGACGTGCACATGCAGGCTCGCCTTTCCGTCGTCACCGACCGCGACATCGCCGATCGCGCTCAGCACCTCGCACTGCTGATCGATTGCGATCTTCTTGTAAGTCTTCTTGTCGAAGTCGAACCAGCCGATGGTCGCCTTCTCGAACGCGCCGATGGCCGTCAGCGAGGCCGCCGTGATGCCCGTTTCGTTGGCGAACGTCGTGAGCGCCGCGAAGGCTTCTTCTCCGGAGTCGAGCACGACGATGCGGGTCTCGGATCCTCCATCGTCGGCTATCTTCTTGCTCTTCATGGCGATCAAGCCGCGCTGCGCTGGGTGTGACGGCCTTCCTTGACCTCTTCGATGATCTTGGCGCTGAAGGCCTCGAGATCGCCCGGATTGCGGGACGTGATGACGCCCTGATCGACGACGACTTCGGAGTCTTCCCATTTGGCGCCGGCATTGGCGACGTCGGTCTTGATCGATTTGAACGACGTCATCTTGCGCCCTTTTGCGATGCCCGTCTCGATCAGCAGCCACGGTGCGTGACAGACGGCAGCGACGACCTTCTTCGCGTCGAAAATGTCCTTGATGAACTTGAGCGCCTTCGGTTCGACCCGCAGCAGATCGGGATTGATCTGGCCGCCCGGCAGGACGATGGCGTCGTAGTCGCCGGCAGACACCTCGTCGAGGGTCTTGTCGACCTTGACCGGGCGGCCCCAATCCTTCTTGTCCCAGCCCTTGATCTCGCCGGCGGCCAGGGACACCACGTGGACGGTCGCACCGGCCTTCGTTAGCCGGTCGCGGGGCACCTCGAGTTCGGCCTGTTCGAAACCATTGGTGGCGAGAATCGCGATTTTTTTGCCGTTCAAATCCATGTTCCTAATCCTTCCTGTTTTTCCGGCCAGATAACGGGCACGTGCGGCCATCGTTCCGGTTTGGCCCATCGGCGCGGCACCGCTTCTCCGCTCCAAAGGCTCGGTTCTGGCTTTCCGGAACATCGGGGCGCCGACGGACGTTGGGTCGGCGGTCAAACGGGGAACGAGAGCATGTCGGCGGCAGAACCTGTCAGGGACGGCGAAGGCGCCGACATCGTCGGCCCGCGAAATGCGGAGCGAGAACGACAGGATCCCTTCACTGTCCGCCCACCGGCTTCTGATCACGGCACGATGCCGAACCTGAAGTGGTCGTTCGCGGATAGCCACATCCGGATCGAGGAAGGAGGGTGGGCGCGCGAGACCACCATCCGCGAGTTGCCGATCTCCAAGGCCATGGCCGGCGTCAACATGCGGCTCAAGGCCGGGGCGGTCCGTGAGCTTCATTGGCACAAGGAAGCCGAGTGGTCCTACATGCTGAAGGGGAAAGCCCGCATCACGGCGATTGATGAGGCCGGGCGGACGTTCGCGGACGATGTCGGTGAGGGAGACCTTTGGTACTTCCCGTCCGGGATCCCGCATTCGATCCAAGGATTGGACAGCGAAGTCGACGGATGCGAATTCCTGCTGGTGTTCGACGACGGCAATTTCTCCGAGGATTCCACCTTCCTCCTGACCGACTGGCTGGCGCATACGCCGCGCGACGTGCTGGCCAAGAACTTCAGGACGTCGGAATCCAGGCTGGAAAAGCTGCCTTCGAAAGAGCTCTACATCTTTCCTGCCCCGAAGCCCGGTGCTCTCTCGGACGATCGGAAAACGGGCGCCGGCCTCGTGCCGAATACTTTCAGCCATCGCCTGCTGCAGCAGGAGCCGAACCGGATGGCGGGTGGTTCCGTCCGGATCGTCGATGCCACGAACTTCCCCGCCACAAAAACGATCGCCGCCGCCATGGTCGAGCTCGAGCCCGGCGGCCTGCGCGAGTTGCACTGGCATCCCAACTCCGACGAATGGCAATACTACATCGAGGGCGAAGGCCGAATGACCGTGTTCGGATCCGAGAGCAAGGCGCGGACGTTCGACTACCGCGCCGGTGACGTCGGCTACGTGCCGTTCGCCATGGGCCACTACATCGAGAACACGGGATCCGGACCGCTGCGTTTTTTGGAGATGTTCCGAAGCGAGCGCTATGCCGACCTCTCGCTCAACCAGTGGCTCGCGCTGACGCCGCGCGTCTTGGTCGATGCACATCTGAAGATCGACCCCGAGGTCGTTGCCGGTCTGTCGACGGCCAAGCTGCCCGTATTGCCGAAATGACCGATCCCTTTGGAAGGATAAATTAATGGACCATCTGAGTTGCGACGTCGCCATCATCGGCGCGGGAACGGCCGGCCTGGCCGCGGAGCGAGCCGCCCGGAAAGCGGGAGCCAAGACCCTGTTGATCGACGACCGGTTCGCCGGAACCACGTGCGCGAGCGTCGGCTGCATGCCCTCGAAGCTACTCATCGCCGCAGCGGATGCTGCTCTCAACGCGCGCAAGGCTTCGACATTCGGCATTGAAACGAAGACTTCCGTGGACGGTCGCGCCGTCATGGCCCGCGTGCGCAAGGAGCGCGACGGCTTCGTCGCTGCCACCCTGAAATCGATCGAGAAGATACCTGCCGGCATCTGCATCCGGCTGCGGGCTCGATTTTCGGACAAGACCACGCTCACGCTGGACGACGGCCGGAAGGTCTCGGCCAAGGCGATCGTGATCGCCACGGGCTCCCGCCCGAGCGTGCCGAAGCCTTTCCAAAAGCTTGGCGAGATCGTCCTGACGAATGAGACGATTTTCGAGTTAGAGTCGCTTCCCCGTTCGATCGCGGTGGTCGGCGCGGGACCTCTCGGCCTTGAGCTCGCACAGGCGATGGCGAGGCTTGGAGTCGAGACCGTCATGTTCGACCAGGGCGACCGCATCGCCGCGCTGCGCGATGCCGCGGTTGCCAAGAGCGTCAGATCGGTCCTCGGCAAGGAATTCCCCATCCACCTGGGCGTGAAACTAGAAGTCGAGAAGGACGGCGACGCAGCGCGTCTATCGTGGTCCGGCGCATCGTCGGGCACGGCCTCGTTCGAGCGTGTCCTGGTCGCCGCCGGGCGGCCGCCGGCTCTGCACGACTTGAATCTTGCGGCGAGCGGTCTTGAGACGAGCGACAAGGGGATTCCGAAATTCGATCCCTCGACGCTCCAGTGCGGCGACGCTCCGATCTTCCTGGCGGGGGACGCCGACGCTCAGCGTCCGGTGTTGCACGAAGCCTCCTCGGAGGGTGCGATCGCGGGACGGAACGCGGCATCGTTCCCGAAAGTGCGGAAAGCCAGGCGCGCCGTGTTTCTGTCGATCATGTTCACCGATCCTCCGCTCGCCGTGGTCGGCGCGCCCCCATCCGATGCCATGGTCTTCGGCAGCGCCTCCTATGCCGATCAGGGTCGAGCCCGGGTGGAAGCGCGAAACGAAGGGCTAGTCCGGGTCTATGCCGGCGCAGACACTGGCGTAATCGCCGGGGCCACTCTGTTCGGGCCGGGGATGGACCACATCGCCCACGTCTTTGCGTTGGCGATCGAGCGGCGGGAGACGGCGGACACGCTGCTGCAGCTTCCGTTCTACCATCCGACCTTTGAGGAAGGCCTGAAGCCCGCGCTGCGCGAAATCTGCGAAGCCGTGAAGTCGCCTGTCCTCGGGAACCTGGACGACATCGCGCCCCCGGGGGCTTGAAATGTCTGGGGCGGTACCTCTGGAGGGACGTCGGGCGCGGCAGGACGGACCGGGTTCAGTCGTGGTCCGACGAGTCGCCGAGATATTCCGCGAGGTATCGCGCCGTGCAACTCCGGGAAACGGCCGCAACCTCGTTGGGGACGCCCGATGCTACTATCGTGCCGCCCTCGTTGCCCGCCCCGGGCCCGATGTCGATGATCCAGTCGCTAACCGCTGCGACGGACATGTCGTGCTCCACGACGACAACGGTGTTGCCGGATTCGACCAGCCCTTGCAGTTGCGTCATCAATTTTTCCACGTCCGACGGATGCAGGCCGGTCGTCGGCTCGTCGAGCACGTAGAGCGTGCCTCCCCGCTGCCCGCGCTGCAGTTCTGTCGCGAGCTTGACCCGCTGCGCCTCGCCTCCGGACAGTTCGGTGGCCGACTGGCCGAGCCGAATGTATCCCAGGCCGACCTCGCGAAGGACCCCCAACGATCGCCGCAGCGGGTCATCGTCGGCGAAGAACTCAAATGCCCCGTCGACCGTCATCGCCAATACGTCCGCGATCGAACGGTCGCGGATCTTGATCTCGAGTGTCTTGGCGTTGTAGCGGGCCCCCTTGCAGGTCGGGCACGGAGTATAGACGCTCGGCAGGAAGAGCAATTCGACGCAGACGAACCCCTCGCCTTGGCAGGTCTCGCAGCGGCCTTTCGCGACGTTGAAGGAGAACCTGCCAGCGTCGTAACGCCTGGCGCGGGCTTGCCTGGTGGCGGCGAAAAGCTTCCGGACGTGGTCCAGCAGACCCGTATACGTCGCCAGGTTCGACCGCGGCGTGCGGCCGATCGGCTTCTGGTCGACCACGACGAGCCTCCTGACCTCGCCGAGGCCTTCGGTGATTTCGCCGCCGAGGGTTTGGACCGGCGCTTCGAGACCGTCGTCATCATCGCCGGCTTCCTTGCGCTGTCCCAGTTCGTCGCTGACGGTGTCCACCAGAAACTGACTGATCAGGCTCGATTTTCCCGATCCTGAGATTCCGGTTACGCACGTGAACACGCCGAGCGGAAGGTCCACGTCCACGCCGTCGAGGTTGTTGCGCGTCACCCCCCGAAGCTTCAGCCAGCCCTCCGGAGGACGCGTCTTTCGCAAGCTCTTCTTGGTCACAGCGAACAGATACGGTCGCGTCCGCGATGCCGTCACGTCGGCGAGGCCCGGGAGCGGACCACAGTACAGAATCTCGCCTCCGTGTTCTCCCGCGCCCGGTCCGACGTCGACGATCCAGTCGGCTTGCCGCACGACGTCGAGTTCGTGCTCGACGACGAACAGTGAATTGCCTGACGCCTTGAGACGATCCAAGGCGCGCAGGAGCGCCTCAGTGTCCGCCGGATGCAGCCCTGCCGACGGCTCGTCCAGGACGTACACGACCCCGAACAGATTCGATCGGACCTGCGTCGCCAGACGCAACCGCTGCAACTCGCCCGGCGACAGCGTAGGCGTGCTTCGTTCGGGCGTCAGATAGCCCAGACCGAGGTCGAGCAGCACCTCCAGCCGCGCCGACATGTCTTCGACGATCCGCTGCACGACCAGAACCTTCTCCGGATGACCGTCGTTGGCCGCGCCGTGCGGCACATGGGATCCGAGTAGGTCCCTCAGACCTTTGAGCGGCAACCGCGATATGTCCGCTATGTCCATTCCGGCGAAGGTGACCGACAGAGCCTCCGGCTTCAGCCGCTTGCCCTTGCAGACAGGGCAGTCAGAGCTCGACAGAAACTGCGCCACCCGGCGCTTCATCATCGCGCTCTGGGTCGTGGCGAAGGTCTGCAGCACGTACTTGCGCGCGCCCGTGAAGGTGCCTTGATAGCTGGGCTCCTCCTTGCGCTTCAGTGCCCTTTTCGTCTCGGCCGGCGTGTATCCGGCGTAGACCGGCACGGTGGGCTGCTCGTCGGTGAAAAGGATCCAGTCGCGGTCTCGCTTCGGAAGCTCGCGCCACGGCTTGTCCACGTCGTAACCGAGGGTGATCAGGATGTCCCTCAGGTTCTGGCCCTGCCAGGCTGTCGGCCAAGCGGCAACCGCGCGCTCTCTGATCGTCAGACTGTCATCGGGCACTAAGGAGCGCTCGCTGACCGCGTGGACGCGACCGATGCCGTGGCAATTCGGACAGGCGCCTTCAGGCGTGTTCGGAGAGAAAGACTCCGCATACAATAGCGGCTGTTTCTTCGGGTAGTCGCCCGCGCGCGAATAAAGCATCCGAAGCAGGTTCGACAGCGTCGTCACGCTGCCGACCGACGACCGCGTGGTCGGCGAACCACGCTGCTGCTGAAGCGCCACTGCGGGGGGCAACCCTTCGACCGAATCCACTTCCGGCACCGCCATCTGATGGAAGAGCCGCCGCGCATAGGGCGAGACGGATTCCAGATAGCGACGCTGGGCTTCCGCATACAGCGTCCCGAACGCGAGGGATGACTTTCCGGATCCGGAGACGCCGGTGAAGACGACGAGGGAATTGCGGGGGATTTCGAGCGAGACATCCTTGAGATTGTGCTCACGGGCGCCCCGGACGCGAACGACACCACCGTCTGCCTGTGTACTGCGTTCACCGTTGCCGCCAATCAAGGATTTGTCCATTCGATTACTCGTTGCGCGAGCGAGCCGTAACGGCCTTCGATAGGAAAGTGCTTACACAATCGCGGGTTCCATGATCGACGCTCGCCCCGTCGTCGTTTATGAGGCCAACTCTCCGCCCAAGCCGCCGGCCTTAAGAGATGGAACTCGTTTCGCCGCTCAATGTTCTGTCTGAGGAGCTTCGCAGCGGGACTGCACTCCAATCCATACCTGCAGAACGCCAGCCGGCGGAGCTTTGTAGCAAAGAGAGTGTACATGGAAAGATCGTCGATGCTGAAAGCTCTCGCGTTCAATTGTTCGCTGAAGTCATCTAGTAGTGCGGAAACATCTTCGACTGAGGCGCTGCTTTCTCAACTCATTTCGCAATTGCATCGTAACGGCGTGGAGACTGAAGTGGTCCGTGCTGTCGACCATGACATCAAGCCCGGCACGGACCATGACATGGGCAATGGCGACGCTTGGCCCGCCATACGCGCCAAACTCCTCGCGGCAGATATTGTGGTGATAGCGACCCCGATTTGGCTGGGCCAGCCCTCAAGCGTCGCGAAGCGCGTTCTGGAAAGGATCGACGCCTTTATCGAAGAATTAGACGAGAAAAACCGCATGCCGACCTTCGGCAAGGTCGGGCTTGTCGCGGTCGTGGGCAACGAGGATGGCGCCCATCACGTCGCTGCCGAAATCTATCAGGCGATGAACGATCTCGGCTTCTCTCTCGCGCCCACTGCAGTCACCTACTGGGTCGGCGAGGCCATGACGGGTAAGGAATACAGCGAGTTCAAGAAGCCGCCCGAAAAAGTGGCTCTCGCGTCCGCGATGGCTGCATCCGCTACGGCCCACTTGGCGAAACTCCTGAGGGCAAATCCCTATCCCGGAAGTGCCAAGTAGATATCGGCCGGTAAAGCTCGAAAGAGATGTCAAGATGACCAATCGCGCGCAGCAGATCTTCAAACCGGAATTTCGCTTCGGATTAGGCGGAGTATCTCTCGGCAACGAGTTCAACAAGCACACCGACAAGGACGCCGAGGCGACCCTCGAGGCTGCGTGGGCAGTCGGCGTGCGGTATTTCGACGTGGCGCCCTGGTACGGGTTTGGACTTTCGGAGCGCCGCTTCGGTCACTTCCTGCACAACCAGAAGCGCGAAGACTATCTGCTTTCTTCCAAGGTCGGAAAGCTGTTCAAGGCTTCGAAAAACAATCGGCATGCGGACATCTACCCGCTCTCGGATTCTCCGAACGACATCGTGTTCGACTATACGGCAGATGGCGTACGCCGGTCGATCGAGGACAGCTTGCAGCGCCTCGGTGTTGACAGTCTGGACATCGCCTTCGTTCACGACATCTCCCCGGATTTCGCGTTCTTTCCGAACGGCTGGGAAGAGCAGTACGAAATCGCCCGCAAAGGCGCTTTTCCTGCTCTCTCGAAGATGCGTGACGAAGGCGTCATCCGGGCTTGGGGCATCGGCGTGAATACGTCTCTGCCGATCCTCAAGGTCATGGAGGATGCCGATCCCGACGTCTGTCTATGCGCCCGCCAGTATTCGTTGATTGATCACGCCAGCGCAGTCCAGGAACTCTTCCCGGCCGTTCGCAAGAAGAACGTATCGCTCGTCATCGGCTCCTCGCTCAATGCCGGCTTCATTTCCGGCAGCCCGCGCTACAACTACGGCAAAGAGAACTTCAAGATTCCCGCAGCCGCCATCGAAAAGCGGGAGAAGTTCCGTGCCGTAGCCGCCCGGTACGGCGTCGATCTACGCACTGCCGCGCTTCAGTTCTCGTCGGCCGCGGACGTCGCTGTCGCTCTGGTCGTGGGCGCACGAAGCGCGCAGCAGATTCAGGAAGACTGGAATTCGCTGCAAGCCAAGATCCCTTCTGATTTCTGGACCGAACTCAAGCAGCAAGGTCTGATCGAGGCAAACGCAGCGCTTCCCTCCAGTTCGGAGTCTTGAGATGAAGGTCGGTGATTTCGTCGTCGAACGGCTGCACGCTTGGGGCGTTCGCCGCGTCTATGGTTATCCGGGCGACGGCATCAACGGCGTGATCGGCGCGCTGCAGCGGGCTGGCAACATCGAATTCATCCAGGTCAGGCACGAAGAAATGGCCGCCTT